>CEUJ01029602.1_pt1 | contig 16341 bp, 28 predicted proteins | sample 361531 | NCBI WGS metagenome assembly CEUJ01 (sample SAMEA2622842, study PRJEB7988) | marine metagenome | biome: marine biome (ENVO:00000447); feature: marine epipelagic mixed layer (ENVO:xxxxxxxxx); material: "saline water (ENVO:00002010), including plankton (ENVO:xxxxxxxx)" | depth 140 m | reverse complement strand
TGAGCATGAGCAAGACCGTTGCCGTTTCCATGATCTGTTAAAGCCCAGGCATCCATACCTTGAGATTCAGAAAGAACAAAGTTAATGTGATCTGCAGGATATCCTAGACCATCAAAAGTACTAAAAGTTGAGTGTGAATGAAGAGATACAAATCTATTTGGTGGTGTTATTAATTCAATAGACAAATTATATACCTTTCTTATTTTTATTTATTATAATTAATTAATATTTAATTTACACGTATTAAAATTACTAAGGATCATAAATGAGTAAACTAAGCAGAAGTGAATTTAAAGAGTTACTAACTGAATGGAAACAAAACTTTATCAATGAAAGAGGACCACTTAGAAATTTCTATAAAAAAGAAATACCTGGCAGGCTTTGTCCAGTTAATCAAGATGAAATGTTTGAATTGTCAAGATTTGTAATAGACTTAATTAATTTTTCTAAAAAACGTAAAGATTTATACACCGACGAGTACGAATCTCTAAAACATAAATATAATTTTAATTTTTCTGTGACTAAAGACATTAACTTGCTAAGTGCAATATTAAATTTTTCAAAAAACAATAAAATAAAGAGTTTCGCTAATGCAGCGTTAAAAGAAGCTCAAAGTGGAAACAAAGATCCAGTTCTTTTCTTTGTAAGCCTAGGAGACTTCACCAAAAAAGTAAAAGTCAAAGACCAAGAAATAAGTCCATATGTTACACATGATCTTGAACACGCAATTTTTTCTAGTGATATTTATGACTCTGAAAGTGCTGATCGTGATCAAAAAATGCTTAGCAAAGAAGACGAAAGAAGTGATGCATGGAATTTTGACAAAGATCATCCTGTAAACAAACGTGACTTTTACAACAAAACACGAGAAATATCTAATAGATTTAAAGACGATATCAAGTTATTAAGTAAAATTGTAAACAAAGAAGATATGTTTATATCATTACCAGATAAAGAATCTAATGCTATTAAAGTAGAACTTGCTTTTAAAGAATTTTTTAATAAGATAAACTATGCAAAAGCTATCGAAGTCGGTGATATAATGCCTTCAGTTTGGGCATACTGTATCTCTAACATGAAAAACAAACATGATTTGGATGAAGTTAATAACGCAGATATATCTAATGAACATAAAAAAATAATACGTTATGTTCTTGAAAATTCTCATGATAATTGCATGGACATATTAAATAAATTTTTATTAAGTCAAAAAAATAGAATTGTTTTTATTAATACGTGGGCATAAAATTGATCAGTGACAAATTATATACCTTTCTTGTTTTTATTTATTATAATTAATTAATATTTAATTTATATGTACTAAAACTGTCAAGGATCATAAATGAGTAAACTAAGCAGAAGAGAATTTAAAGAGTTGTTAGCTGAATGGAAACAAAACTTTATTAGCGAGAGAGTTTCCCTGAGTTTAAGAAGTCATATCGAAGTTAAACGTGATCTTGTAATCATACAAACTTTAGAAGAAAAACCTCACTTTAAAAACATCTTATCTGAACATGACATAAATTATATCAATATAGGAAATATTGTTGCTTTGTGCAACAAAGAAAATACAGACATTAAAAGCTTTATTAATAATAATTTTAACTTAGATAAAGAAAATAAAATCTTATTAGAATCATATTATAACAAAAGCTACCCGATTCTAGTATCTTCTGGCACTTTTAGTGGTCAATTTAGTGAAGAAAACATGCATACAAAAGAAGATTGTTTAAATTGGTTAATACATGATCTTTATCATTCAATTTTTGATCATGGTAATAGAGGACAATCTGAATTTCTAGATGTTGTTAATACAGAAAGAGCAAAAGAGATAATAAGCAATTATAAAAATATATTTCCAAACTTGAATTATGATTTTGAAAACTTTGACATGCATAATTTAATGGATTATGATGAAGAATATACGTCTGATATTTTGTCTACAGGTCAATATAAACCAAATATAATATCTGAGTTTGTAACATATTTTAGATCGATCAATTTTACTCTTGGTATCGAATCTTTTGACTTAATGCCCAGTATTTTTTCTTACTGTCTAATTAAAATGCCTGCGCCAGAAGATAATCAAGGATTAGATAAATTTCTTAAAACAACTAATCTTTCAGATGAAGCTAAAATTTATTTATTAATTTTTAACTCTATATCTGAACAAAACTTTAACGAATTAATAGTAAATAAATTTAAAAATAAAGTGTTGTTTATGGACTTTTTAAGTTAGTCATATCTTTATTTATTTGTAATGTTTGTACATTGACCAAAGTCGTGTAAATACCTTTCAAGAGCTTTTTCTTTAGCTTTAGCTTCTAACATAACGTCAACTGATTTTCCACAACTATTGAAAGGTTTATAGTAATAATTAGAGTGTGCTGCTTTTGAACGAATTGAACTATCCTCATACTCTTTTTTTCCATTAGAGTGATGACAAGTTGGACGTATATCTTTTGGCCAAGAGTCGTATGCCATTTCAAAGCTTTCTTCATATCCAACGTCTTGGGGACCTAATTCGAAATGATGTGAGTCAAATACAATAGGAACACCAGAAACTTTATAAACATTGTTGTATAAAAACTTTGTACTAAACATAGCAGGTTTGTCATCGTTTTCTACAGTTAATCTTGATTTAACAGAATCTGAAAGTAATAAAAAGTTTTTGTTAAAATTATCAGCAGCTAACTTTAAATTACCACCGCAAGATGAGCCTAAATGTATATTTATTTTAGAGTTATGATTTCTATCCATACCCATTAAGTCAAATAATTTTCCATGTATTTCTAAGTCTTTTATACTGTTTTTAATTACATGATCTTTTTCTGAAGCTAAGCAATTAAATTGTCCAGGATGAAAGGATATTCTTTGACCTGTAAGTTTTGTATAGTCACCTGCTACTTTTAAATGATGACATATTTCTTCATAGTCAGGTAAATCTTTTAAATTATATTCTGAAGCCCATGGAGTAATCTCTGAAGAAAGTCTAAATACTTTAACATTGTTTTTATTGTTCCATTCAAATATAGGCATCATGTCTTTTACGTTTTGTAAAACTAATTGTGAAGCATAAGATATACCTTTTTCTAAAAATGTTTTTTTGCGCATTGTTCTAGAATTAAATATACCTTTTTTTCTTAGATCCATATTAATGCATGCGTAACCAAATCTATTCATATTTAAATCCTTTTTTTTTATTATTATAATATTTATTTTTATAATATACACGCGAGTTAAAACAAGGAATATTATGTCTAAACAATTAAAAGATTATATTATTGAAGTTATTTCAGACAAAAGAAGTTTAATGAGTGAAGGATTAAAATTTCACATTGAAGAAAACATACCTATAAGTACAAATATTTTTAGAAGAGGATCTAAAAATTATTTTAATTTATTTAATGAAGCTAGAAAGCTAAATGAAGAAGGAATTATAGACTTACATCATGAAATAGATAACATGTACATTAATGAATTAGAAGTAGGAAAATGGGCAAAATACGAAGGTCAAATGGTTCCTTTAGACTATCCTTTTTTAATAGAGGATTATTATCTTGAAGATGATGTGATAGCTGAAGCTGAATATCAAGGTAAAAAAGTTAAGTTAGGAAAAGCTGGAGTAAAAAGAGTTGGAAAAGGAAAAGCTGTAGTTTTTGTAAACTCGGGTAAAAAAAATAAAGACGGTTCTATAAAAGTTAAAAAAGTAACTTTTGGTTCTAGTATGCCTACAGCAATGGGTGACAGTGAAGCACACAGAAAAAGAAGAAAATCTTTTGGTGATAGACATCAATGTAGTAAGAAGAAAGATAAAACAAAAGCTGGGTATTGGTCTTGCAGAGCTACAAAATTATTTGGTAGAAATATTCCTGGATGGTGGTAAATGCTTCCTTTTAAAGAAAACGTAATTCAAGAAAATAATAAATTTGTTTTAGTTGAAAGAAAGTTTAGTTGTAATTCAAGCAGTAAAGAATTGACTTGGCATAGAGACAGAGAAGACAGAGAAGTTATATTAAAAAAAGGTACTGGTTGGTATATACAGTTTGATAACGAACTACCTGCTTTAATGTCTGTTAATAATGTTTATAAAATACCTAGTTATACTTGGCATCGAATAATTAATAAAAACAAAACAAGTCTAACAATTGAGGTAAAAAAGTACAAATGAATACAAAAGAAATAATTAAAGAGTGGAGAAGTTTTTTATCAGAGTCAGTAAAAGAAATATTTTCTAAAGAAGATATTGGAAAAGAAGTTAAATACTTTCCCTGTTGTAAAGAATGTAAAAAGTTAAAGTCCTTAAAAAACATGAAACAACCTAAAACTGGAAAAATTTCAGGTGTAAATGGAAATGATATCCAGATAGGTGATAGAAAAGAAAACACTATATTTATTGATAAAAAAATGGTACCTCAATGTTGTGTAAAGAAAATTTAAAACTATACATTAAAGAATATATTATTTTAGAAAGTGATCCTAAAGTTGGAACTGGTAAGAAGCCTAAAGGAAGCAGTAGAAGACTATATACTGATGAAAACCCTAAAGATACTGTAAGTGTAAAATTTAAAACTGCTGCTGATATTAGAAAAACTTTATCAAAAAAAACTTTTAAATCAAAGTCTCATGCAAGACAATCTCAAATTATAAACTTAATACACCAAAGAGTTAGAGCAGCTTATAAAAAAGCAAAAGATCCAAAGGTGAAGTCTAGACTTAAAAGAGCTTATGATTATGCAAAAAAAAGAAAAGAGGCTTCAAAGCGTAAAACAAAAAGAATGAATAAATCTAAAAGTAAGAAATAATTAAGTAAGTATAAAGTAGGTGTTGCATGGAAAATTTATTTTTTTTAAAAGAATTTATTGAAGAAGCTTTGATCGATGAAGCTAGACGTAAAAGAAAAAAAAAGAAAAAGAAGACTAAACATCATCCTAACTATAGTGCACCAGAAGGTAGTAAAAGAGACAAGCAATTAGATGCAACAAAAGCTGATCTTGCTAGTGGTGATCCTAAAAGAATTCAGAGAGCTTATAAAAGAAGAGAAAAGATGGAAAAAAAAGCAAGAAAATCACCAGGCTGGAAAAATAAACCAAGACATGATTCAAAAAAGTAAAAAAAGAAAGTAGATCTATGAAAGAATTATTTTTATTAGAAGCATTTATTGAAGAAGCTTTGATCGATGAAGCTAGACGTAAAAGAAAAAAAAAGAAAAAGACTTCTAAAAAAGCCAAGAAAAAGAAGACAAAAAGAAAGTCATCTTCAGGAGGTCTTTCTGCTGCAACAAAAGAAACTTTAAAAAAGAAAGCCAAAAAAAGAGGACTGACTCCTAGTTCTGTATATGCTGAGTATAGAAAAGGACTTGCTGCTTGGGCATCTAGCGGAAGTAGAAAAGGAATGACACAACATCAATGGGCACATGCTAGAGTTAACTCTGCAACTCCTTCTAAACCTTGGGCAGTTGTTAAAAAAGCTGCTAAAAAGAAAAAATAATTTTTTTTATCAAAGAGAAATTTATGAGCAAGCTAAGTAGAAAAGAATTTAAAGAACTATTAACTGAGTGGAAACAAAACTTTATTAATGAAAGACCTTCACAAACAATTAAGTCTAGTGGGTTAATTAATAATGACTTTCCTATTGATCTTGCATTTGTTGTGCATGATGATCCTCAAAACGAAAAGTTATATTCTGAGTTTAACAAAGAAATGTCTGATTATGAAAAGTTAGGAGATGAATATCAGTATGAAGAAAAAACAGTTCTAGTTGATAAAAACATTGATAATGTAGAAAGAATACTAAATCTTTGTAAAACTAACAATGAGCAAAAGCGTCATATAGAAAAAAGCTTAAATACAAACAATCTTCTAATAATAATTAATCTTCAAGCTGATTTAGTTAAAACTTCTGCTGCATCTCTTAAGAGTTTTCAGTCGGGAAATAATTTTGATAGAAGTAAATATAAACTAGGATTGTTTAGTGATACTAAAAACTTAAGAGAAATAATTTCGTGGTCTATTCATGATTTTTTTCATGGTTATTTTGACATAGTTTCTTCTACTAATATGATGAACTTAATAAATAAAGAAAATCAAGAAAACTCAGTAGATTTTGAAGGAAGATATGTTAGTAACTTTGTAGGAAGAAAAATTGATGATAGTAAATTTATGTCTGAGACAGAAATAACAAAAGAGCTTGTAAGTTTCTTTGACAAAGAAGAATTTACAAAAGGTGTAGGTGAACATGATATACCTGCTAGTATATTTGCGTATTCTTTGCTTATGATAAAAAATAAAAATGACATTGATAAGTTAGGACTTTCAAAAATTACAACAAAGTACTTTAAACAAATGTATAAACTTTCTAAGAATGCAATAGAAAGAATGAGTCATTTAAAGAATAAAATTTTATTTTTTCACAATATGGGTAAATAAATAATAATTTTTTATTTATTATATCTTAATAATATTTAATTTATGAATATTAAAACTGACAATAGCTATGTATAAGTACTATAAATATAAAAGTTTACTCTAAAACTTCTAAATATGTTTTTCCCCATCTTATTGTAATGTTACTTCTATTATTTAACATTTCTGTGCATATATTAAAAGGCTCTTGGTCATAAAATTTAATAATCTTAACATCATCATCATATACATAATCTATATCTTCTTCTAAAGCTTCTAAATCATTAAATACATATAAGTCATCAGCAAATACAGGTCCTACTCTACACATTATTTCTTCTATTATTGCACTAAAAGCTAATGATGTTTGATTAGCATTTACTGTATATAAATAGTCATTATTATTTTGATTTAAAGTATTTCCACTCAAATTAGATAAAACGTTAATATCAGCATTATCTACTCCTAAAGTAAAAATAGATATACATGGATTTTGAGATGTAGAAAAAATACAAAAATCATTGTTAATATTCATAATGTTATTATCTACAAAGTTTTTTGAAGGTGTTAATCCTTCATTAGGCGAACCATCTGATATTAGTAGTATATAATACACTTCATGGTTTGTACTGTTTATTTGTCTTATTGCTTCTTGTAGTGGTGTAACAAAATTAGTACCTCCACCTGGATTATTATTATTAACTATAGACAATGCAGTTTGATCGTGGTTAAATCCTTTCCCAATATTTGATGTTGCTATAATATTACTATTATAAAGTATAACAGAGTAGCTGAGATTAAATCTAGAATCGATAAACTCTCTTACAGCTGACTTTAACTGTAATATTCTATTTCCTCTCATAGATCCGCTATAATCTAATAATAAAACTACACCAGCATCAACTATATTTACTTCATGATTTTCTTCGTTTACATAGACATTAACTGATTTTGTGACATCTCTATTATTTGGATTATATGTTGATGAAACTAAAAATTTTCTTTTACATACACCTTGATTATTGCAATCTAATCCTTTATCATTGCAAGTTAAATTTCCACTTTTGCTTCCTGATATTTCTAAACAATTATTACCAAAATTTGAATTGCATGCTAATTCTATATTATTTGTTTGAATAACTTTATTTCCAATTAAAACACTACAGCTATCTAAAGCTTGTTTTTCTATATTAATATCTATAGACAACTTTCCTATATTAATAATACCAATACTAAACAAAGCTAATATTCCAGCAGCAAAAAGAATAATAACTGAAATCATGCCTTTCTGTTTTGATCTGTTCATAAAATTCTTTCTTTATTAAAGAGGTTTTATATACTCACTGATAGCATAAAGTGTTTTATTTTGATAAAGTATTTTGTAAACTGGGTTTTTTGTATTTAAAGAATTGTTTTTAGATACTATCAAACCTATATTGTAGTCTTTTATATCTGGCGGAAATATATGACTTATTGGATTATAAAATCTAACTAGTTGATTTATTTGATACATTTTCTACTCTCTTTTTTAAATATATTAAATGTCTAGTTCCATCATAATTTTTGTTTTCAATATTGTCAATTAACCAGTAATGACCACTTTGTTTTATTGATCTATAAAAATCATCCATTAGTAAAACATCAATATTAACGCCTTGTTGTTTAAGTAAATCTGCAGCCAATAAATTTGAATTAAACTTTCTATCGCGTCTAACAGCTTTAGTTTCAACATATCTATCTTCTTCTGGATGATAAAAGTCAGGAGTATATACTTTTTCTTTATCACCATATAAAACTTTAAAAGTTTTATGCTCGTAAATATATTTTTTTCCTACAGAATCACAATATCTTGCATAGTCAGCTTCTAAAGAAGATTTAAAAAAGTAGTTAGGATTTAAGTCTCGTCTAAAACCTTTTCTACCATTAGATGGTATATCAGCAAGACCACTACTTTGAGCTACAAATGTACATTGTCTACTACAATATTTAGTTTCTTTACCTACAGGTTTTTGATATTCTTTACCGCAACTTTGACACTTTAAATCTACTCTTTTTTTCTTTACGTCTTCAACATAACATGCTCTAGAACAATAAGTCTTTTTCTTTCCAGACTTAAAAACAGTTTTACATGTTTTACATGTATATTCAACTTTTACATCTCTAGCTTCATCCATACAAGCTTTAGAGCAGAATTTTGATGTTTTAGCTTTTGAAGGAGCTATTTTATAATCTTTTTTACAATGACTACAATTAAGAACTATTTTTGTTGTTTTTCTTCCCATAAAAGATTTCTCCTTTATAGGTAATTATAACGAATAATTTATTTAGGAAAAAAATCTTTTAAATTTACATTTGATTCTTTAGCTTGCTCTAAATATTTTAAAGGATTATAATCATCGTCACAATTCTGTATTGAATACCATGACATCTCTATTCCTTCTTCAAATGATATTTGATTTTTCCAGTTAAAGTCTTTTCTAAACTTATTACTTGAAAGTCTATGATTTCCTAAATAATCTGTATCTTCATGCCATTTTATGATTCTACTTAAGTCGCAGTTAATATGATTTTGAATTTTATTAATAATCATTGCAGTTTTATAAGGATTATTAGCTGATACATTATAATCATTGTTTCTTTTGTCAGAAACTATTGCAGTCATGATTGCATTACAAAAATCCATAACATGCATGTAATCTTTAATTTTTTCTGGATCTAAAAACATATCAATATTTTCTTTATTGTTTTTTACAGCAAACATTGACTTAGCAATTAAAGAATTCATATCACCCTCTCCGCCGTACGCAAATAAAGGTCTGATTACTAAGTACTCTTTAGCAGTATTTCTAACAATCATTTCTCCGGCATACTTTTGAATAGCGTATAAAGTTCTAGGAAATATTTTACTTTTTTCAGTTATTTCTACATCTTGATATATTTTTGTATCATATATTACTGAAGTGCCTATGTAAACATTTAAAATGCCAGCTCTATTTGCAGCATTTGTAATTACTTGAGTTCCGTAAACATTTGTCATATTTGAATGCTTACCATTTAATGCAACAACATCTGTTCCTACAACTGCTGCGTTATGAACAATTACATCAATATCTAAAGTAGTAAAAGTTCTATACCAATTTTCTTCATCATTAGAATATACACATGGTTCACCTGTTTCTTCCAACCTTGAAGATAAAAAGTGACCATGTTTTTTTAAAGAAATATATGCGTGATCAAATTCTTTAATTTGTTTAATAAGATTTTTTGCAATAAATCCATCTTCACCTGTGATAGCAATTCTCATATATTATTTTCCTTATAATGTTTTTATTATTATTATAAAATAATATTATTTAATTTACACTTATAAAATCAACTAAGTTTGCAATATTTTAAATACTGCTGTCAAAACTCTTCCATTGTTAGACCCAACTATAGTAGCAGGATATATTGCATTACCAGAAGTTGAAATTGCTCTTAAACTTACTGTAATATCTGAACCTCCAAAATCACTTGCTAAAATTATTGCGCTTGCAGTTGTTGGATATTGAGGGTCAAGATCTTCAGAATCAATTTTATTAGTAATCCTACATTTTGTTCCAATAAAAGTTGAATTTGTTTCATCATACCACTGCATAACAGCAGTAGCTACATTTGTATCTGTATTATTAACCAAAATACTTCCTTCTAAAAGAAAAGAAGAACCACTAGAACTTGATAAAGTAAATTGATAATCATTGCTTGAAGTAACATCTGTATTTGTGATATCTGTTTTATCAAAATGTGCTGTTAAAGTACCTGATATTTCCGAAGCTTCTTTACTCGCAAGAATATCAGATTTTAATGTAGAAGTAGTAAAAAAAGGTATATAAGTCATTTAATTAAAACACCTGTAATTCTCGGGAACTTTGCAAATGTTGTAAGGCTTAAGTTTCCATTTGTCCTGTATTTTGCTTTTATATCAATATTAGCAGAAGCATCTGCAAAAAATACTTCACTTCCTCCAATATTACCACCCCCAAATCCTGAATAGTGGTCTCTGCATTGATACTGATCAACACCATCAATATTAAATTGTGAATTAACAACAATAGTTTCTGATGTATTTCCGTAAAAGTCACCTCTAAGAGTACAAGGATAGTCTACTGTTAAAATATTGCTTGAAATAGTTCCAGAATATAAGCTAGTATCAAACTGAAAGGATACTACTGTACCTGATGTTGTTCTAGAAGAATTTTTATAAACTGCAACTAAAGGATTTATATCATTAAAATTATTATAACTCATTCTTTACTCATTTCTATAATAAATAACATAGTTCCGTCTTTTAGTATAGAACCTGTTTCACCATCTACTTTTAAATCAAAATCTTGATCACTTGTAGGGTTTACTAATAGTTGACAATGCAGACATTGAAAATGTTTATTAGATCCAGATGTATGTGAACCATAAGATCTAAAAGCACCGTCAGATTCAAGTATTTGAGAACCATCTGGGTTCCACCATTTTACACTATATTGGTCGCTTGTTGAATTTTTATCCATAGATACAGGTCCAATAATATGATAGTATTTTCCTGCACTTAGTCTAATTCTTCCATTTTGACCGCTTACTAAAGAAACTCCGTGACCAGAGTCTCCTCTTATAGAATCAAAGTTTATAAGAGTTTCGCTTGTAGATGATATAGTTTGATCGCTAGACAAACTTACCTCAATCAATCTAGTTTTATAATGCTTAGAATTTTTATAGCTCATAATCCCTGCTTATTTAAGATTTATCATATTCTATATATTAAGCAAGACAAAATTTAATCACTTTCTATTACTATTTTGATCTAACTATTAAATGTATTTTTATATTTTGAGTTTTTATTTTTATGACTTCATTTTCTTGTAGAACTGTATATTCAAAATATTTTTCAGGGCCAAATTTTGTTGTGATTTTAGCTTTTAGTTTTCTACTTAAAATTAAACATTTTTTTTTATATTTACAATATATACTATATTCACTATACTCAATATAGTCTCCCTTTAGTAATCCTTTAAAAGAAACATTATATTTTTTATTATAGTCCATATTTTTTTTCTATTTCAAAAGTTCCATTGTCTTCTTTGTCATTTAGATATAACTTGCTTCCATCTTTAAAATCTATACAAACTCTACTATATTCTGTTTTTAAAGTACTCCAATTCGAAATGCTACTAACTTCACTAAATACTTTAAGATCATCTATCTTGAAGCAAACAGTATTGTTTTTTTTTGACATACTGATAAGACTTCTTCCATTTAAAATAAAAATGTTTTTTATTATTTTTTTTATATACTTTCCACTTAAAATATTAACTTTTTTTATTATTTTATTTTCAAAGTTCTTTTTTAGCTTGTTAAAATAAGAAATATCATTATCATTTATACAATTCATTTTTACTCCAAATTTATTTTATTAACTTTATTAATAATATCTTTGAAATCTTTTTTTAATATTTTAAATGTAATTTTATTTTTTTGTTCTTTTGTTGAATACTTTGGAAATATTTGTATCGATGCTTCTTCTAAATCATATAACTCTAAGTATATGTTTTCATTGTCAAATACTTCTTCGTAAAAGTGAAGTTTATTATTATGAAATATTGTTGCTTTAGTACTCATTTAGTATTCCTTATGTGTGGCTTTATAAAGTATTCTATGTCACTTGAAGTTAAAGAAAATAATCTATTATTAATAAGACATACGTAAAAAATATTATCCCAATTCTTATAATACTTTATTATTAATATAATTTTATCTTGATAATCATAATCTAGTCTAGAAAGTCTAATATTAAATTTTTTTGTTTTAGCTAGTACACCTGTTGGAAATACTACTAACTCTCTTTTTTTGTTTTCAATAACTTCAAAAGAACGAAAATATTTAATGCTTCTTGGAATCTTCTTTAACTTCATTGTTTATTATTTCTTTTATATCTTCACGATAGATTTTTATTTTTTGATTCCCATATAAACAATTATATGTAGCTGCAAAAGTTTTATTGTCTAAATCTTTAGATACTAAAATAACTATTTTATCTGATTTTGTTTTCAACAAAACATTATCAAAGTAATATCTTGTAAAACCAGTCCAGTTACAAATATCATAGTTATAGTGTTCTTCACTAATAGAATATATTGATTTTCCGCATAAATCGTGACCATCTTCTATTATTTCACTCGATACTTTTATCATAAGGTTCATCTATTAATTCTTGTGTGCTGATTACTCGATCAAGATAATCTTCAAGCTCATCAAACGAAGTGCAAACTTTAATACCACTTTTAGCTAACATTAAATTAAACTTAGCACCTTCAGGTAAACCTGCACAAAAATAAATAATAGGCTTATTATGTGCATATGCATATCCAGCTTCCCAAATTGTTCCAATATCTTTATCTCTTGTATTAACTAGTAAAAAGTCTGATGTAGAAATATGATGAAGATTTCCTGTAAAAGTTTCATCTTGTACTGATTGCGGTGCGTTTGGAGGACACACAAATATTCTTCTTGGCGAAGCCAATTCAAAAAATGCTTTTCTTTGATCAAAGATATTTTCTAGACGTGTTAATTCTTCTTCTTGTGTAGGGTTAAACCATCCGCTTGCTAAATATATTTTCATAGTGTCTCCTAAAATTGTGCTTTAACGCTGTTGATGTATTGTACGTCTTCATTCCACATTCTTGTGAATATTTTTTCTTCGCCAGATTTATTACCATTTAACTCTTCTCTTCGACATGGATAAATAGAGTCATTTTCATTATACTCAAACAAATCGTTTTTAGGTTCAGGCTGATATAAATTAGTTCCTCTAGAGGTAAAAGAACCATCAGGCATTTTAACTCTAAATGTTCTAACATAATGCATGTCAGGCTTTTCAAAGTCTAAGCATGTAGAAACTTCAGGAATTCTATCAACAACTAATCTTGCAATTCTTGTTGCAAGAATATTATCAACTTCTGGCTGGATTTGCACATCTTGTCTTTGTTTAATAAATCCAATCAAATCTTTTAAGTTAAATCTAGCAATATAAAATGTTTCCATACATTTAGGAAGTATTACTCGTGCATCCATCATTGAAATAGTTTTTGAATCAACCATGTCTGCATATAGATTTTTTGCTGCCATTGCAAGTTTAATATATCTATGATAAAAATCATCTTCACCACCTTGAGAGTTTTCAATAGATTCAGGAACTAATACATTATCATATCTTAGATCTCTATCGCCTGTACATTGTGCTGCAAATGAGCCGGCTCTATGACGAATAAGATGTGTAACTGTTTGTGTATCAATTCCACTAATTTTAAAAGTAAATCCAAGACACTCCATTGGAGTAGGAAGTGCTCTAAAATTTAAAACATCTTGCAAGTTTTGCGATGCTTCTTTAAGTTGAAAAGGACTTAACTGTGTTGACAAAGGATCATCTGCCCAAGTTGCTTTTGTCATATTCCATGCAATATTCATTGCTTGATGCCTTGTTGGTCCTTCAATCAATTCTACATTTAAAGCTTCAAGATTATTAATAAATCTTGTTTTGACTTCTTGATCGAATTTTAATTCCATAGGTAATGTAACAGGTTTTAGATCATTATTAATTGGCATTTTTTCTCCATTATATTTGTTTTGTTATTTACTTTAATATTATACTATGTTTTTTTTTAATTTACACTTTATTATTTACTATTTTTTTAACTTCTTTTAACATATTTTCTCTTTTAAAAGTTATTATATTATCATGTCTTGCTTTTCTATTGTAAGGTAAATCTGGCATAAGTATTTTTAAATCATGAGTGGCATACTCCATAGAATGTTTTGGACTGTCATCAATAGCAAACTTAACATCTCCTGAAAGATAATATTTTTGCTTTGCTACCCAAATGTACTTTTCATATGCAAAAGATAAATTGTCAAATAATACTCCATTATTATCTAGCCATTTGTATGTTTGATACTTGCATTTCAAATTACTTTCAGGTCTACTAGTTAATAGCTGAATGTAATATCCCTCATCATGAAGATAATTAATTACGTCTATTGTACTTGTAATAGAAGGAATATTTAACAACTCATTTGTCTGTATAAAGTCTTCAAAAACACCTTCAGGACTGTAACCAAAATCTTTTACTTCTTTAGAAGAATAATAAGATGTGCTGTTTTTATCTATAACAATTCCTAATGTTTTATATAACCATTCATTAAAGTACTCTCTAAAGTTACATATGATATCATCAATATCAATAATAGCAACTGGCTGTCCTTTTTTATGATCTTTTAGATTTTGTATCTTTTTTAAATATAAGTCTTTTTCTTCATATGCAGACATAAAATCTTTTGATGTGATATCATATAAACCTAAAATAGCTAACATATATCTAAATGAGTCGACTGTATTATAGACTACTTCATTAGTATTTACTTCATATGACTCTTTATCAAATACTTTAAAATTAGTTGATTTAACAATTTGAGAGACTTCATGGTGCAATGCTAAACTCAGTGTTTTCATTAACTCTTCACGCTGTCTATCAGTTAAGTTATCTGTGTCATAAAAGTTTTTAGTAAACTCTTTATGATCTTTTAATAATTTTTTAAACTTCAATTTTTCCCTCTATTTGATTATAGATCTCAATAATGTTTTTTAAAACTTTTTTATTGTTAATTTTTTCTTTTAAGTTTTTTAAAAAATTTATATTAAGAACTTTAGATTGCATATAAAAATATTCAAACTCTGCATAGTATAAAATTTGATTTTTACTATCTAAAGATATTCCATTTTTATTTCTTAATATTGCATATTGTATTTCTCTTGTTAATTCTGGAATCAGCATAAATTTTATTTTATCAATATTTTGAACATCACATTCAACTTCAATTGCAGAGTCAACAATTCCTACATCTGACGGGTCTCTTATCTCGTAAAAGAATCTTGTATGATTAAATACTTCTTTAAAAATACTTTTATTTATTAAGTGTATTTCTACATTGATTTGAGAAAATGGTGTAACAAAGTAATAGTGATCATATGAATTATTCTTTTCAATATCAATTATAGTTTTACACGTATTGATATCGTATATATTTATTGAATATCCATATGAATCACAGCTAAAAGACAAAGTAAATTCCTTAAGAATTCCTAAGTAATATATTATTACATCTTCAAGCAAATCAAACCAAATAAACTCTGATAGACTAGATGCTCTAAATTTTTTGTTTTTATAAATAGCATCTAGTTTAATCATACCTAATAACCGTCTAAAATTCTATTTCTAATTATCTTATCTTTCTTTTTAAATGCATCATAAAACTCGTCTACATCAACTCCTATAAGTATCATTAAAGAAAAGAAGTAATTAAATGAATCAACTATCTCTTCTAAAAACTCTTCTCTATCTACTTGAGGAATATCAGTTTTTCTATGTGGCTTCCAGTTTTTTAAATGTCCTAAAGCTTCAAACATTTCTTCAACACCTTTAAGTGCTGTCTCTCTACAGACTTTTTGTGATTCTTTCTGTGATAAATTAACAGGCCAATCAGGATATGAAAAAGAATATTTACTATTGAGCATTTTCATAAATGACTCTCTATCTTGAAATATTTGGTGTAATTTATCATTCATTTTTATTGATTCTCACTTTTAACAGTTTTTGCATTTTCAATCATTTTTTCTAAACTACTATCAAATATATCTCTATATTCGTCATTAAGCACAAGATTATTTTCTTCTCTTGTATGCTTTCTTAATCTAATCATTCTCATATGATCAACAATATCTGTTCCTGTTATTAAAGAAACTTGTAATAGTTTTGCAATGTGCCCAATAACGCTATCATCAATAATAAAAATTTCATTTTCTTTACTATCCATTGTAACTCCTTCTATAGTATAAGTGGATTTTTAACAAGAG
>CEUJ01063243.1_pt1 | contig 16345 bp, 16 predicted proteins | sample 361531 | NCBI WGS metagenome assembly CEUJ01 (sample SAMEA2622842, study PRJEB7988) | marine metagenome | biome: marine biome (ENVO:00000447); feature: marine epipelagic mixed layer (ENVO:xxxxxxxxx); material: "saline water (ENVO:00002010), including plankton (ENVO:xxxxxxxx)" | depth 140 m | reverse complement strand
CCATAAATTTTTCAAATCCCAAATCAGCACCAAAACCTGCCTCTGTAATAACATAATCTGAAAATGATGAAGCAAGTTGATCAGCCAAAATTGATGAGCAGCCATGAGCTATATTTCCAAATGGCCCCATATGAACAATTGCTGGCTGACCTTCCACTGTTTGTGCAAGGTTTGGCTTTATAGCATCGCGCAATAAAGCCATCATAGAACCAACTGCATTTATATCCTTCGCTAAAACTGGAGTTTTATCTTTTTTCCAGCCAACTACAATATTACCTAATCTTTCTCTAAGATCTTTATAAGAATCGGTTAATGCTAGTATAGCCATTATTTCTGATGCTGCGGATATATCAAAACCTGTAGTACGAATAGGTGCATTTGCTGAGCCTCCTACACCAGAAACAATTGATCTTAATGATCTATCCTCAGCATCTGTAACTCTCCTCCATGTAATATTTTCAGGATAAAAATTATTTATAACATTTCTATAAACACTATTATCAACCATTGCAGCTAGAAAATTGTGAGCGGATTCCATGGCATGAAAATCTCCATTAAAATGAAGATTGATATCCACTGCTGGCTCTACTGTAGATTTTCCTCCTCCAGTTCCTCCACCTTTGTGTCCAAAAACTGGACCTAATGACGGTTGCCTAATAGTTAAGGCAACATTCTTATTTATTTTCCCAAATCCTTGAGTCAATCCTATTGCCGTAGTAGACTTACCTTCACCTAAAGGTGTTGGAGTAATAGCCGTAACAACAATTAATTTAGATTTATTATTTTTAATATTTTCTAATGGAATTTTGGCTTTATAATTGCCATAAAATTCAAGAGAATCCTTCCCTATTCCGAACTCTTCTGCAATTTGTTCTATCGGTTTAATTGTTTTCATCTAAATTACCACAAAATTCTTTTATATGATCAATAGTCTGATTATTAGCCATCAACCCGTGACCTGCACCAGGGATTGTTATAAATTTTGAGCCCTTTATTCCTTTAGCTAATTCAACTCCAAGAGGATATGGTACTTGAACATCGGCATCACCATGTATAACTAAAGTATCTACAATTATTTCATCTAGTCTAGAAGCATAGTCTAGGTCTACATACGCAAATTGATTTCTTAGTTCTCCCATATAGTACTTCATAGTATCCTCCATAGATAATTTTTTTGATAATTTTTTTGCCTCTTCTTTAGAATAGTATGAAACTTTATTATCAATATCATCTTGTGACATATAAAATGTTATAAAAGGCGGTTCATTCATTAAGATATCATATGCTTTTTTTATTCCATATTTTTCTAAAATTTGATGTCGCCTTATTAATTCTTGTGAGGCTCTAATTCTTGAGGGATTTTTCCACATTCTATAACTAGTATTAACTAAGATTAATTTTTTGATATTTTTTTGGAATTCAAATGCATATCTTAAGGCTATTAACCCTCCTGCAGATGACCCTATTACAATTGGATTTTCTAACTTAAGATAATTAATTAATTCACCTAAATCTGATGCTAAAATATCTATCGAATGTATTTCATCGGGATATGATGATCTTCCAGCAGATCGTCTATCATAGGTAATGACTGTATGTGAGTCCTTAAGTTTCTCAACCCAATCATTTTTTCTAGAAGTAACAGAAGAATCTATGCCACCATAAGCGCCATGAATAAAAATTATAGGCGAACCATCTCCAAATTTTTCATAATAAATTTTTATACCGTTAATTGGTGCTATAGACATAAAATTAATTCTAACCTAATGAGATTGAAAAAAAATTAAATTTTCATTTAAACTTCGTCAAAATGACTATTTTCAAGTTGTTCTTGAATTTGAAAAATTGTATTTTTCCCCTCTGGTGGAGGTTCAGGAATTCTTACAGGTGAATTATTAAATCTAGGAATATTTCCGCCTACTCCTCTGAGTATATTAGACTGCCACAGATTCCAGTCACCATATCCAGAAATAGGGAAAGCATCAGCAGCTGAATAACCCATTAATAGTAATCTTCTAGATTTTGAAGAACGATTTGGTTCTGACCCATGTAATGCTCTTACATGATGTAATGATATATCTCCTTCTTCAAGAATAATACTTGCTGCAGAATCTAAATCTACATCTGAAATATTTACAGCACCAACAAAAACACCATTTTCATGATGGTCATATGCGGGACCCTTATGAGAACCAGGAACAACCATCAATGCTCCATTTTCTAAAGTCATAGGGTCAATTGCAACTCCCACTTCAAGAATGTCATCGTTGGTGTGAGGATAAAAACCCCAATCTGTGTGCCATTCTACCTGAGCACCACCTCCAGGAGCTTTATTATTTAATTTAGTATGATGATACCTAATGTTTGGTCCTATCAACTGCTCAATTATATCTAGTAATTTAGGGTTTTTATTTGCACGTTCATAAACAGGGTGATGTTTATCAGGACTCATAATTCGCCTTAATTTTGGAGTTTTAGAGGAATGTCCAGCTTTTAAGTCTATATCAAAATCATCATTACTTTCTTTTAAGTTTCTTGACCTATCAACAAATTCATCTGTTACATCTTGTAGTTCCTTTACTTCTGAGGGAGTAAATACATTTTTAACAGCTAAAAAACCATTTGTGTTGTATTCTTCTACTTGAGTATTTGTTAAAATTTTTGCCATATTGAAACTCCTAAATTCAATGTTTTTACAAGATTATCATAGAGAATAATTGCTATCAAGTTTTACTTCTTTATTTTGTAAAATATCTGATTTCTAAATAAAAATATTCCATAAAAAATAACTAATATAAAAAGAAATATGATCACATAAAATATTTCTTTCCCTGATTGATTTTGTTGAGTAATATTTGATTCATCTGAAAATAAATCTCCTTTTTTGTACCATATTTGTTGACTATTTTGAGCGAATGGATTTGTATCTCCGTAAGCATATCTTTTTGAAAATATCTCTTTATATCCAACTGAAAAAACATAACGCATTGGAGATTTAGAAACAATTTTCACAACAGCATTATTATTAACAAATTTATCCTCTTTGTACTCAAATATTCTAATCAAGTTCATCCGACTAAAAGGTTCATAAAAATCACTTCTTATATCAGGCAAAAAGGACTGCTGAGTTGAACCAGTAATTAAGTGAATTGCCGGAAAAAGATCTTCTGAACTTAGGTTTTCTGGATTTTTATCAGGAATTAATATACTTATGTCTAAAGGATTACCATACAAGTTATCTAAATTAAATATTACTTCCTGATTTTTTGAAGAAAATTCTCCATAAAAAGCATGAGAAACTGTTCCATCTGAAAGATCAATTGAGGTTTCATTAATTTGGTTTGGAATTATCTCAAAAGGTTGGTGAGCGCTTACAAAATGAATATTAAATAGGGGTAATAAAAAGATTATAAAGTATATTATTTTTTCTTTATTAATTAAAACCATAATGATTTAGATGTTTTGTATAGTATAGAATTTTTTTCATAATTTGAAAGGCCTAATTCCTTAGTAAACAAGCTTAAATTTTCTTTATACGTTGTTCCTTTTGACCATAATTTATTTGGAAAATTAGAGCCCCATAAGCATCTTTCAGGAGAAAATAAATCAATAACTTTTTTTAAGGGATCATGCATATCTTCATGAGGAAAAATTCTTGGAGATCCATGTGTACCAGAGGTTAATTTAGCATAAATATTGGGTAATTTTGACAACTTTTTTAATTCATTAAGTGTATTTTCAGTTTTCCTAAAAGTATTAAGCATTAGACAATGATCAATAACAATTCTTAGAGTGCTAAATTTATTTCCTAAATAAATTATTTCATTTACAAGATCAAGATCATCCATCACCATACAATTGACTGTTATCTCTAAAGCTTCTGCTTTACGCCAAAGATTTATCACATTAGAATCTCTTAGTTTCCCATTTTTATTAGGTATTCCTCTTAATCCCTTTACATTAAAATTCTTTACTGCATTTTCGAGAATATCTGTACTAGTTTTTTCATCTGGACTTAGAGTTACAACTCCTGTTGCCCATTCAGAAAATTTCTTTGATGAGTCCATTATGTATTTATTATCAAAACCATAATAAGTACCTGTTTGTATAAATACAGCCTTCTGAATATTATTTTTTTTCATCGTAGCTAATAGATCTTCAGCAGTAGCTGGTTCTCCAGGATTCCATGGATCTGAAATTGAGGGATATTTTACTAAATTATTTGAATATATATGAGGATGAGCATCAATAATTTTCATTAAAAGACTCTATATTTTAAATAAGCTTCTTTAGGATCTACTCCTGATAGTATTTCTTTTCTAAGTGCACTTTCAGTATTAATATATTCCTCTGTTTCAGTAATAACTTCATTTGCTATTTCTTTTGGTATAATAATTACTCCATCTATGTCACCCAGGACAAAATCACCAGATTTTATATCTACTCCACCAATATTTATTGTTTCCCCCAATGTAGATATCTTCCACCTTTCAACAACATCAGAAGGAGTGAAATATTTACAAAATACAGGAAATTCTAAATTTAATATAAAATCTACATCTCGGCATCCACCATCAACAATATATCCCTTAACACCTTTATACTTTAATGTTTCTGCTGACAACTCTCCCATATGAGCTATAGTTCCATCATTGGGCTGACATATAACAACTGAGTTTGATGGAGCCTGACTAAGCATGTTTGTCCAACTTAACATTGAACTATCTTTATCTAATGTTTCATCGATCTCTCCACTGCATGTCCATATTACACCAGCTAACTTTTTTGAAGGATCTATAGATTTTATATTATGAGGCAATATAGTATTTTTTATACCCCTTTCCCTTAAGACATCATAAATTGCACCTGTATAGCAATTTTTTAATCTTTCTACTAATTGATTATTTTCCATATATTTTTTCCTAAGCAATATTTATTTTGTTAATTTTAGAATATAGTTATTATAAACCTATAATATTAACGATGTTAAATTTCCAAAATATCCTAAGTTTTCCCTTTATAAAACTATTTCTATATAAAGAATATAGGTTATTTTGGATTGCTGCATTTTTTTCTAATATTGGAATGTGGGCTTTAATTTATGGAAGACTTTGGCTAATGAGATTAATGAGTGACTCAGAAATATTATTAGGTTTAATTTCTACCGCAAATCTTACACCAGTCTTGCTCCTTAGTTTTTTTGGGGGAGTATTAGCGGATAAATATAACAGGCTTAATATAATAAGAATTACAAGACTACTATTTTGTTTGATAACTTTACTTACTGGTTTTCTCATATATATAAATGTAATAAACCCACCAATACTAATTGTTATTTCAATAATCACAGGAATACTCTTAGCTATTGATATTCCTTCAAGATCGTCCATGATCGCAAAATTAGTTTCTAAAAAATATTTAGCTGTTGGCATTTCCATGTACTCAATAGTTTTTGGTGTATCTGCAATTATTGGAGGATCTATTTTTCATCCAATAGTTGAATTAATAGGACTAGAAGGTTTGTTTTTCATTATTGGTTTTTCATATTTCTTAACTTTTCTAACATTAAATAAAATGAATAAATATCTGCATAAGCCAACTAATCAAAACAATGAAAATTTTATTGGAGATTTATTATCCGGTTTTAAGTATCTTTCTAAAACTCCTATACTTTTAATTATTACTATTGTAGGATTTTTTGTTGGTCTAACATCAGGCTCATATGATGTATTAATACCCGCTGTAACTACAGAGTTACTTTTTGGAAATTCAGATACCTATGGAAGAATACTTTTGGTCGGCGGTATATCTGGCTTGTTATCTACCACTTTTCTTATTTTTTTTGGCCAAAAACTCAACCAATTTTTATCATATTTTATCTTTGGAATAGTCTCCTCTGTATGCCTTTATCTTATAGGTTCTAGTTTTGGAATAAATAATATATATATAATATTTGCAATAATATCTTTTTCAAAGGTAATTTTTAATACTATGGGCTCAACAATTGTTCAATCAAATGTGAAAGATGAATATAGGGGAAGAATGATGAGTATAAATCAGTTAACTTGGGGATCTGCTGCTATCGGCTCATTATTACTTGGTTCAATTGCTGAAAAAATTTCTATCCCATTTGCTTTCACTTTTGTAGGATCTACAAGTTTCATAATTATTTTATTTGGAGCAATATTAATGTATCAAAAGAAAATAAGGAATTCTAAAACCAGCTAATTGGCTGTTTATTATTTTTTAATAAGTATTTATTGGTTTGTGAAAAAGGCTTACTACCGAAAAAGCCTCTGTATGCAGATAAGGGTGAAGGATGAGCAGACTTAAGTATTAGATGTTTATCACTATCAATAAATAATGCTTTTGAATGGGCGTGACTACCCCATAAAATAAATACTATATTTTCTCTATAAATATTTATTTTTTTTATTACCTCATCTGTAAAATTATTCCAGCCAATTTTACTGTGTGATAAAGGCTTATTTTTTTCTACTGTCAAAGTTGTATTTAGTAGAAAAACGCCTTGTTTTGCCCAGTGTTCTAAATTCCCATTTTTATAATTAACTTTATTTCCAATATCATCTTCTAATTCTTTATATATGTTAACTAATGAAGGTGGCGGTGATACATTATCTAAAACTGAAAAACTTAAACCATGAGCTTGATTAGGTCCATGGTATGGATCTTGGCCAAGTATAACAACTTTAACATCATTGAAATCACAATAATTGAATGCATTAAAAATTTTGGACTTTTCAGGATATATTGTTTTACCTAATGCATATTGATTATTGAGAAAGTTTTTAATTTCAAACATATATTTTTTTTGAAATTCATGATTTAGATTTTTTAGCCATCCTGGTGGTAGCTGAATTTTTCTTTTTTCTTTCAATGTGTTTCAAAGTCCTTAAGTTATATTATTAATTATATATATTTCTAAGTAACCATAAATTATATATATATCTGATAGTATTATTTTAATTATGTCTAAAATTTCAGAATTTAAGAATGGCTGCATACAAGAGTTTCCTTTACAAATAGGAGTTTTTCCTTTTGGTATAGCATTTGGAATTTTGGGTATCGAATGCGGCCTAACTAACCTTCAAACTTTCTTACTTTCTTCAATAGTTTTTGCAGGTGTTAGTCAAATTGTTTTTGCTCAACTCATTTCAACATTAACACCTGGATTTATAATTATAGGTACAGTAGGAGTAGTAAATTTAAGACATATTTTATATGGTATTTCTCTATCTGAATACTTAAAAAAATTATCCCTTAAATGGAGAATATTATTAGCTTACTTAATTACTGATGAAGCATATGCAATCTCCTATAATAGATTTTCGGAAAAGAAGGAAAGTAAAAATATGCATTACCATCTTTTAGGTAGCGGAATTACTTTATGGACTTCTTGGCAAATATCTACTTTTTTAGGAATTTTTATAGGGCATTTTATTCCTGAGTCACTTAATTTAGAATTTGCTATACCGTTATCATTTATAGCTATTGTAGCCGTATCAATTAAAGATAAACCTAAATTATTAGTTTTTGCTATTAGTGCTATATTTTCAATAATATTAAAAGATTTACCATGGAATTTATGGATTATAGTTTCTGCAATAATAGCAATTATGTGTGGAATATTTATATCTAATTATAAAGAGAGAAAACAATGATTTGGACAGCAATTATTTTTTCTGGAATTATAACCTATGCAACTAGATTTCTGCCGCTTTCAAATTTCATGCCTAAGAAATTACCTAGATTTATTCAACAAGGTTTACAATATGTATCAATTGCAGTGCTAACTCCAATAATAATTAATTCTGTGCTTATTGATAATGATAGTTTAATAATAGATAACAACCCAAAAATTTATGCTGCAATTGTGGCCCTTATAGTAGCTTTAGTAACTAAATCTATACCTCTTACACTTATATTAGGCTTAGCTATAATTTGGATTTTTGAATTTATAATTTAGTTCTTTGATTTTCTATTATCTATAAAAATTTTTGTATAAGATAATAAAGCTATCAAGGAAGTTGAAAGCATTATAATTACTCTAAGTAAACTCAAGTCACCGGCATCAATTGATTTAGATAGCCTAGTGCTAATCAATGAAAAAAATATTAATATGGTGAGTAATAAAACGACATGAACAAAAATCTTTTTTTTCTCTGGAATTTTAATGCTTAGGTAGTAAGCAACTAATATTCCAATACCAAAAATTACAGGTATAAGTGCAGTTGGGGATGTGACTTCAATATACCCCCACAATCCAACAAAAATTAAGGATAAAGAATTGATCAAGCTGGAGTTTTTAAATTTCAACATATTTAAATTATAATATATTAAGCTACTCAACGGTCACTGATTTTGCTAAGTTTCTTGGCTTATCTATATCTAGGTTTCGTGCTAGAGCTAAATTTACAGCGAAAATCTGTATACTAACTGAAGATAAAAATGGTGATAATAAATCTTCTGTTTTCTCAAAAATTATAATATCATCATACCATGATTTATCTAATTTTTCCGAACAATTTGTTAATACTATAACTTTACCATTTCGAGATTTTACTTCCCTAATATTTGAAATCATTTTATCCCTATGACTTCCTTCAGTAATTATACAAAACACTGGCATTTTGGAATCAATTAATGATATTGGGCCATGCTTCATTTCGCCTGCTGGATAACCTTCTGCATGAACATAGCTAAGTTCTTTTAATTTCAAGGCAGCTTCCATAGCAACAGGATAATTATAACCTCTACCCAAAAATAAAAAATTATCATATCTAGAGTAGAGTTTTGCCAAGTCTACAATATGTTTAGTATTATCTAAAATTCTTTCAATCTGAGATGGCATGCTTTTAAGTTCTTGAAATATTTTTGTTTTTGGATAACCAGGATTTCTTTTTTGAGCAAGATACATAGCAAATAATAAAAATATTTCCAGTGTAGCTGTAAAAGTCTTTGTTGATGCAACACCTATCTCTGTTTTCGCTCCTATATTAATACAATTTTTTGTAACTTTTTCTAGCTCAGAGTTATTAGTATTAGTTATAGCAATTTGAGGAATTTTCATTTCTTTTATTAAGTTTGCAGATGATAAAGTATCTGCTGTTTCTCCGGATTGAGAAACAGATATGGATAATGTATTTTCTTCTACTAAAGGATTTCTATAAGTAAATTCAGAGGCATTATGACATTGTGTAGGAATTTTAGAAATTTGTTCTAGCCAATAGGATGCCAATAAACACGCGTAATAACTTGTTCCCATTCCAAAAAGATTAATTCTTTTAATTTCATCTAAATTTAAACCTTTTAATTCTTTTGAGAAATCTATTTCCTTTGAGCTAAAGTTTACCCTATTTTGAAAATTACTTAAGAAAACTTCGGGCTGTTCATGAATTTCTTTTTCAATAAAAAAGTCAAAATTATTTTTTGATATAGTCTCAGATTTTTCATCAATAGAAATCCATTCTTTTTCAATTTTTTTATCTTTACTAATAACTAATACATCTTCTAATGTTGCTACAAATATCTCTTTATTATCTATAGAGATATATTTTTCTGATGTAGATTTTATAGTTTCGAGATCACTAGCTATGGAAATTTTATTACTACTCAAACCAATTCTTAATGAGCCAGCTAATCCTTTTTTAAAGCCAAAAATTTTACCTGGATCTTCCTTACTGATAATTGCAACAACTGCGTGACCTTTAATTTTTTGAAAAGTAAGTTTTATAGATCTTAATGTATCTTTATTTTTATTTTTATAATAACTAATTAAATTAGATATACACTCTGTGTCAGTATCTGTTTTAAATTTAAATCCCTCATCGATAAGTTCTTTTTTTATATCTAAATAATTTTCTATTATCCCATTATGAACAAGTGCTATAGTTTCATTTTGGTCAAAAATTGGATGCGAATTATTATCTGAAGGGACTCCGTGAGTAGCCCATCTTGTATGACCAATACCTAAATGGCCACCTGAAGTATCATTCTTGTATTTTGAAATAAAGTCTTTGATTTGCCCAGAGTTTTTTAGTACTTTTATATTTTGATTAACATCAAATAAGGCTATACCAACACTATCATATCCACGATATTCTAATTTTTTTAAGCCTTTAATTAGGTCTGATTTAACACAATGATTACTAATATATCCGACTATTCCGCACATAATTTTGAACTCACATTACTAATTAGTATCAATAATATCAGTTAACTAAACCTTGAGATCTATTATAGAAATCTACAGTGAAGTTCAAGACTAAAATTACAATTATTAAAAATATTATTAAACCTGAAAATACTTTCATATAATCTTAATTATACTATTAAGATTATTCATAGTATGCTTTTTTCTGTTTCTTTATGAATTTTTGGAAGAATGCTAATCCTTGAGTTGTATTTATTATAATGATCTGATTTTATGAAAATCAATCCAATCTTCATCAAGGCATATACCTAGGCCTGACTTTTGTGGAAGATTTAATTTACCATTAGAGTTAATTTTAATTTCATTTTCAACGCCCCATTGATGTATATGTTCTGGTCTCCAATATTCATAAAATGAATTATTATTAACAGAAGCTATCACATGTAGATTAGCAGCATTCATTAGAGAATTACCTGCTAAGCCAATTTCACAATTAATTCCAAAAGCATCTCCCATCGCAGATAATTTTCTTAATCCTGTTATACCTAATTTTCTAACAGTTCCTCTAACCATACCTATAAGATCATTTCCTAAAAATTTTGCTGCCTCTTTTATTAAGAAATCAGGAGAATCGCTCATATTAATAGGTGTATTTAACTTGTCATGTAGTATCTTAATATCTTTAATGTTCTTTGGATTTATTGGGTCTTCAAACCAATAAAAATTATTTGAATCTAAAGCCTGACCAACTGTTAATGCTTGATCAAGATTATATCCGTGATTTCTATCAAACATTAAGGTCATTTTATCCCCAACAGATTCTCTAACACCATCTATAACCTTTATTGCATCACCGACATCTAAATTTCCAGGATGTATTTTGTATGCAGAAAATCCTTCTTCAAGTAATTGTTCTGCCTCTCTAATAAATCCGGCTGGATTATCGTGCCTTGGAGGATAGGTTGCATAAAGTTCTATTTCATCATTTTTACCACCTAATAAAGAATATATAGGCTTATTTAATCGCTTACCTTCTAGATCCCAAAGTGCAACATCAATAGCTGACCAAGATTGGTAAATATTCTCACCTGGAATACTTTCTAATTCCGACCATAACCACTCTCTGTGAGTTATATCCATGTTCATTATTTTAGGTCTTAAAATCTGATCTATTACTGTTATTCTTTGATCTGAAGGCAGTGCTTGATCAGCAATAAATGCATTTCCTTCTATACCTTCATTAGTAAATAATCTTAATACTCCTTGAGTTATTTTCCCTCCTATACCTGACCTTTCGTCTTTAACTTTTAGGAGTCCAGTATCTCGCTCTATAACATCAATTTGAACTTTAGATATTTTCATTTATCAAGGCCTCTAATCATTCCTCTTATATAAGATACTTGTCCTAAATGTTGAGATAGTTCTGTCATCAACCTGCCTATTACAAAATAACCTTTTACTTGTCTAATACCAAAAGTATAATCTAATGACAAATCTTCATCCTCAATATTTGTTATGAACTTAATTGTTCCTTCTCTTAAAATATTATGGTAATTCATTAGCCAATCAATATCCACTATAGGAAATTTATCTAGTTTTTCTTGATTGAAAGCAAATCCTGTTTCGTTTCTTAGTTCAGGAAAATCCTTATAATAATTTTCTGTAATCCAAACTCTCTCTTTACCTAATAAAACTTTATTAATTAAATTATCTTCTACCAAAGCCATATGCCAAATTAAGAAAATAACATTATTAGAATGTGGATTTGGTTTCCAAAGAATTTCTTCTTCCGAAAGAGAATCTAAACTTCTTTTCAAAATTACATAATACTCATTAAGTCCACTCAAAATTGATTGCCTAAAATAGTTCATAATTTTCCCATTTCTATCAATATCATTTATAAAATTATCGATGATATTTTCTTGATTTAGATCTACTTTTCTTTCTTTTTCTATAGCGTTTTTTCACAGATTTATTATCTGAATTGTTTTCTATTTTTTCATAATTTTTTTGTTTTGTATCTTCATGTTTATTTTTTTTATTTGGCTTTTTGAGCTGATCTAAAAGCTTTTCAATAGATTTCCACATCTTTGATTGATTTTTAGTAACAAGACTTAAAGCTTCGCCAACTGAACCTGACCTAGCTGTCCTACCAATTCTATGTACAAAATCCTCTGGAATTTGTGGTAGATCATAATTTATTACATGCTCTATGTGTGGAATATCTAATCCTCTAGATGCAATGTCAGTTGCAATTAAAATTCTAAATCTTTCTTTCCTGAAATTTTCTAATATTCTATCCCGTTTATTTTGCCTCAAATCACCGTGCATTGCTGAACTTTTTATCTTATCTTTTATAAGTCTTTTTTTAAGTTTTTCAGTTGCATATTTAGTTCTTACAAAAATTAAAATTGAACCATTTCTTACTGAAAGTTCATCAATCAATTTACTATATTTTTCTTCAGTTTTAGTATTAATAATTTTTTGTTTGATTTGAGATTTAATTACATTGTTTTCCTCAATGTCTACTCTTTTTGGATTGCTTAAATACTTTTTAGATAATTGTATTATTTCTTTTGGAAGAGTAGCTGAAAATAATAATGTTTGTTTTGATTTAGATAAGTTATTAACAATTTTATCTACTTGTACTCCAAAGCCCATATCAAGCATTCTATCTGCTTCATCAAGAACAAAAAAATTGAAATTCCTTAAGCTTAAGGATCCTCTAGATATTAGATCGTTTATTCTTCCTGGAGTTCCAACAATAATTTTTGGGCGCTTTTTTAATTGATCAAGTTGAATGTTCATACTTGATCCACCAACCAAAAGTGCTATATTAATCCCACTTTTATAACCAACTAAAAGTTTTGCCACATCTGCCACCTGTTGAGCTAATTCTCTTGTTGGTGTAAGAATAATTCCCAAAACATTTTGCTTCGTTTTAATTTGTTGAATTAGAGGTATTAGATACGCTGCTGTTTTTCCTGAGCCAGTTTCAGCACTTGCTAATATATCTTGTTTAGCAATAGCAAAGGGTATTGTTTTTGACTGAACTTCTGTAGGTTTAGTAAATCTTAAATTTTTAAGAGATTTCTTTATGTCACTAGACAAATTAAATTTGTCGAAATTTTCCATGTAATTTTTTGAATTTATGTTTCTGCTTTTAATCTTAATACTCTGAATTTAATTTTAGTGAATAAATTATATTAAAATTTTATATTTTGGTACTTATTAATTAAGAATTATTATTATATTTAGTTATGATATGGGATAATATTATTTTTCATCATGAAACTCTGTAAATGACATTACTTGAGGTACTGATACATTTTCTAAATTTTCATTCCAAATATCTTGATATACTTTATCCCACAACTCTCTCATACCTTCATAATATGCAATTCTTCGTCTTGCATAAAACTTATACATTACAGCTTGACCAGGGGTAGAGAGTAACATTTTTGCAGCAGATATTGAGTTTGAATCTTCATAATTTCTTAGCTTGTCACGATTATTCCATCTAAAAATCAGCATATTTAATTGTTGATTATATAATGATCTATATCTAAATTTTTCAATTTTACCCTTTAGATTATTCCAGTCTTCAGAACCCCTTAAATAAAGTTCTGCTAAAACAGGATCTTTCATGATTTCAATAAAAAAATCACCCAGAGTTTGATTCTCTTGAAAATTAAACTCTCTCATAGAATCTTGGTGTTGAAGATCTAATTCGTGATTCTGTTTTCTTAGTTGTAACAAAAGAACAATAGCAACTACTAATGTTGCTATTCCAGTTACTAATTGAGCAATTACTTCTAATTCCATATTTACGCCTGTCTATATTTTTATAAATATTATGAAGGATATTTTTATCTTTTGCAAACAGAATAAATTATCTCAAGCTAAATTTTTCGATAGCATATCATTAACTATAAATTCAGCATCCTCAGCAACGCCAATAAACTGAGCAGATTTAGAAGAATGCATCCATTGAAGACCCATAAAATAAAATCCTGGGTATTTAGTTATACCTCTTTTTTGTTGTGGTTGATTATTGTTATCACTAATATCAAGATCTATCCAATCATAGTTATACCTAAAACCTGTAGACCAAATAATACTATCCTTAGATTCATTTAACGCTAATTCATCAATTGAAATTAATTTACTTTTAACTATTCTTTTATCTGGATTTATTTTTTCAATATTTGTACTAAGTTTTTTTTCGGTTATAAATTTATCCACTCCTTTGGCCCAATTAATAGCATGCTCATCAGAGTATTTAATATTGTTATATAAATTGTCATTAATTATTAATTTATTTTTTTGACAATCATTTATTGACCCGGATAAATTTAATCCTTTTTCAGCTAAATCTAAAAGATTAATATCATGTCCTCCCATACTTCCAGAAGTATGAGGACTACACTTCCATCTATTCTCAAAAGGTACTTCATCGACTGTTTTATCAAAAGATCCCATATTGTAATTCCACCATGAAGAATCTTTACCTCTATAACTCCTAGGCCTTCTCCCACATTTACTTACAGCTAACCATACATTTTTACCAGATATCAGTAAGTCTTCAGCTATTTGAGAGCCAGATTGTCCAGAACCTACAACTACAACTTTTCCTTCTGGTAACTGGTTAGGGTTTCTATATTCTGATGAATGAATTTGAAATATTTTTTTGTCTAAACTTTTGCTAATTTCAGGAGTATATGGATCTCCAAATGCCCCGTTTGCAAGAACAACTATTTTGGATAAAATTATCTGTTTACTCGTTGTAATTTTATACCCTATTTCTTCTTTAGTTATTTGTTCAACATTTTCATTTTCATTAATTTTTGATCCAATAAAATTAGAAAATGATTGCAGATATTTAACTACCTGATTTTTACTTAGAAATCCATCAGGATCATTGGAAGGAAAATATTTTGAATTAATATCAAACTCAGGGATTTTGATTGCCCAGTTGGGATTCACGAGATAAAAATTGTCCCATCTTTCATTAACCCAAGTGTTACCAATTACACCCTTTTCTAAAATAATATGATTAATGTTTTTTTTAGATAAATAATAACTTACACATAAGCCTGCAATACCTGCACCTATCACTACAATGGGTATATCTTTAATTTTTTGTTTACTGTTCATTTTTTGATAACCATTAAGATATTATTTATATAATATAGTTGGTTTTAATTATATATATTACCAACTAATTCATATAAATTTCCTGTAGAATTATATTTGGGATAGTATTGGTCAGAGAATAAATTAATTTTTATTATTTGATTACTTGTTTTACACGCATTTCACTTAAAACAAATATACTATCCCGCCCTAAAGATAATAAAAATTAATTTATGAATTATTTTTATTTATTAGTTCTATTACTTTATTATGATAGTCACCTAATGACTTCCAAACCTCATCTTGTCTCTTTATCCATTCATTGTAAGCATTCTTATTCAACAAACTTTTCCACCCACCATTACTTCTATAATAATCAATAATTTCATTATTAGTGAAATAGTTATACATTCCATCTATGTTGTACTCATCTTCAAAATATTTATCAAACATCTCTATATCATTTTTAACTTTTTCTCGAGCATAATGATATATTTCTTCACTATCATTTTCTTGGTAACAGAAATACCAAGGAAGCCTTAGTTCTGCATTTATTACCATTGAAGAGTTCATGTATTTTTGATGCCCTAAATAATCCCATATATCACTCCATATATTACCTTGTGAATCAAATTCAACATCTTTTTTAATTAGACTGTCTATAATAATATTTTTTGATTCATTTGATTCAATAAAATCCTTATAAGCTTTTCCTTCATCCAGCCAAGGAGTAAGTGCAAGGTATTGATCGATATCAGATATATCTCTTCCGTAAACTAATCTTGAATTTATTTCTAAAATAACTTCTCTTTGAGCGAATAAATCAACTTTCTCCCCACCAGGATCATTGAAACCATAAAAGCATATCTCAATAGCATTTTTGTACTCTTCACCAAATTTAATCTCAATATCAGTGATATCATCACTCTGCTGAAAATCAGAATTAATGTTAATTTCTAACATAAGTAATCTTTTAGTGTAAATTCTTATATCACTTGCCAGATCATCTAATGTATATTGATTTACTCTTCCTTG
>CEUJ01062214.1_pt1 | contig 16359 bp, 9 predicted proteins | sample 361531 | NCBI WGS metagenome assembly CEUJ01 (sample SAMEA2622842, study PRJEB7988) | marine metagenome | biome: marine biome (ENVO:00000447); feature: marine epipelagic mixed layer (ENVO:xxxxxxxxx); material: "saline water (ENVO:00002010), including plankton (ENVO:xxxxxxxx)" | depth 140 m | reverse complement strand
GCTTGAATACTTTTACCACCAGGTCCACCAACTGTTAATGTCGGTGGCATGGAAGCAGCACTGAAACCAGAACCATTACTACCAGTCATCATGACTCTACCAACTGTTGCCAGAGCCCAACTTCCATCTCCAACACCACCACCTTCATCAGCATCTATTAGAGCTCTATCTTCAGAACTTACGAAAAAACCACCAGCAGACATGTCCCAACGTAAATTGTCATCTTCTATTTGTCCCATCATACCAGCAAGCAAACCTGTTGTGGTTAGGTCTGATGCTAGACCAGTTTTTGCAGTGAAGACGGCTCCAGCTCTTCCTCTGAACACGTCTCTAGCTGATCCCATATCAAGTGTTGAACTTATATTAGAAATATTGGTTTGAAAAGTATTCGGAACACCAGTAAAATCTAAGTTCTCAGTTACATCAGGATTAGTTACACTAAATTTACTCACATTAAAACTAGAACCACTTAGAATTATACCATATTGATTTACAACACTACCAGCAGTTCCAAATGTTAACTGTCCGAATTTTCCTAATTTCAATGATGTTGATGTACCACCTTTACCAGATTCATAAAATCTCAAGTCATTATTTGTTCCATCAAATACGGCTCTATCACCACTTGCAGCAGTAGCAAGAATCGCACCTGAACTTCCTGTTAATTGACTACCATTGATGGTAAATCCACCTATAGAACCACCATCGGCAGTAACAGTTCCAGCCATCGTAACATTACCACTGTTGTCTATCGAAAAATTTGATGAACTTATTGCTAATACACCATTGTCCTCACCACCGGTGGTTGATAATTTAACAAATGTATCTTTGACACCTGCTCTAAAAAATATACCTTCATTTGCTCCACCTGCATCAGACATAACCCAAGCACTACCAGTAAAATTCACACCAGTACCTAGATCATGAGAACTCTTGGGTCCATATATTATTCCTGAGGCATCATTACCATCATACTGTAAATCAGCGCTTTGACCACTGTCGATAGTGAATGTTTTAGCATTTGATATCTGACCTATAAATTTGTCGTCCGAGAGTATGAATCCACCAATATCCCCACCACTGAATAATACATTAGAACCTGTGATTTGACCAGAACTACCTTTTAAATTTAATGTTCCACCACTTGATCCCAAATCACTTCCAATATTGAAACCACCAATTGTACCAGTAGTAGCAGTTATATTACCTGTTATTTGAGCATCTGAAGCAGTTATTTGTCCTGTAGCACCTTTGAGTTTTAATGTTCCTGCACTAGAATCTAAATCAGTTCCAATATTAAAACCACCGATTGTACCACCACTGGCTTTAATCGTACCAGCCATATCTAATCCAGCAGATGAAGCAGATAATACTGTGGTATTTGCATTGGTTTTTATTTCAATGGCATCACTACTAATTGATATATGTTCTGCACTTGTACTTCCTATTGTTGTGGTCGCACCATAAGAAGCAAGTTCACTTCCATTATCAGCTCTTAGAATATTTAATCCATCACTGGTTATTTGTACAGCAGAAGCAACTGAAGCAGAATCGACTGCTGTCTGAGCTATACTAGCCGCAGCTGAAGCAGAGAAAGCATTTGATGAACCACTAATAGCATCAGCAAGTTGAGCAGAACTCGAAACTATATTGCCGATAGTAAGTGTTCCACCGAATGTGGCATCACCATCCGAATCTACAGAGAATTGATTTCCAATACTAATACCATCAGAATTCATAATCAATCTATCTGTTGAACCATCTTTTAATTTAAATGATGTAGATGTAATTTCTACATGTTCAGTAGAAGTCTCTCCTATAGTTGTTGTAGAAGCAAATTTAGCAACTCCAGCTCCACTTTGTGTTATAGTTAAACCATCAGCATCAACAATTGCTTTATTATTATTATTTCTAATAATACTTACATCAGTTGTAGAAGCAGAAATATGAGCCCCACCGGTTTTACCTAGTGTAGCACCACCTTGAACAAATTTGCCAATAACATCTGTGTTATCTTTTAATAATAATCCTGTTGAATCAACTAAAATATGTTCTGCTGATGTCTGTCCCATTCTAGCAGTTGAACCAAAAGTCGCAACATTGTTACCCCCTTGTGTAATTGTCAATCCACTAGCATTTACCACGGCTTTATTGTTAGCATCTTGTATGATATCAACAGAATCACTATCTATACTTACATGTTCAGCACTAGCATTACCAACAGTAGTTGTAGCACCAAATGAAGCAAAAGTCGTATCTGTTCCACCTGAATCTACGATAAGATCAACAGAATCATTATCTATAAAAACTCTTGATTTATCATCAGCATTTTCACCAATTGTAACCGTTGTTCCAAAACTAGCTAATGTCTTACTTGTGTCTTGACTCTTCAGAGACATTCCGTTTGAGTCTAAGACTACTTGTGTTGCTTGAGCAGCAGCAGATGCTGATATTTGATTTGCAGAACCACTGATAGCATCGGCTAACTGAGCTGAACCACTAACAGTTCCATCAGGTAAATCACTTGGTGATATCGTAATCGCACCATTAAATGTAGCGTCACCACTTGCATTTAGAGTTATACCATTTGATACTGAACCAATTTGCATACCATCAGCATCCATGGATAATCTAGTTATGCTTCCGTTTTCCCCACCTTTTAGTTTTAAAGAAGCACTTGTTATCTCAACATGTTCAAAAGCAGTATTACCTATTGTGGTTGTACCAGCAAATTTAGCTCTTTCAACTCCACCCGATACTATCTGAACACCCTCACTAAAAAATCTCGCAAATGATTGTGTGGTGTTGGCAAAAGCAAACACACCATCGGTGTTTAATCTAAGTTTTTGATTGGCATCGGTATCATCCACACCATCAAAAAACTTTGTAGTTGTCCCAACCTGAACCACATCCTGTCCATTTAAATTGGGGTTTCCTGCATCATTAACAGCTCTTAATGACATCCCCTCGTTGGTTAATACAACTTGAGTTTCCATAGTATCAATAGCAGATTGAGCAGTCGAGGCAGCAGCAGTCGCAGTCGCTGCTGAACTAGACGCTACGGCAGCCGATGCCGATGCTTCACTTGCTAAAGTTTGTGCTGCACTTGCAGAGGATTGAGCAGTGGCAGCACTTGCTGAAGCAGCACTTGCAGAAGCAGCTGCACCAGCACCAAAATCAACTTCTGATGTAGAACCAGCAGAAATTGTTATTTGACCGGCAACTTGAACATTCGTTCCATCAAATTTTATGTGATTTCCACTGGCATTTCCAGCTAAGAACTCACCACTACCACTCATAAAAATACCAGTTCCACTGGTTATACTTGTTGGTGGTGTAGCTCCCATAGCAATCTTTCCACCATTATCAGTAGATACATCAAATGTAGAAGTATCTATATTAAGATCAGTAGTTACTAATTCTAATGATGAGCCTGCAAATGTAAGTCTATTACCACTGGCATTACCAACTCTAAAATTACCATCGACATCCATAAAAACACCAGTTCCAGCAGTTCTCGTAGCAGTTGAAGCATTTGAAGTATCAAAGGCTAAACTTTCAGAAGTCATTAATAATTTTGTTCCACCCTTTAGAGTAAAATTTTGTGATGATATTTCTACTGCTCCAGCACCATCATGTGAAATAAAGTTGGTTGCATTACCTGTCTTAAACCGACCATCAGTGAAAAGAAAGTTATTGTTATTTACAAAGATACCATCATCAGTTCCACTAACATTCGTACCGAGTTTCATTATCTCAGAAGCAGAGGTGTTAATGTGAACAGCACCTGTAAATGAACCAGTTGTAGCAGTTATTCCCCCACTGAAAAAACCATTACCAGTAAAGATACCAAATCCTGGATTTGATTCTCCAAATAGTAAACCACTACTTAAACCACTAAGATCTCCCACCCTTGTTTTTAGTTCTATATCATATATTCCACTACCAGTTCTTTCTACAATATCCATGAAAGGTGTGGCTTGATCATTTGGATTAGCATTTAATCTTATGTAACCAGTTCCAACTTTACCGGTTGATACTATTACTTGACCAGGTTCATAGGATTGAGCATTGTTAGGAGAACCACCTAACGAACCACTATCGCCAGTAACACCTGATCCGTATCCACGAGTCACATTTAATTTACCAGAAAAATTTGTATCACTTGATTTATCGTCTCTAGAAGAACTATTGACTAAAACATATTCTGTGGTAAAACCCGTATCACTTACTTTCTTTAAACTTAATATTTCACCTTGTGCAAATCCGCTTACATTAACGACACTCATTGTGTCAAAACTTGCAGATATCTGACCTGATCCTGTAAGTGCTGTTGAGTTGGCAACATACAACTGACCACCTACGGCGTTTACAGTTTCTTTTTCAAATACGGCAGTTGAAAGAGTTCCACGAATTGTAGCATTTTCAAATTCAGCTTCACCATTACCTTCAGAAGATATCCTCCACCCCTTAACACCACTGGCGAAATCAGCAGTTTCTAATCTACCACTTGAATGTATAACAAGATTTAGGGATCTTATCTGATCATTTGTAATTGTCCAACCACCAATGGTATTACCTTCACCACCAAGTTTTACTAATGTGTTGGCATCAGCAGTGCCACTTCCATCGTAAACCTTTAAACCAAATAAATCTGAAGCACTGTCGGATATTTCACCTAATCTTACAACCTCATTTGAAGAACCATCCACAACTTGTATTCTACTTGTTGATGAATCTATGTCTAATGTTGCTGTATCTAATTTGAATGTATCGGTTTTAATATCAACACCAGTCGATGTATCAAACCTAACATAATTTGTAGAATTTCTAGTTAGATCAAAGGATGGGACATTATTATCCATACCCAATATCACACCAGCAGTGGATGTTTGGGCAAAAGCAGTTTTACTTCCCATCACAATAAAATTATCTGTGCCACCACCTTGTATTGTAATGGCGTTTGCACTACCAACAGTTATCTTTTCATTATTAGAATCTAATAATAGATTTGTAGATTTAATTTCATCAGCATCGATTGTAAAACCACCTATCTTTCCACCAGTAAACAGAACTGTAGATCCTGTTATTTGTCCACTATCCTTTAATATTAAATTATCATTAGAACTGGTAATCGAATTTGAACTTATACCAAAACCACCTATCCTACCAGCGGCAGCATGTAAGAATCCAGCTTTAGTAACACTAAATGGAGCACTATTAAATGTAGCATGACCTAACTGAATACCTTCATCACCATCAGCAATAAAGATATCATTACTACTTCCTAATGTAATTCTTTTTTGACTTGGATTTAATTCAAAGTTAGTAGCAGTTAATTCGTTTGTACTTAATGTAAATCCACCAATCGTTCCACTTGTAGCCTTTAACACACCTGCAGTCGTAACACTAAAAGGAGCATCAGCAAATGTAGCATGACCTAACTGAATACCTTCATCACCATCAGCAATAAAAATACTATTTCCACTACCAAGTGTTATCCTCTTTCCACTCGGATCAAGTTCAAAATTTGTTGCTGTAAATGTATTTGTTCCTAAAGTAAAACCACCAATCTTACCGCCACTAAATAAAACATCAGAACCAGTAATCTGACCACTCGATTTTAATATCAGTTTATCGTTTGAGCTTGAAATAGCAGTTTGGGTTATACCAAATCCAGCAATCTGACCTGTTCCTGTAACATTTATAATACCATCAAATAGAGCAGATGATCCTGTTATATCCCCACTTTGTTTTACATTAAAGTTTGAGCTTGATATAAACATAAAAGATGGATGATGATTTCCACCTATCTTTGGACTACCACTTATAAAAATATTATTGCTATTATCATGAAAAGATGAACTGTCTGTTACAAATCCCCCAATCAAACCTGCACTGGCAGTTATAGTTCCAGCAAAAGTAGCACCACTGGCTATCAATATACCATCACTATCCACCATAAAATTAGGACCAAACTTTACAAAAAAGTTTCGTGTGTTACTTTGATCGGATGGAGAAAAATCTATGTAAAATTCATTTCGTGCTTCATCAAAAGGAGCACTATTATCTGTATCAGGACCCGCATCGGATTTAAATAAAGCAGAACCAGCACCATCAAGTGTCGCATTATTTCCAACTAAAGTTGTACCACTTATAGTCCATCCAGCAATTTTTCCACCAGTAAATAATGCTGTTGAACCAGTTATTTGACCACTATCTTTTAGTATTAAATTATTATTTGAACTACTTATAGCATTTGAGCTAATACCAAATCCACCAATTGCTCCAGCAGTTGCTGTAATAGTACCTGACATGTTTACACTTCCATCTTTATCTAGATGAAAATCAGAACTACTTATTTCAATATTACCGTTTGAACCACTTACAAATTGTTCTTCACTACCTAAAAAGAATTTAGGAACAATTATATCTAAAGCAGAACCACTGATTTTTCCACCAGTAAACAAAACTTGTGAACCTGTAATCTGTCCACTATCTTTTAGTTTTAGTATTTCACCAACAGATACAGTTCCCTCAGCAACAGACAAACCACCAACATCTCCACCTTGTAATGATAAATCAGACGCACTAACCACACCTTGAGCATCTACAGAAAAACCAGATGATGATATAAATAATTCAGCACCTGTGGCGGCACCACTGATGAAAAAATTATCAGAGGATAAGGCATTATTAGTTATATTAAACCCTCCTATGGTTCCAGCATTTGCTGTTATAGTTCCAGCCATTATAACATTTCCAGCAGCATCTAGATGAAAATTACTAGAACTTATCTCAATATTCCCGTTACTACCACTTACAAATTGAGCATCTGAACCAAGAAAGAAATTAGATGAACTTATTGTAGTTTGAAAACCATCGAATTGTAATCTAGGACCTGTGGATTTTCCTACAAGAAAATTACCATCACCATCTACATAAAAGCCAGTTCCACTGTTATGAGCTACAGGCGGTGTTGAACCAACAGCCATGACACCAACATCACTTGAACTGATAATAAATCTAGCAGTGTTAAGATTAAAATTACTTGTCTGTATGATTACACCAGTATTTTCAGCCATGACAAAACTTTGAAAACCATCTTGACCAAATCTTGAAAGATTATCAGGATCTACAATAAATGAACCCGATGCTAACAACAATGAAGAAGCTGATATCTGTCCACTTGATTTAAATATTATTTTTTCATTTTCAGAATTTATTCTAGACTCTGATATATGAAACCCACCTATTTTACCATCAGCGGCTTCAATTGTTCCGGTCATGGTGACATCACCACTAGGTTCTAAATGAAAATTACTAGAACTTATCTCTATTGTTCCACCAGATGCACTGATAAATTGAGTTGTTTCTGAACCTACAAAAAATGCTTTTGTTTTGATATCTAATTCTGATGGGTCTGATCTAAATCTTAAAAAACTTTCTGTGTTAGCAAATAATTCTAATCCAACCCCTTGATAATTGTCACCACTCGATGTCAACACAGAACCACTAAAGAACATTACACCAGGACTACCTATACCTAGACTAGCGGATTTGAAACCAGTGTAATCTACTGTTTTCATAAATGCACTGCTTTTACCGGATGTTTCAAATCCCTTGCCAACAGCTTGACCAGTAAACATCGAACCCTTGAGTAAATTATCTTCATTTTCAATAATAAAAGGCGTTCCACTTACTGTTATAAAAGAAGATGTTATTTCTATAACTTGATCATTTTTAATCTCATCATAATATTTTGCTGGTGATTTATTAGCATCTAAAAATTTTAATTTAAATTTTACTTCACTGTCTCTACGAAAATCACGAGGGACAGGCATTCTGAATACATGTGATATCGGATTCAATCCATCAATAGAACCAGTATCATCCAATTCATATCTTGATGACGAACCACGTAACGGATACTCTGCCAATGGTGTAAATTCTTCTGTCCTACTACCAGATTCTAGATAAGATAACTCAATGAAGTTTACCTGACCACCATGAGTTTCCATATGAGAGGCACTGACTTCAATATATCCTCTGGCAAAAGTTGAACTACCTCTATCAAATTCTTGAATCTGACCATTAATACTAGAACTTTGCTCTAATGCCGGAACATCATGAAATAAAATTCTCGAAATATTTGGTTGTGATTTTCTTATATCGAAAGTAAAGGCAGTCCTAACATTATATGTACCTTCGAACTCTTCAGGTACATTGTCTAGTTCCCCTACAATATATAAAGTAGCCGGCCCATCAGCTATTTCGCCAGCTAGCCAGAGTGGATCTTTTTTTATCCAAAAATAACCCGATGCGGCACCACTGGCATCTGGTATATCTGATAATTCTGAAAATATAGTTTCACCATTGGCATCAACAAATTCGAATAAAATACCAGAACCTTGTTTTAATAATAAATCAGTATCATCAGGATCGTTATAGGATATTTGAAAGGAATATTTACCATACCCAGCAATTTGTGGTAAGTTGATGATATTAAAATATCTATTACTATTGTCCGGCGTATCTAAAAAAACATCTAGTTCTGCCAGTCCTAGTCGCTGTGTATAATTATCTTGTATTGGCATATCGATTCCTATATAAATATAAATATTTAGGAATCTCGATTATGTCAAATATAGGTCACATTTGAGTGTTTGTCTGTTTTATTGATGGGTAATAGATAATCCATAAAGTCTTTTATGGTATCTAAATGAGAGATTATAAAAACCGAATCAAATCTTGTCTTCAAGTAATCAAAAGCACCCTTCATGTTTGAGAGATTATCAGTATCCAATGTACCAAAACCCTCATCTATAACGAGAAAATTAGGACTTGGTAGGTTAGAAACATTGATCAAACCAACACGAAGTGCGAGAGAAGATACGAACTTTTCCATACCCGATGAGAGAGATAATGGCCATTCTTGATTGTCGTACCGTATATATAGATTTATATTCTTATCTTCGTTTGTTATGCCTAAATGAAATCCAGCCATCATATGATCCAATACAGTATTCACTTCATTCTCAATGACAGGTAGGGCATCATTAATAATCAATCTTGGAATACCATCTGAACTGACTAATCTAAGATATAGTTCATAATCCAATACCTTTTGTTCGGCATCCACTAAATCTTTGATTTCGCTATCTAAATTCTTTTTGTTTGTTTTATTTACCAATATGTGATTTTCTATAGTCTGTATACCTCTGATAACGATATCATATGAACTCTTACTTTTATCCAATGTTGATTGTAATACTTCTATCTTATCATTGATCTTATCATTGAACTCTAGAGCAGATTGATACTCCTCGTATAATTTATTTTGTTCGTAAATCTTCTCCAAATCTTTTTCTAAACTCAACACCAATGCTTCTAATTCTTTCATCTTAGCCTGTGTTTTGTATGCATCATTTTCAACTTGTTTTAAATCTTCTTTTAACTCTTGATATCTAGACCTATCACGATTTATATCACCAAAACTTTCAATATCCTTTTCTAGATTATGTTTATCAGATAAGATTTTTTGTAGATCTAATTTACAATCTGTTATCTCTTTTGTTAATGATTTTGTTTTCTCAATATGCCATTGACTATTCTTCACACAATACTCACAATCCTCATCGAACTCATGTTCTTTTGCTTCTTCTAGAGATTCCTTTAAATGTTTTATCTGAGTTTCTTTTACATTGACATCAGCCTCAATCTTTGTCAAATCTTCTTTTGTTTTTTTGTATTTCTTATAATTATTCTCTAACTCATCTTCGTCAAATTCTTTTATTTTGTTGTAGATATTATTATACAATGGTCGAATATCTTCTCTATATTCTTCTTCGGATTCCAATAGTTGTTGCTGTCTTTCCAGCTCTTGTTCCTTTTCTATCTCGATATTTTCATCAACTTCATCCACACCACTCGGAACATACTTTAGTTTTGATTTTAGGTTGTCAATCTGTTCCTCTAACTCATTTATCTCAACTTCAAATGGTTCTACTTCTTTATCAAGCTTTTCTTTTGATTCTTCATACCCTTGTAATTCTTTTTGTAATTTAGATAGTTGACCGAATACATCCTTGTCTTTTACCTTTCGTAAATATGCTCGTTCATCAGCTACATCATGTTTTGCAACATCAAACAACTTATCAAACAAATCAATACCCATGAACTGACTCAGAATTTTTTTTCTTTCAGCCTGTTTCTTATCAATAAAGTTCTGACCATTGTTCTGTAATGATAATGATGTTAAAATAAAATCATCAAATGTTCCGAGTATCTTTCTTATCTCTTCATTTGTACCACTGCCATACTGTGAATTATTACGAGCTGCTCCACTAAGGTCAATCAACTCACCATTCTCTTCCATATAAAACTTTACAGAAACAGGACATAATTTACGAACTTCACCAGTAGCTCGTTTTGTCTTGATCTTTAAATTACCAACTCGATGAATAATATAATCCTCACCATTTACCTCTAGAGATAATTTTACCTCAAAATATTTAGATTCATTATTCAATACTTCAACAGCTCTGATAGTTCTACTACATACATCAAATAATGTATAAGCTATAATGTCAATCAATGCTGATTTACCACTGTGATTTGGAGCAACCACACCAACCACACCATTTAGTTTTGTAAAATCTATTCTATTGTTTTTACCATAGCTAAACATGTTGTCAAACTCAATGTATTTTAGCTTCCAATCTACATTTCTTGGTAATTCATTTTTCATCCCAATAGAAGAATTTGTTAATTCATTTATATCAAATATTCTTTGTAAAGTCTTATCATCTATATTTGGTTGCTCCACTTTTGCTAATTTTTCAATTAGTTTATTCTGCACCTTTAAATCATGTATATCTTCGATAGATATTTTAGTTTTGCTTTCGTTTAAGTGACCTTCTATAGAATCTATTTTTTCTGTGACTATTGATTTTATATCGGTATATTTTTTACGAAGATTTAATTCGATTAATCTTAATTGTTCGGCAGTGGTATCTTTATGTTTTATCTTTATATTACCATACTTGGGTACAAACCTCATTCGACTTTTTATCTTACCATCTTCAACAATTACAGTTTTAAATCCATGTTCATTTTCCACTTGTATAAATTCAGACTTACGTGTCTTCACATCCCATAGTAAAAATCCATGTTCAGGTGCTTCAGCAAAATTCTGTTGAATCAATGAACCTGGATATGCTATGGTTTCTTTATCATCTAAGAATTGTCTCTTATGTATATCACCTAACAACACCATATCATAACCATCAAAGTCAATAACATTTACATGTTCATCACTCATCACCAAACCAGTGTCAACTTGGAAGTTACCGACCCCACCGTGATAAATACCAATCTTATGATCACCATCTATGTCTTTTGCTCGTGGTATATTTTTAGCATTTGGTTTACCATCCTTAGTCATGTCAAATACAGAAAGGTGACCAAAATGACAACCTCCCATTTCATACACACCTGTTTTCTTCCAAAAGTGTATTCTTGGGTTTATCTGTTGAACCAAATCAACAATCGGAGACAGCACATCCTCTCGTGATTTGTTATTTAAATTACAATCATGATTTCCAGGTATCACTAACAGATCAGATATATCAGCTAGATTTAAGAAGAACTCAGCAACCATTCTGATTTCTTCAGGTGATGTATCTAATTTTCCATGTACAACATCACCACCGATGTAAATCAAATCAGGTTTTATATCTCGTAATTTTTTATACAGATTGTCAAAGACATCTCTGTACTCGTTGAATCTATGTAGTTTTCTGATATGAATATCAGCTAAGTGTGCTATCTTTTTTATATCACCCATATAACTTTGCCTGTATTGTGTCTGAAAAACTTGAGGATAGTGTCTGTTCTATTAGAGCACTCATCCTTTCAAATCCCAAGTCATTCGGATCTTTATCCTTTGGTAGATTCACAACCTTAGAATCTATACCAAAGTCACTAAAAAATTCCCCTAACATGTAAGCTTCTTTTCTAGCATCGTCATCCAATGCTATATAAATTGTCTTACATCTTTTCTGAAATATCTTCATTAATAATTTTTTTGATGGTTTTTTACCAAACATCGGTATGGCATTTCTACGAATAGTCATGGCATCAAACACACCCTCACATAAAACAATTGGTTTTGACCAGGCTATGTGATAATCAAATCCAACCACATCCTTAGATACATTTGGATTCTTATACTTCATACCACTTTCCATGTATGACCTACCTACGAAGTAATTCAATATACCATTCTCATCATGACTTGGTACAATCACTCTGTGCTGATACAAACCATCCTCGCAAAAACCTATTTTATATTTTTTAATATCATATTTTGTAATACCACGATCTGTTAAAAACTTTAGAGCATGTCCTTGGTACAAAGATCTTGACCTAACCCACAATGGTTTGTAATGCCTCGGCAAAACAACAACTTCTTTCTTCTCTACATCTGTAGTCTCAGGTACGAAAAAGATGTCTTTTAGCTCACCATATAACTCTCTATTGACATTAAGTTTCTTAAACAAAGAGTATATAGAATGACCACCCATGTTGGAAACCCAACAATGCCATTTCTGTGTAGAGACATTAATCTGTAGCTTTGGTTTATAATGATTAACAAAAGGTGAGTAAAACATATACTCATTTGGTTTTGTTAGTTTCTTACCTCTACTGTTTAATGCTCTTTCTAATAGATTTACAACTTTATCACTCATACAGAGCACATACTAAAGCATCATAACTATCCATGTTTCTTTTATCCCACAATCCTGTTGGTGTTAATTTAATATATTCGTCTAAAGAATACAAGCAATTTATTTCTTCTTTTACAAATTCTTTTGCTGATTTACCCTTTACACGAGATTTACCGAATAACTTTTTACGAGCCGTCATTGGATTCACACCCTTTACAATCTCCCCATAGGCAAATTCTAAACAGTAAACCAATACAGCATTGAACTTTGCTAACTTTACTATTGTTTGTTGTGATGTTCTACCACGCATAAAACCAGATAAACTATCCTCGATGTATATCTGTTCAACTTGATTAAAGGGATCAACCGCAGTTATCTCCTTCATAGTAAGTTCAACCTTATCTCGAATCGTATCTTCTTTTTGAATGGGTATAAATCCCATTGTAACTATTTCTTTGCCGTCCACAAAAGCATAACCAACCGTTGTTGTAGAGGCATCCAAGCCTAATTTTTTCAATAAATATTTTTCCTGTTTATCTTCAGGTAATCTTTTGCCATCTTACGACCAAACTTTTCTGCTTTCTTTTCATAAAAATTATCATCATGTGGGTCTTCGCCTCTTTGAACTGCCTTGTTCATTTCCATCTCGTATGCTTTCTTATACTTTTCCTTACCCATCCGTTGAGCATCTTTTGCATGATCTATTTCATGAAATACTGTAACTAAAAAATCTTTAAATCTTGATGTTGGTTTAATGTTGATTATGTCTTGATCAACATTATAATCTGCTTTGTTTTTACCTGTTTTTGTAAATTTTACTTTTGAATTTAACCCAGCTTTCTTCACTAACTCGGTTGCTATTTGATGAAAATCCACCCTTTCTAATAATATATCCATTAGTTTCATACTCATAAATATACAGAAAAAATATATAAAAGTCAAGTGTTATATTTCACCAATTACCTTTTGATTATATGATGGGCTATCTAAATCATTATCCTTTACAACAATTCTTTTTGTTAAGGAATCATCATCCCAATAGTATAAAAATGGTTTCTTATTGCTGTTGTAAGGTAAGTCTCCACTGAACAACATATCAGGCGTTCTACCATCACCCAAGGTCGTCTGACGATATGTAGTATTCAACAAACTATCAGATGGAACTTGTGGAAAATGTGGATCACCACTCATGTGATTGTCGTAATAATACTGTAGAAATGTGTCTTTTATTATTTCCATGTTTGATATGTTTACTTGGGATTGAGTTTCAGCAACCACCCTATGAAAAGTGGGGATAGCCGTTCCCAGCAATATCCCCACTAAAGCGATGGTTACAACCAACTCTATCAGAGTAAATCCGTTAGAGTTTTTCATTATTAACTCCTACAGACTAGCTCTTGATCCTAGAGTTCCCACAGCAGCATTGTCGCCTGATTGTGTTCCCTCATCGTATTGCCAAGCCACACGTGTGTTATCACTTCTCTGATGTGTGATCTTCTTACTAGTGGTATTGTATGTCCACTCTCCATCAACATCAGCATCATCTGTGTCTGTGGTGTGTCCAGCAGGTTTGGTGTCTAGAGCATCGAATGGATTTGTAGGCCATGATTTCCTACCATTATCCATTAGTTGTTCGACAGCATAAGTTTCTAAACCAGCTTTTATAGAGTTAATTACCGCATCTTCAGCAGCCTCATGGGCTTTTGTAACTGTTGTCATATATCTCGGTATGGCAACAGCAGCTAAGATACCTAAAATAATTGTAACCATGATAAGTTCGATTAATGTAAATCCTTTCTGGTTCAACATTTTAGTTCTCCTATGGTTGTAATTTCTTTTTAAAGTTGCTTGGATTTTCTAAGTCAGCAACATAAAGAATGGGTGAATAAGAAGATGAACCACTTCCACCACCAGCGATTACCGCATAGATGTAGTGACCATCCTGAAATGGTGTCTTGATTGGGTTACCACCAAACTCATTTAAGAACTCCTCAGCACCTGTATATACATCATATGATCCATCTTTATCATCATCTTCATCTGTAGATATATTATGACCAACTGGTGCTTTAGCACCATCTGTAGTTGTTCCGAATACAGAAGCCCAATTTTGTCCTTCATTAGAGCTAAAAGTTGTAAAGTTTTCTACACCAGCAAGTAGTAAAGAATCAGAAGCATATCCACCTACAGCAGCATCATACTTTGTCTGTCCTGGAAATCTTCCACGACCTTCTTCGGTAACTTTAGCGTTATAAAAGTTGTTAGCAGATTTGACAATCTTGTCAATATCAGCTAATGTTTTCTTTTCCTTAGCACCTTCACCAACACCAGAAAATTTAGGTGCAGCAGTGGTAGCCAATGTAGCCATCATAGCAGTTGTTACTGCAAATTCAGCTAATGAGTTACCATTAGTGCTCTTTAGATATCGTATTATTGATTTGAACATTTCAGTTCTCCTATTTAGTTTATACCTATATAGTACAAGAACTGTACCAAACTTTTTTGAGGATGTTTTTAGGTGTCTATTGTAACAAAAGTATACGATGACTGTAACAATTTGTTTGTGGGTGTTACCTGTTTTTCTTTTTCTTTCTACCCCAGCTCAGAGGATTTATATTGAATTCCTTTTCATAAAATTTAAGCTGTTTTTCCATTTCAGTATATCTAACTTCTTCTTCTTTAATATGCTTCTCTACCAATTCTGCTATTTGAGCATCAGCATCAGCCACCTCTTGTTCTAAATTAGTTATGCGTGTGACCATATTCCAATAACCATAGACTAACATCGCCAACAATGCACCTATCTGAGCCAACCATTTTAGGTTGATAGATACTACCGCATTATCGTCTAACACGGTTGCCCTATAACTTCTTGCTGTCTGTGGTTTATCCATCTACTTTGGTGTATTATTTATTCTACCCTTCAGGTAGTTTAAGTCATCTGTGATACGATTAATCGCCTGTAGCATCTGCTCGTGTCTTCTATCATTCTCAGAATTACTCTGTTCATGTCTTCTGTCACGAGTTTCATCACTACGATTCCAACGATCTATAAGTTTTATACAGATACCTTCGATTTCTCCTAATTTATTAGTCAAAGATGATTGTAAAAACTTAATCATACCAACGAATAACATTATTATAACACCAATAGCGCCGTATTCGGCATATGTTTCAATCACGTTTTTCTCCTGTGGTTTAGATTACAATAATAAATATCATATATATCTTATTAATAATCCATTCTAACGAAGAATCTCATGGGAATAACTCTTGATTTTGGTATTGGTTTTGACAATCTAGCGATACCTACTAGGTTTTCAGAATCATCATACAAACCGACTTCAGTTACATAAGTTGGAAATAAACTACCAGTCAAATTATCCTTCAATCTACCAGCACTTTGAGCCTTAAAAATTGACATATTTTGTGTTTGATTTAATTCATTAGGTAAAGCAGTACAGACATATTCATAGGTTGTCAAGTCATGAACTCCTTTGTAATTTATTGTAAAATTACCACTAGTTACATCTGAATAATTATTTGTCCCATCGAATGAGCCTGTTTCTACTATTGTAAATACACCTAATTCGTAAAATATATTTCCCACATAGTTTGCTGATGATGA
>CEUJ01041501.1_pt1 | contig 16405 bp, 22 predicted proteins | sample 361531 | NCBI WGS metagenome assembly CEUJ01 (sample SAMEA2622842, study PRJEB7988) | marine metagenome | biome: marine biome (ENVO:00000447); feature: marine epipelagic mixed layer (ENVO:xxxxxxxxx); material: "saline water (ENVO:00002010), including plankton (ENVO:xxxxxxxx)" | depth 140 m | reverse complement strand
AAAAAAAAAATGTTGGTACAATCTGAAGAGAAAAAAAAATGTTTATTATGTAAAAATAATATTTGTTTTCCAAATAGATTATATTGTTGTTTAACTTGTGAAAATATATATTATATAATAAATAAAAATATTACATTTAAAATCAAATGGCATACAAAATCAATTATAATTGCCAATAGGAATTAAATTTTTAAAAATTTCAATAAAATTATTCAAACTATTATTACATTCATATATACAATACATTATTAAATAATTTGAAGCTTTTTCCATTTCTATATGTTTGTATCCTAATTTATTAATTGTATAACTAATACAATTTACTATATAATCTATCTCATTTTTACTTTTTTTATAAAACAAATTATCTAAATCATATATTTGTATTTTATATTTAATTTCACATAATGAATTTGCTAATGTTAAATCTGTTTTTTCATATATAAATATATTTATTTTTTTATTTTTTATATTTCGAATTCTATGTAATTGTTGAAATGCTTCACGTACATTTAATGTTGTACATTTATAAAAACCATATACATAATCAAAATATTCTATATTAAAATCTACACCAAATACTACTTTAGGTGATACAATTACTATCTTATATTTACTCCAAAACTTATTCACATCATACATTTGTTTTTCTAATTTTGTATCAGTTTCACTATTATATAAAAGTATTTCATTTTTTTTTATTATATCAGTATCAGTAATTAAATCAATGATATAATTATACATAGATTTAGTTTTACTAAGTGTATCACAACATATATACAAATTTTTATTATTTTTAATTTTTTCTTCCAAATCCATTAAAATACTTTTTTCAGATTCAAAAATTTCATACAGATTTTTATTTGATAAATTAATATAATTTAAATAATTACAATACATAATATTACGATAATTCAAATAATATTGAATCACATTATTATTTAAATCAGCATCTGTCACTAACAATTTATTACAATTTTTCAATAACCATTCAATTATATATAATACCTCCGGTCTTGTATTCTTACTAATACATAAATGATTACCTATATAATACATAAAACTAACACCTTCATCAATCCATATAAAATCAAATTTTTTTAAAGGGTAATCTAATTTACATATACTATCTGGCGAAATAATAAGTCTATCAGATAATTTTATATTATTTTTACTAGAAGTTATATAATTATCAACTTGTATGTTTTCTGATTTTAGTTTATCATATATTGTATAAGTTAAAGTTTTACGACAACTTAATATTAAAAAACTAGAAATATTATTTTTTTTTATATAATTTACCGTGGAAGTTGATTTACCACTACCCATTCCAGATTTAATAAATAATGTATCACTATTACCAAATTCTATATTCTGAATATATTGTGAAGTTAGTGTTTTTGTTAATATATTAGTATCTGTTTTAAATTCTAATAAAGTATCTGTATTATTTAATATTGAATCTTCAAAATTATATTTTTCAGTAATAGTAACATTATTATTATATAAACATGGTAAAATTTGACTTTTATTTAAAGTAATATTATATAAATTATGTTTAAATAAAAAATTATCTAAATTTTCAAAAGAAGATACATATAAATATTTATGAATTATTCGAAAAGATATATCATTTTCTTGAATAATAATAAAATCATTTTTATTAAATTTTAATACTTTTATAATATGTGAAAAAATATCTTCAAAATTATTTTTACTATTATATAAATATATATAAAAAAATAAACGTATAGGTAAATTATAATCTACATATTCATATAAATTACATTTATGTTTTTTTTGAAATTTTTTCATCATTTCTAATGAACCATAACTATATGATTTTTGTAAATGATTTTGTTTAAATATAAAATCATTATATGATTTATACATAATACATTCTTCTAATGTATTATATGATTTCATATATATTTTTATTTTTATTTTTATAAATATTTTATCTTGATAAAATTAATTTTTTATAAATCATATATATATATGATTCCTAAAATAATACACCAAGTTTATGGTATTTTTCAAGATAATAAACCAATGCCTAATGAATGGAAGGAATATAGTAAAACTTTAAAAAAAAATAATCCAACTTGGAAATATAAATTATGGAATTATGAATCTTGTTTAGATTTATTAAAAAATCATTATCCTTGGTTTTTAAAAACTTATAATGAATATAAATATCCAATTCAAAGAGCAGATGCTATACGTCCATTTATATTATATCATTATGGTGGTATTTATTTTGATATGGATTTTGTTTGTATAAAAAATATTAGTGAATATTTTAATAAAAAAGGTGTATATATATGTGAAAGTTCATCTACTGGTGTAACAAATGCTTTTATGGGTTCAACAAAAAATCATCCTTTTTGGAAAAATGTAATAGAAGAAATGATGAAAAATAATAAACAAAAAATACATCAAACATATTATTTATATATATTACAAAGTACTGGTCCTAGATTAATGACAAAATGTTTTAATAAATATAAAAAAAAAAATAATGATGCTTATATAATACCTAAAAAAATATTTAATCCTTGTGATGCTTGTAATACTAATTGTAAAATAGACAAAAATATATATTGTTATACCGGTAATTCAGGCAGTTGGCATAAATCGGATGGTAAAATATTTAAATATATTTATTGTAATTCAAAAATTATTATTTTAAGTTTATTAGTAATATTTATATTTTATATTGTTAATAAACATTAATGTATTTCAATTATTGATTTTTAGCCCATTCTATAAGCATACCAACACTATAAAAAAATATAAAAATTATAATTGTTATAAATCTATTCATTCCTTCAAATTTTCCTTCTTCATAATATGTAGAATGTGCATGAGCCGATGCAACTGCTGTAAATATAACAATTCCAATATGTAAAAGTAAATCGTAATGAATTTTATCTTTTACATATAATATTTCACTATGAATATTTTTAAAAATAGAAATAATTTTATCCATTTATATTATTATAAATTTTTATTTTTTTTATTTTATTTTTTTTATTTATTAAATCAATATCTAATACATTATTTTCAATAAGTTTATATTCATTATTACTATTTCTACTACTATTTCTACTATTATAATCATTTAATGCTACAATACCATATGAAAATGAAGTCCCCATGTATTTATTATTTATATATTTTTTATTTGATATTTTTTTTAATATATTTTCAAAAAAATTTATTTGTATATCTACAAATTTTTTCATATTTTTATTTATTTTTTTTATTTTTAATAAGTCTTTTAACATTATCACTATATTTTTTTATTATTTTATTTATATATCATTTCATTTATATATATGCCATTTTAATCTAATCTATGAAGTCCTATAACTCTATTTCCATTAGTTGGATCACGAATTTCTACAGTATTGGTTAAATCTATTTCTCCTTCATGATTTGGAAATAAAGAATTTAATTGGCATACTATCCCTTCGGGATCATTTTCATCTCCACAACCATAAAAACGGTGTCCTAATACTGGACCTTGTTGTCCATGACCTAATGTACATACTTCTAATTTATCCATACCACACATTAATGAACCTCCATTATCTAATACAAAATTATAATAATAATCACACATAATATTTTCAGCACCTTCAATATTAATTGGAAAATACCATTTTTTCTTATCATTTTTATCTGGAATACATATTGGATGATATGGTGTTAAACAAATATCCTCTGATATAACACTCATTGGTGCAGATCCATCAATACATTTTTTTCTAGTTACTATTTTTATAAATGTTTCATTACCTTCATAATCAATAATAGTCATATTAGGTTTCAATTGGGAAGCAACCAAATGTTGTTCTGGATTTATCCAAATAGGACAATTTTCATGAAAACAACCACCACTAGAAAAAGTCATAATATTTTTAAAATATAGATATAAAAATATCAATTTTAAATAATTTATAATTCATATAAAAACAAAAAAAAATTTTTTAATTAGATTAAATTTTTGATTAGAAGAATTTATACAATTTTACCATTCAAAAGATATTCTTTATATTCATTTATTATTTCTTTATCTAATCGTTGAATTCGTCTAATACGACCAAGTGGTGACAATACTGATCCTATATTTTTTTTATATGGAATATAACCCATAGTAGTTGAATCTGTGCGTACAAGTTCATGTTCTAAATTTGTCATCTTATATATTATATAAGATAATATCAATTTTAAATAAATTATTTATATTATTTTAGAATATGTCAAATCAGATATAAATAAAATAGTTTCATTTAAACTCCATTTTCCATATCTATTTTTATCTATTTTAGAAATAAAATTATCTTCTAATTTGTTATATATAGTATGTCTTCCATCCACATTATAATGCGGATTAAATACATGTAAATATTTATTATTATATTCATCAAGTGATATTCCTATAACACTATATAAATGTTCATTAATTATACCAGGTATATCAATATTATTAAAATGACCATTAATACCAATTACACAGGGACATTTAATTGTATAAATATTATTTGGAATAATTTTATTATCATTTTTTTGAATATTATTAGTTAATATATTCCATATTTTTTGAATTAATAATGTTGGATATTTTTTAAATAAAATATCTAAATATTTCACAAAATCATTTTTCCATATATTTTTTTTTATTCGTTCTTCACATATTTCATAATATAATTCTTCTTTATTATCAAATAATCTATTAATAATTATTTTTGATTTATAACCTGTTAAATTTTCTAAAACATTAAATGCTATTCCACCTTCTTCTAATAGTTTATTCATATCATTATTATAAAATTGTTTAATATAAGCATATTCTATTTTTTTTACCCAATCTTTATTTTTAGATGAAATATCAAATTCATTTTCCTTATAAAAAAAAGTTAATTTTTTTTTATACAATATTTCATTTATTTTTACATAATAATTAAATATTATATTATTATCAATTTCGTTTATTATATTAGAAATATATACTTCTCCTAAACTTGATAAAATGGATGATATACTTGATAAAATAAAACAATCCCCGTCTCTACCTTGGCGTATATCTTCTAATTTCATATATTATATTTAATACTATAAATATATTTCTAATCTGTTTATTTATTTAATGATTTCCAAAATATTTTTGCTTCTTCTATATCTTCTATATTTTTACTATATAAACGAATAATTGTTTCTGATTGATTAGTAGGAATAATTAAACTATTTTCTGAACTATTTAATGTGAAAATATTATCAGATTCATTATTAAAATAATATACTTTAGACAATGGATCAGGACAATTACCAGCTAAACTAACAGTAACATAATCTAAAATAAATTTACTATTATTTATTTTTTCAAACATAATATCAGAACGTAATTTATTAACATTAATTTGCTCTTTAATCATAATAGGAAGTTTTCTTTGAAATATACATTCTAATTCAGGAATATTTTGTAAATTATTCATAATTACTGAATCAGTAAAATGAATAAATTCTATACCTGTATTTTTAATTTTTTTCAAAATTGGAATGAGTAAATATTCAAAAGCCTTTACAGCATGATGGTTATAAATTTGTTTATGAAGTCTATATCTACATGAGAACAGTAAATATATATCATGTTGAATTTTTTCATGCCATGCTAATACTAATGATTGATTAAAATATGATACTTTAATCATTGTTAAAATTCTTGAAAAATCATTATGAAATAAACCAATATGATATGAATCTCGTAAAATATAATCAATCTTATCTACATCTATATGATTTATTTTATTATTTACAATTTGATATAACCAATTATCTTGTAATTCTAATGGAGGATCAATAATATTACAAATTAATTCTACTTCTTTTTTTGACAAATTTAAATTATATTTTTTTACCATATTTTTAAAAATATCTAATCCTCTATATTCATGTTCATATTCTGTTTCCTCCTTCACATAATGATCATATAAATGACTAAATGGACCATGACCTATATCATGAATTAATCCCCCTATTCTTACTAAATCTATTAATCTTTCTGTTATACCTAATTCAGGTTGTTTTAAAAATAATTCATTCATCATAATTCCTGCTAAATGACTTACTCCAATTGAATGTTCGAAACGACTATGGGACGCACTTGGAAATACTAAATATGTTGCACCTAACTGCTTTAAATCTCGTAATCTTTGAAATTCATATGTATCAATAATTTCGGTCATTAATGGAGTAATTGTAATAAATTTATGGATAGGATCATAAATTTGTTTCATTATAAATATAATGATTTATACATAAATAATCAATTTAAAAAAAAGAAAATTGATTTAAATAATTTAAATAATTTAGCACTATAAATGCAGAACGTTGATAAAATAATATATAATTTACCAAATGATATACTTGAAAAAATCTGTTATAAAAATAACTTAGATAATAAAAAATTGGCACTATTAGTAAAGGCACATAAAGCATTTCAACAATTTATTATGTTAAAATATAAAAAATTATATTTAAGTAGCTTACAAGAATTACAAATAAATATTAATGAATATTCTAATGTATATGAGATAGATATATTTAATTGTTTAGGTATTATAGATACATATATGTTTAAAAATTGTAAAATATTAAAACTACGTTGTTGCCATAATATAAGAGACGTTTCACAATTAGGAAATGTAGAATATTTAGATGTAGCAGCTTGTAATGAAATAATAGACGTATCTATGTTAGGAAAATGTAAATATTTAGATTTATCAAACTGTCATAAAATTACAAATGTAGATAATTTAGGAAATGTAGAGCATTTAGATTTAAGTCACTGTGATAAATTAACTAATATATCTAAATTAGGAAATCATAAATATTTAAGTTTGCGAGGTTGTCATAAAATTATAAATATTAATAATTTAAAAAAAGTCCATACATTAGATTTAAGTTATTGTGAAAATATTACAGATATTTCTAGTCTATCTAATGTATATAATTTAGATGTTAGTTATTGTTCTTATATCAAAATTTTTAAACCTATGAATTTAGTAATATTTAATGGAACATCTACAAATTTAATAGACGACGATATAAAATATTTAAAAAATATAAAAAATTTAGTTATAAAAAAATGTTATTGGATTAGTGATTTATCAATATTAAATAATATAGAAATTTTAGATATTTCTGGTTGTAAAAATATAAAAATATTACCAACAACAAATACTTTAAAAAAAATATATTTATCTGCTAATTTAAGTTATACCACAAATGTTAAAAATATGAAGTGTGAAATAGAAGTAGATTATTTTAATTAAAATAACAAATATAGAATTATGAATGATAATATATATATATATGGATATATTAGAAATATATAAATTATCTAATAATAAATATTATATTTGTTTAAAAAAAAATAAAAAAATTATAGAACAATATTTAAAAAAAAATTTTTTTTCTATAAAATCAAAAGAAAAAATATTTGTAAAATTGGATGATATTAAAAATATAAATGAATATGAATTAGAAAAAATAGAAACAATAATATGGATGTTAAAGTATGGATTTAATAAAGTAAGAGGATCAAAATTTAAAAATATAAATTTATCATTTAAGGAATTTGAAGAAATAAGAGATCTAGTAAAACAAAATATAAAAATATTAAATAAATACGAAATAAATCAAGATTGGGAAGTTGATTTAAATAATTGTATAGAAAAAGAAAAAAAAAGACACAAAAATACAACATGTTTTATATGTGCTAAAAAAGGTCATTTTGCTATTAATTGTCGTGAATTATATGATATAGATGGTGTTTATATAGGAGAAGAAAAAGAATGTAAATATTGTAAAAAAATAATAAAAAAAAATAATATAAATAAACATGAAAATGAGTGTAAAAAATATTATTCAACTTAAAAACCCATTTTACCATTTAATTTTCTTAATTGTTCATAACTAGTCCAAAATATAATTTGCCATGGTGCTAATCTTAACCATACTGGCATAAATCCTTTATATAATGCTAATGGTCCCTCATTTTTAATAGTTTTTGTAAAACAATCAATTATTCCCTTATATTCTGTATTTGTTTTCATTAATCTTGATTTAATAACATCAGCAGGAGTACAACATACAGCAGCCGCAAATCCAGAACATATACTAGAAGAAAAATGAATAAGAGGACCATCTGGTAAACCTGTTGAATTTTTTATAATTTTTTTTGAATAATCATATGTTGCTAATTCACCAAAATTAACTAAAATAGCTCTAGCAATATTTGGTGTAGCACCCTTCCATAAACCAATAAAACCATTTGTTTGTATAATTGATTGAATTGTCTTATAAATGGATAATTGTATATTATTTTTAGAATTAGTAATATATCTAATTTTTAATAAATCAAATGGACTAGCAATTAATTGCGATATACCTCCGGATAATCCACCTATAAAAAATTTATAGAAAAAATTATTAGAATTTATATTTTTTTTCAAATATTTATTTTCACGTAATGTTTCGTATAAATTTACCCTACTTGCTGTATATATAGAATGTCTTATAAGTGCTGGTTTAAGACCAGTATATATTTGAAATTTATTTGTTTTTATTGATTTAATAAAATAAGTGGAAAATTTACCTGTTTTATTAATTTGAAGTAATGTTTTAATATAATCAATAGGATATGTACATGTTTCTGATATACAGGCTGATATCTGAATTAATCCAATATTTTTAATTTTATCAGAATTCATTACAGATAAATATAAATAAAAAAAAAACTATAAATTATTTATATTAAATTTAAATAAAATTATTTATATTAAATTTAAATAAAATTATTTATATTAAATTTAAATAAAATTATTATATAAAATTGAAAATAATTTTATATATATAAAAATCTGTATTTTTATTTGGTCTTTTCATATAAATATATAATTCATATTTTTTACCTTGAATTTTAACTATATCTGTATTAAATATAGGATTATTTAATTTATATTTAAAACTAATACTTTGAATTACATTATCTTTATTTTTTACAATAAATTCTAAATGTCCTACTTCCGAATTTAAATAAAAAGGTTCTTCATATTTTAAATAATAAGATTTTGAATTTTTATTATAATAGTAATCCATATTAAGAGTAATTTTATCTCTTATATTATTATTTTGTATAATATCTAATTTATACTGTTTATTTTTTAGTAATGTATATCCAAATAAATCTATGACATATTCACGTTTTGTAATATTTTTAACAATATCAATACAATTACATATATTATTTGTATCTTCTTCTGTCATATTATTATCATAATCTTCCAATAATTTAGTCATTGATAATATATATAATACCATTTATATTTATATATAAATAAATATAATATACATATGTTTATATATAAATAAAATAATATAGTAAAATAGTAAAAATGAATTGTGATTTAGAACAAATGAAAAAAGGAGGAGAAATTCATTATGAAATAAATCAATATATCAAAAATATAATAAAACCTAATATGAAATTATTTGATTTAGCAAATATTATTGAAAATAGAATTAAAGATTTAACCAATTATGATCCAAAAAATCCAATTCAATCGGGTATAGCATTTCCTACTGGATTATCAGTAAATAACTGTGTTGCTCATTGGACACCTAAAATGGATTGTAATAAATTATTATTAGAAAATGATGTAATAAAAATAGATTATGGTATTCATTTTGATGGTTCTATAATAGATTCAGCATTTACTTATTGTTTTAATGATAAATATGAGTCATTATTAGAAGCTTCAAAAACCTCTACTGAAATAGCTATAAAAATGGCACGTCCTGATCAATTATTAAATGAAATAGGAAAAGAAATAGAAGAAAATATGTCTAGTTATGAAATTGAATTGAATAATAAAATATATAAAATAAAACCTGTACGATCATTATGTGGTCATAAAATAAATAAATTTCAAATTCATGCAGATAAAATAATTCCAAATATTTATGTAAAAGATTATAATAAAAGAATAAATTCAAATGAATTTTATGCTGTTGAAACATTTGCTACAACTGGAAAAGGAAATACATATGAAGATTTAGAAAATTGTAGTCATTTTATGATAAATTATAATAAAGAAATAAAAAAAAAAGATATACCAAATAATTCTAATCAAATATATAAATTAATATTAAAATATTATAATACAATGGCATTTACAGATAGATGGTTAATAGGAAAAAATTTAATAAAAAGTAATAAAAAAGAAATACTTGAATCAAAAAATTTAAATAAATATTTAAATAATTTATCTAAATCTTTAATAATAAATAAATATCCACCTATTTATGATTATGATAAAAAAAGTTATAGTTCTCAATTTGAAGATACAATTTATGTAGATGAAAATAAAACAATTATTTTATCAAAATAAAAATATTTTACGGTTAATTTTAAATTTTTTTTTCTTTTAATAAATAAATGAATGAATTAATTAGATCTCAGTTTAATGAATATTTAAACAAATTTTTATTAGAATTAGGAAAAAGTTCTAAAAAATTAAAAAAAATAATTGATAGTGAATACAGCGATATTAATGATGATAAATATGTTGAGTTTATTAAAAGTAATATTTATGTTCATAAAGAAAAATTTTTAGGAAAAGAAGAAGAATTAGATGAATTTTTTAAAAATAATTCAATAGAATTATTAGAAAAAATAAATTTATCTGATGTTTGGAATAAAAGTGAAAAAGATAATAAAAATGCTATTATTCAATATGTTAAAGTATTTGTAATTATGTTTGAATCTACTAATAATGATACTGAAAAAAAATCAAAAGAGAAAAAAGAATCACAAGAAGAATCACAAGAATCAGAAGAATCAAGTGAAGAAAATGTAAATCTTTGTGATGATAAATTTGAAAAACTTTTAAAAGAATCCTTATTAAATAATGATAAAAATATAAATGAAAATATGGATAATTTTTATGAAAATATGAAAGATAGTAATAATAGTATAATAGATTTAGCAAAAAATATTGCAGACGATTTAAAAAATGATTCAGGCGGTGACCCTAATAATTTATTAAATATGTTTAGTAATGGTAATGGTTTAAATGGATTAATAACTTCAATAACAAGTAAATTAGATAATGAAATTAAATCGGGCAAATTAGATCAAAATAAATTATTCAATGATGCTCAACAAATGATGGGTAATAATAAAAATTTATTTGGTGATTTATTTAAATCTATGACTCCACAAAATACAACAAATAATAATTCAGATGAAAATGAAATAAAAACAAAAAAAAAAACAAAAAAAACTACTGCAAAAAAAAATAAAAAAAAATAAAAAGAATTTATAATTAAATTAAAAAAAAAATGTATTAAAAAATAAATGGAAGAAGTTTTTTGGTTTAATGATTTAACAATATTATGTAAAAATTGTTATATATTTTTTCCTAGTCCTAAATATTCACTAATACAAAATTTAAATGCTATTATCCGTTTTTTTATTTTATATTCTATTTTATGTTTTATCGTATATCAAAAATTAGATGCATTTTTACCACTTTTATTAATTATGTTTATTTCAATTATTTTATATTATTTAAGAGATTATATTAAAGAACCTTTTGTAAATAATATTGATACAGAAATAAAACAAGAAATACGCACAACAACCCCTAGTAATCCAATGATGAATTTAAGTGTTATGGATTATAATAATAATAAAAATATAAAAATAGATGAAAAAGTTACAAATGAAGAAATAAATAAAAACTTAAACGGAAATTTATTTGATAATATAACAGATATATCTAATAAAAATATGTTTGAAAGAAATTTTTATACTACACCTATTAATACTATTCCTAATGATCAAACTGAATTTGCTAAATGGTTATATGATAAAGGACCAACATGTAAAGAAAAAACAACAGAATGTGTTAAAACAATTCCTGAACGTTTATCAATGGGTAGAGGAGCAACTAGTTCTTAATTAAATTTAATAATTTTTTTTTTGTTTATAAAACAAATATATTATGTATATATATACTTAAATGAAATATGCTAGTTATGATAAATTAGATACTAAATTAGAAGATAAAATAAATGAAAATAATAAATGTATGTATAGAAAAAGGGATTATAATTTTCATAGTAATAAATGTGAAAATTCTCAATCAGATTTAAAATATATAATTGATAAAGAAAGTGTAGATGAATGTAAATTTTTATATAATGATAGAATAGAATCTAATGTAGTTTCAAATAAAAATAATAAACAATTAACTAATAGAATTATAAAAACTATTCCATATAGAAATAAAGGTGATCATATTTATAATCCTGAACTTGAAATTATAATTAATTCTGGCCAACATACAAATAATAGAAAATCTGTAAGTAATACAAGTGAAATTGAAACTGAAGAAACACCAATGATAGATTTTGTTAAAAATAGATTAGATGATAAAACAGATAGTTTTGATATTTCACGTTTTCAATTATCAAGTAGACAAATTAAAGGAAATAAAGTTTATGTAAATAATTATAAAAAAAACCTGAAAAAAATAAAATCATCTTTAAATAATAATTAATAAATTTTTTCTAAATAATATATATATATATAAATGAGTTCAAATAGATTAATTTATGATGAATGTGCTATGGCTAATCAAAACAGTGTAAATAAAAATCAACTTTCTTGGGTCGTAGATAATAATAGATTCCAAAATTCTACCGAATGTATGGTTGATTTAGGTGTTACTTCTGGTAATACCTCTTTAAATAATCATATTGGTGATAGAGTTGATATTGAAACAAAATTACGTGGAATTGGAAACTATGAATCAAAATGCAAAGGTATGACTAAAATTGAAGAGCAAAACAATGCTTTACCTACATGTAATTTCTATAATGGTAGTTTAAAACCTGCTTCCCTTGAACCTAATGAAACATTAACAACAAATAGATGTAATAATAAAATAGAATAAATTATTTTATTTATTTTATTATATTTGAAATAAAAATATAATATAATATATTATAGAATGAGTTTTAGTAGAAAAAAATACGACGAACAATGTTATATTAATCAAAACAAAAATGATGATTCTATTAATAATTATTTATTAAATTCTCCTGAAAATGATTGTAATAATTGTTATCCTGCAAATCCTGAAATTAGATTTCAAAAAAAATCAGGTAGAGAAGATGTTATTGTAGAAAATGATTTATTTGGTATTGATAGAAAAGATAATTGTAATAAAAATAATGAATATAATGGTTGTGTTGAAGGTGTTTGCAAAACCCAAGAATTTGATAATGTCCCTTCAACCGAAAATACCAATGAATGTTCTATTACAACAATTAATAGCAGATTTAATTCTGTTAAAAATTTAAAAGAATTATCTGCTAATAGATGGCAATGGTTACCAATTGATCCCCAAAATCACGCTATTTCTAATATTGAAGCTGTTTCTTCTAGAAATCATATTAAAGATAATTATAAAGCTCAATATGAAATGCCTGTTGATTCAACAGATGAAGTTAGTTTTCCTAATAATTTAAAAGAAAAATTTACCGTTCCTGTAAAAACCACACCATTTGAATAAATTTAATTAATATATTTAACATGGTAGGTAGTTCTATATAAATAATTAACTATATCTTCATATAATTTTTCTTTATCTTTTATAATTAATTCATAATCATTTAAATCTGATAAAATTAAATTATATATATATTTAATATGATTCTTATTTTGCAATTGCCAATCTATAAATTTTTTTTTTGACATTAATAAATTAAATAATATATTAGTTTTATACTTATATATTTATATAATTATATATCTAAATAATTTATATTTATATTTACATATAAAATACAAAAGTTAAAAAAAAATTAATTTAAAATATTATTTATCTCTTAATTTAAATTTTAATTCTGTTTTTTCTGTTAATACTCTACTATTTAATATATGTTTCATTATTTTATTTGCTTTGTCATCATCTTTAAAATAAGATTGTAAAGAGTCTTTTAAAAGTTTTTGTGAAATAGTTGATTGAGACTTATTTTTTTTTAATTCAAATTGAGTATTATTATAAGATAAATCATTTTTATTATTTTTTTCCATAAAATGAATAATTCCGTCTGATAATTTTTTATTATAATCTTTCAATTCTTTCATTTTATTATTCATATTATTAATTTTATCATTTGTATTAATATATTCATTAATAATTTCACTAATTTTCATTATATATATATTTATATATAAGTTTATTTTTAAATAATTTATTCACATGGAGGACAATGAGATTCACCTATTTCAAATGTTAATCTTCCTTTATCAGGTTCCATAGTACTCATATTCCATGGGCTAACTTCAACTTGAGGGTTAGGAGGAGCTGAACGTAAATCGTAATTTTTGCGAGAACGTTGAGTTTGAGTAGGAATGCCAATTATTTGTTCGCTTTTTGATAATGTAGCAGTTAAGAAATTATTTCCTTTCATATCTTTTGAATCAGCAGGTAATAATTCATTAGGATTTAATTTAGAACTTTTACCAGTTGAAACTTCATTTGAACCTAATAAATGATATTTATCTGCGTCTTCTAAACCTGTTATATTATACTCATCCATTGAAACTGTAGCAGGTTCTTCAACAACTTCAGCTTGTTCTTCAACCCCATTTGAAGCATCAGCAACAGGTACTTCTACAGTTTCTTCAGCATTTTCTTCGTTATTATTTACAACAGGTTCATAATTATAATAATCAGGATCATTAAAATCTAATTCAGAATCGGATTCTATTTCAGTATCTGACTCAACAAGAGGCATATCTTCTTTAACAGCAACAGTTTCTTCGGTTTCACCACCAGTTAAAGATTTTTTATTACAATTACAAACAATTTGATAAATTAAAAATATAGCTAAAAATATTAAAATATATTGGCACATTTGATTAGCACGTAATCTCATAATATATATATATTGTAAATATTTTTTTTTTGTTTTAAATAAATTATCAATTAATAAAACTAGATTTTTAAATCATAAAATTATAATAAAATTAATTATTTTAAAATATTTATTTTTAAAATATTTATTTTATATATGAATATTGATATTATAAATAAAATAAGAGGGAGTGCTTTTATTCTTATGTTTATTTTTCATATTTTTGTATTTTTAAAACTATTAACTCATATTAATTATTTAAATAATCCTATTTTAAATTTTATAGGTTCTATATCTCGCAATATTTTTATTTTATTAGTAGGAGTTTCATTATATTTATCATTTAAAAACTCAAAAAATATTCAAGAATATAAAAAAAAACAATTATTACGTTCTATTAAAATATATATTATTGCTATTTATGTTACTATATTAACTTATTTTATAATTCCACAACATTATATTGTTTTTGGAGTATTACATTTTATTTCTATTAGTATTTTATTATTATATAATTTTGTTAATAATATTCCTATTTTAATTTTTATTTTTATTATATGTGTTATATTAAATAATTATAAATATCAATTTATGTTATCTAATATAAGTTCATTTGGAACATATATAAATGGTATATTAGGTTTAAATATATATAAAACAACTATGGATAGTTTTCCATTGATAATTTGGATTCCAAAAGTTATTTTAGGAATTTTTATAGGTTATTTTATATATTATTTATATAATAAAAAAAATAAAAATAAAAATAAAAAAAATAAACCAGATAAAAATATTATTAATTTAATTGGTAAAAATACATTACTTTTATATGCTATTCATATTCCTATTATTATTTTATGTATATATATTTTTAAGAAACACTAAATCTTGTTTTTTTAGATGTAGCCAATGATTTTCTTAATTTATTAATATGAGAATTTGTTCCCTTAGTTGTTATTTTTTTTATTTTTAAAATATTAATATTATTTTCTACACAATTTATCATTCCATGTAAATCCACTATTTTTTTTTTATATTTATCATATTTTATTTTTGATAAATTATCTCTAATAAATATTTCTGTATATTCTATATCTAAATTATATTTATCACTTGTTTTTTTTATAAAATTTTTTATTAATTCTTCTTGTTTTGTTTCTGATAAATCCTTCCAATTTAAAATTTTTTCTTCTTTATCTATATCTTCGTCTTCAATATTATATTTCTGAATACTATGTATATCAAAATCTGCTTTTTTATTTTTTCTTACCTTATACATTTCTAAACAATAATTTAAACTATCTAACTGCTTACAATAAAAATCTTTATCTTCATTTTTATTTTTAACTATTTTCTTATTTTTTATTTGTTCTTTATTTATTTGTTCTTTATTTATTTGTTT
>CEUJ01181718.1_pt1 | contig 16414 bp, 14 predicted proteins | sample 361531 | NCBI WGS metagenome assembly CEUJ01 (sample SAMEA2622842, study PRJEB7988) | marine metagenome | biome: marine biome (ENVO:00000447); feature: marine epipelagic mixed layer (ENVO:xxxxxxxxx); material: "saline water (ENVO:00002010), including plankton (ENVO:xxxxxxxx)" | depth 140 m | reverse complement strand
AGAAATGGTAGAAGAAGATTGTAAATAATTTATAAATTACATTTAATTATAAATTATTTTCTAGCGCTCTCAAAGTTTTCAATAAACCATTCTGTGTTTTTTTTTATACCTTTCTTTATAGAAGTAAATTTAAATTTACCAATCAAATTCATTAGTTTTGTGTTGTCTGCGGTTTTTTTAAATTGCCCGTCAGCATATCGTGTATCAAATTCGATCATATGTTCATAATTAAATGATTTTGCTATCTCTGTGGCAACTTTTTTGATTGAAACCTCATTTTTCTCTCCAACAGATAAAATTAATGTTTCTTTTTGATCATAATTTTCTAGTGTCCACATAAAAAGTTTTGCTAGGTCTTCTGAATAAATAAATTGACGTAATGGTGTACCACTTCCTAAAACCCGAAAAGGAATATTTTCTTTTTTTGCTAAATAACATCTATGTGTTAAAGCAGGGATAACATGTCCGTCATTTAAAGAATAATTATCATGAGGCCCATAAATATTTGTTGGTATAACACAAATAAAATTATCATCATATTGTTCTTGATATGTTTTACAATGAATTTCTAACATTCTCTTGGCATAGGCATATGCATCATTTGATGTATGTGGAGGACCATTATGTAACATAGTTTCATTAATAGGATATGTGGTTTTATCGGGAAATATACATGTTGATAAACAGCATATTAACTTTTTGACTTTAAATTCATGGGAATACTTTACAACATTAAAATTAATTAATGTGTTGTTTTCAAACATATCAACCTTTTGATTCATATTTTTAAATAACCCTCCTACACATGCTGCTAAATGAATAACATAATCAGGTCTATATTTTTGAAATAAATTCCATGTTTGTTTATAATCAGTTAGATCAGCATCTTTTGATGTTACAAAAATGAAATCATGTGGATAGTTTGGAGAGATTTTTTTTATGGCAGAACCAACAAGTCCTGAAGAGCCAGTGACTAAAACCTTCATTTATATATATTATGGTTTTATAAATGATTTTTCATACGTAAAATAGTTTTTTTAACTGATATTTTAATATGCTCTATTTTAGGAAACATTGTTGTAAGTTTTATAGTATCTAAGCAGTCGTTTGATCTTCCTCCTGCTAATATTTTATCTTGATCTTCTTTAGAAAAGTTTTTCCATGTAAATGTAGGATCAATAATATCACGATACATTTCTAGAATTTCATTATGTGTAATAACACCCGGATTTGTTAGATTTACAGTTCCTGTTATATTATTTTTAGCCATTTCAATAGCACAGGGTAAAAGATCATCTAAGACGGTCATAGAGTTAGGTATTGAACAAATGTATTTATATGTTATTATTTTTGTAATAAAATTTCTAGGCTCTAATTTATCTATAATTGGCATTCTAATTCTTAAATTTAAACAGTTGTCTTCTAAAAGATGCATTAATTCATCTGTATAACCTTTCACAACGGAATAAGAAGAATTAAAAAAGTTAGGTAAATCGCTTTCTAAAAATCCTGTTGATTCATCACCAAATAAATGTTTTTCATCATAATTAAATATACATCCTGTTCCTAGATAAGTAAAATGGATATTGTATTTTTTACAAAGAAAAGCCAATACTATAGGCGCAAATAAATTATCTCTAACATTTTCTTTTATTTTATCTTTTTGTTCTAAATAATCTATAGTAGTATATTTGGTTCCGTCATCAGTTGTTCCATGCGTACGACCTATAAAACTCATCACATGTGTAGGTTTTTCCAAAATAAGTTCTTCTTCAACAGATTTTTTATCATCTGCACGATATTTAGAACAAACAAAATGAATGTTTTGTTTTTTTAAAAGTTTTATAACCATCGATCCAATCCATCCTTTGTGTCCAAAAATTAAAAATTTCATATTTACTTTAATTAAATAAATATGAATGAAAAAATAAACTTATTAGTAACGGGCGGATGTGGATTCATTGGGTCTAATTTTATTAATTATATTTTTAAAAAAAACAAATACAATATTATCAATATAGATGCACTTTATTATTGTGCAAATAAAAATAATGTTTATCCTGAAATAAGAAATTCCAGAAATTATAAATTTATTAAAGGTAATATTTGTTCAGAAGATTTAGTAAATCATATTTTAAATCAATATAAAATTAAGGAAGTAATACATTTCGCTGCACAAAGTCATGTTCAAACCTCATTTATGGATGCTTTACAATATACAAAAGATAATATTTTAGGTACACATGTTTTATTAGAATGCTGTAGAAAATATAAAAAAATACAAAAATTTATTCATGTATCTACTGATGAAGTATATGGAGAGTCGATGAATAATGTAAATGAGAATCATAAAACAGAGCATAGTATTTTATGTCCTACAAATCCTTATGCTGCAACAAAAGCAGGAGCAGAATTGATTGCTCAGTCTTATTATCATTCATTTAAAATACCTATCATTATAACACGAAGTAATAATGTATATGGACTTAATCAATATCCTGAAAAATTAATACCTAAATTTATTAAACTTTTAAAAGAAAATAAAAAAGTAACTATACAAGGTAAAGGTACTGCCATTAGAGCGTTTTTACATGCTTATGACACAGCAAGAGCATTTGAATGTATATTAAATAAGGGATCCATCGGAGAGATTTATAACATAGGATGCGACGAAGGAATGGAATTTTCTGTGATGGATGTAGCAAAAATTTTAATTAAAATGATAAAAAAAACAGAAAATTATGACAAATGGATTACGTATGTAGAAGACCGTCCGTTTAACGATCAACGTTATTATATATCTAATCAAAAGTTAAAAGATTTAGGATGGAATATTACTATAGATTTTTTAAGTGGCTTAGAAATTTTAGTAAATGAATATTTTTAATAAGTTATAAGTAAAATGAAAAGTCTTAGTATATAATATATGTGTGGTATTATTGCAGGAATTTCACCTAATGTAGTGGATATTTTACTATTAGGTTTAAAACAGTTACAAAACAGAGGATATGATTCTGCTGGAATAACAACAATAAATAATAATAATTTTCAAACAACTAAATATGCATCTGGAGTGAGTTCTGCGTTAGAAAAATTAGATAATGAGCGAGATAATCATAAAAATACGTCTATAGGTATTGCTCATACTCGCTGGGCAACACACGGACCCAAAACAGATATCAATAGTCATCCTCATTTAAGTCAATTGGGTAATTTTGTTTTAGTTCATAATGGTATCATTGAGAATTATTTAGAATTAAAAAAAGAATTAAAAAAAAATGAAATTAACTGTATTTCTGAGACTGATACTGAAGTTATTGTAAATACTATTGAGTTGAATTATTTAATAGAAAAAAATGTAGAAAAAGCAATAGAAAAAACGTTATCTCAATTAGAAGGAACATGGGGATTGGCTATTTTGTCTAAATATGAACCAAACATTCTTTATTGCACTAGAAAAGGCAGTCCTCTCTTAGTAAGTGTAAATGGTAATATTGGTTTAGTCGCATCAGAACAATCTGCTTTTTGTAATAAAACAAATAATTATATTGTATTGGATAATCATGATATATGTAAATTAGAATTATACCAAAACAATATTATCATGAACACTCGTAATATTTATAATAAAATAGAAGTAAAAAATAATAATTTACAACTAACACCTTTTCCATTTGAGTATTGGACAGAAAAAGAAATATATGAACAAGTTGATTCTTCTTTAAGAGCCATTAGTTTAGGCGGGAGATTATTATCAAATGGTAAGGTAAAATTAGGCGGATTAGATCATCAAAAAGAACAATTATTACATATAGAAAATTTAGTTTTATTAGGATGTGGTACATCTTTTTTTGCAGGTATGTGTGGTAAAAAATATTTAAAAGATTTGTGTGCATTTAACTCAGTACAGGTAATTGACGGTGCTGATTTTGAACTAAATGATATACCAAAAAAGGGAAAAACTGCGTTGGTTTTACTTTCACAATCGGGAGAAACAAAAGATCTTCACCGTTGTTTAGAAATGTGCAAAGATTTAGATTTAATGAAAATAGGTGTAGTAAATGTTGTTGATTCTTTAATAGCACGAGAAGTTGATTGTGGGTGTTATTTAAATGCAGGACGTGAGGTTGGAGTAGCATCTACAAAATCATTTACATCTCAAGTTATTATTTTATCAATGATGGCTATTTGGTTTGCACAAATTCATGATATTAATTTGCAAAAACGAAAAAAACATATTAGAGATTTAAGAAAACTTTATTTGGATATTGAAAAAACTTTAAAAAAAAATGATATTGACAAATTACTTACAATATTCAAAACACAAAATAATTGTTTTATTTTAGGTAAAGATAAATCAGAAGCCATTGCACAAGAGGCTGCTCTTAAAATTAAAGAGATATCATATATTCATGCAGAAGGTTACTGTTCAAGTAGTTTAAAACATGGTCCATTTGCTCTTTTAGAAAAAAATTTTCCAGTAATTTTAGTTGCTCCTGAAAATAAATATTTTGCAAAAAATATGAATGCGTATGAAGAAATAAAAAGTAGATATGCAAGTATTATTTTAGTAACAAATAAAGATGATTTAAATTTGCCTAATACTATTTTGGTAGAAAAAAATGAATCTTATGGTGATCTATTATGTATTATTCCATTACAGTTATTGGCATTTAAACTGTCTCTTTTTAAAGGACGTAATGCAGATATGCCTAGAAATTTAGCAAAAGTAGTTACAGTTGAATAAAAATTTATATTAAATTTTATAAACTTTAATATAAATGAATCAAATTGTGGATCATATTTATGTTATAAATATGAAAAAAGACAAAGAAAGATTAAATAAATTTAAAAATCAAGTTAATAGTTTATTTACATATGAAATTTGGGAAGGTGTGGATGTAAAAAATCCAAAATATGCATTTATATATAACAAGTGGTTATTACAAACATTTAATGTGGGGTATTGTACATTTAATTGGAAATATTATGTTAATCGATATAAAGATCTTAGAGATGCTGGAATATTAACAAAAGATAAAGCATGGTGGCATTGGAATAATTATGGTAAAAAAGAATTAAGGTCTTGTAATCCTGATAATGAAATAGTTAATCAAGGACAATTAGGATGTTTAATATCTCATTTAGAAATAATTAAAGATGCAAAAAAAAATAATTATAAAAACATTTTGATATTGGAAGATGATATCATAATATCCAATGATTATAGAAATCAATTACAATATCTGTTAGATTTTGTAAAAAATAATACTTACAATATAATTTATTTGGGTGCTAGTCAGCATTGTTGGAAAGATATCAAATTTTTAAAAAATCATTATATTGCTAAAAATACGACTGGTGGATTTTCATATATTGTAAATTCATGTTATTATGATGAAATGATTTGTGGATTAGATGTTTTAAATAAACCAGCAGATGTTTTTTTATCAAATAAACAAAAAAATGAAGAATTTATTGTTTTATATCCAAATATGTTTTATGCTGATCTTGAAAATAGTAACATAAGTATGAAAAGAAATAATAAAGAATGGTTTTCTAAATTTAAATGGAATACTGATATTAAAATTAATAAAATAGAAAACAATAAAATATTAATTATTTTACCTACATTAAATAGATCTCAAAATATTAATAATACTATAAATATGTTTAAAAATCAAACATATGAAAATTTTGATATTTTAATTATTAATGATGGAAGTAATACAATTCATACCAAACAATTAAGAAATTTAAAAGAAAAGTATAAAAATAAAAAAAATATGATTTTTATGGAAAATGAAAAAAATTTAAAAATTGCTAAAACCTTAAATAAAGGTATAAATTTTTTTTTAAAAAATAAATATAAATATTTAACTTGGATATCAGATGATAATATATATTACAATAATTATTTAGAAGAACTTGTAAAACCAAAAAAAGATTTTACATATAGCAATTTTTTATTTGATGATAAAATTTTAGGTGTTAATTGTATTAATAATAACATTTATAATAGTGTTGATGATTTTATAAAAAATTATAGAGGATGTGCTAGTTTTATGTGGTCTAAGGACGCTATACTTAAGGTAGGATATTACAGTGAAGATTTAGTAGGAGGAGAAGATTACGAATATTTATTACGGACATTTCATAATATTACCAATATTCAACATATAAATAAATGTTTAATGACATATATTAGAGATCCAGAGTGTGGATATGTAAAAAAAAAACAAAAGTTATTAGATATTAAAGAAATAATTAATAATAATTATTTATCTAATTTAAATTAATTTTAATTGTCTTAAATATTGTTTAAGTTGATCTTTATTTAATGGATTGATAGTACTATTGTAATCTTTAACATCATTATTTACCATTAAATTTTTGTAAGGTGGTTTAATATACATATAACCGTCTGGTCCAAATTCTAATCTCATGGACTGAGTTTCATTTATTAAACTTTCTAAAAGTTTTTCACCGGGCCTTAATTTACCGTCTATAATAGGTTTGTTATATATTTCTGAAAATATTTCTAACATATCAATAATTTTACAAGATATTAATTTTGGAATAACTACATCACCGCTTTCTGCGAATAATATTGCGTGTTCTACTAGTTTTACACTTTGTTCTAAAGTCATTACAAAACGAGTCATTCTTCTATCTGTTATTTTATAGTGTTTGTATTCAGGTTTTTTCCCTATTTTATGAAGTAAAGGTATAATACTACCTCTAGAGTTTAAAACATTTCCATATCTAACACAAACAAATTTAATATTTTTAATATATTTTGATTTTTCGATCATTAAACATTCTGATAATGATTTTGTCATTCCATATAAGTTAACAGGACTACATGCTTTATCAGTGCTTACAAAACAAACTTCTTTAAGATTATGTAATTGATCTTGGTGTGTTTCTATACAATTTAATACAGTTTGTGTTCCTAATAGATTTGTATTTAAACATTCATTACTTTCATATTCTGCTTTATCAATATGTTTCATTGCTGCAGCCATAATAATTATATCAAAATTATAACGTAGTAATGTTTGTTTAATTTTTTCAGGATCATTAATATTCCCTATAATAAAATTTAAGTTTTTATGATGGCTAAAATCTATAGACATTGACCAGTGTTTGCATTCATCACGTGAATAAAGATACAACTCATTGTTATTTAAATATGTTTTAGTTAATTTATTTCCTAAAGATCCTGTTCCTCCTATAATAAGAATTTTTTTATTTGCTATCATATAATATAAATTTTAATATTTTTTTTTACAAAAAAAATAAATATAAATTTGAAATCATATATTAATAAAAATATATTTACTTAATTTAATGTTACCAGTTGAAATAATTATAAAAATATTTAGTTATAATGAAAAAATTAAGTGTTATAGATGCAATACACATATTTTTCCTTTACAAAAAAGATTGTATTTTAACAATAAATGTTTTTGCTCAGCAGAATGTATTGAGTATCAACATTATTAATTAAAATATAATAATTTTATATATGGTGCTTAATTTAGTTATCATAGTTGGTACTAGACCTGAAATTATTCGTTTATCACAAGTAATTAATAAAGCCAGAGAGATATTTGATGTTACTTTAATACACACAGGACAAAATTATGATTATAATTTGAATCAGGTATTTTTTGATGATTTAAATATTAAAGAACCTGAAATTTATTTAGACTGCTCTAGAGAACATTTAGGTGCTACTGTGGGAGATATAATTTCTAAAACCTATAAAATATTTTTAGAGATAAAACCAGATGCTGTTTTAGTAGATGGAGATACAAATAGTTGTTTAAGTGTTTATAGTGCAAAAAGATTAAAAATACCAATTTTTCATTTTGAAGCAGGACATAGATGTTTTGACTTAAATTTACCTGAAGAAATAAATCGTAAATTAGTAGATCATCTTTCAGATGTAAATATTTGCTATACAGAACACGCAAGAAGAAATTTGATGGATGAAAATTGTAAGGTAGAATATACTTTTGTAGTTGGCTCACCTATGAGAGAAGTTATTTATAGTATCAAAGATAAAATATTAGAATCAACCGCACTTAAAAAGTATGGATTAGTAAAAAATGATTACTTTGTTTGGAGTTCACATAGAGAAGAAAATGTTACTATTAAATCTAATTTTTTAGAAATGATAAATTCCTTAAACAATTTAGCAAAACTTTATAATAAAAAAATATTTTTCCCTGCTCATCCTAGAACAAGAAATAAAATAAATGAATACAATATTACATTACATGATAATATAATTTTATCAGAACCTATTGGAATTATTGATTTTTGTAATTTACAAATAAATTCTATATGTGTAATTAGTGATAGTGGTACTTTAACAGAAGAAACAGATATTTTACGATTTAAGGGAATTATGTTACGTACATCTAATGAAAAACCAGAAGGAATTGATGCAGGAACAATAACTATTGGTAATATTAAATGGGATATTATGAAAGATGCTGTTAAATTAACATTAGAAAGTGATATGAATGATAAAGATTTTATTCCTGACTATTCTTGTGAAACCGTTTCGGATAAAGTTTGTAAGATAATAATAGGTTATACAAGTATTATTAATAAATTTATCTGGAAAAAATAAATTTCTGTATTATAGATATATATGGTAACAAAATTTTATTCTCAAACATTTTCAGGATTTTTTTATTTTTAGAAATTTTATTAATCAAAAATGTGATGGTATTTTTGTTGAAATTGGTGGCAATGATGGTAATACTTATTCTAATACTAAATTTTTTGAAGATAATTTAGGTTTTACTGGGATGTTGATAGAACCTCATCCTGAACAATTTAAGAATATGAAAAAAAAACAGAAAAAATTGTATATGTCATAATTATGCAGTTGATTTAAAAGAAGGATACCTTAATTTTTTAGTTCCAAATGGTTGTACTATGATGGGTGGAGTTAAACATTTAAATCCATGTAAAAACAAGAAAAGGGATGGAGATATTGAAATTAAAGTAAAAACTATTCCATTTAAAGAAATATTAAATACTTCGGTTTACAAATATGTAGATCTTTTATTTATAGATGTTGAAGGTGCAGAAGAAAATGTTTTAAAAACAATGGATTGGAATATTAAGATATACATAATATGCATTGAATTAGATGGAGTAGATAAAGAAAAAGACGACAGATGTAGAGAAATAATGAGAAAAAATGGATTTGAAAATGCAACACCCAATTTTCCCATAAATGAATTTTGGATAAATAAACATAATAAAAGAGAAAATATTTACAAAAACAATAAAACAAGTTTTTTTGAAAAACCAATTATTCAAAACCGTCCATTAAAAGGATGTAAAAATAATGATGGTCTTCATGTACAAGAACATGAAGGATTTATTGAAATGATGTCAATATTTTTTAAAAATTATGAAAAAGAAAAAGGAAAATTATTACTTAACAAATAAGTTTATTTGGAGAAAATTTTGTAATATATTTATTTATTTAAAATAAATATATAATATAATTATAAAATGGATAAATCTAAAATATATATACTAGGATTTAATAGTTTTATTGCAAAACAATTTTACATATTATGTAAAAAAATGAATAATAATATAACATTACTAGAATATAATCAAGTTGAATATCTTAAAAAAATAACAAGTAATGATGTGGTTATAAATTTTTGTGGTGTAAATAGAGCAGATTCATATGACGCATATAATAATGGAAATTTTTTATTTATTAAAAAATACATTGATATTATTAAAGAAAAGTCACCATTTTTGCTTCATATATCTTCTTTAATGGTTTGTGGATTTAAAGATCAAAAAGTAGAGGATTTGTCTAATTATAAAAAATGGTTTATTGAAACCAAATTAAAAGGTGAAAAATATATTAAAGATAATTATAAAAAAAACAGATATGCTATAGTGAGACCTGCTAATGTTTTTGGTTATAGTTGTAAACCGTATTATAATAATTTACTTTCCACTATTGTTTATGAAAAATTAAATAATTTGAAAAAAATAAACAATATTAATGTAAATTGTTTTCAGTATTTGATTTCAGTTCAAAGTTTATGTAAAGAGTTACATAAAATTATAAATAATAATAAATTTGGTATATTTAACATAATTTCTAATAAAATGTTTAATTTAAAAACAGTTATAGAAACAGTATATAATTCAAAAATTCCTGAATATATTACATTTGCAGAAGGTGATTACAGTGTTCCTGATATTAAAAGTAAAAAAGGTGAAAATATTGTTATTTTAGATGATCTTAAAAAATCAGTTATGATTCTGGAAAAAGAAATGATTGTTTACAACGAATTAAAAAATAAAACCAAAATAACCTCTTTAAAAAAATTATCACAACCCAGAGGTGATATGGTTGAAATAAGTTCTTTAGAATCAAAAAGACTATACAAAATTACATTAAATGAAAATGCAGTTAGGGGTAATCATTTTCATTTTAAACAAGTAGAAGAATTTTTTAATAATAAAGGTTCTGTTACTTACTTGTTAGCCGGACGAGATAATGTTAATGTTGTTTTAGTAGAGAATTTAAAAGAAAATGTAAGAATAAGTATACTTCCAGAAATAATTCATACGGTAGTAAACGATTTCCCAAATAATATTCCCGAGATAATAATTACATCTACGCAGGAATTTGTTCCTAATAGTGCTCCAGATACAGAATATGTAAATATTGTGTAAAATTAAAATATAACACAAATATATATATATATGGAAAAATTTTATTCACTTTCGGGGGAAGATAAATTTCTTAATGAAAATTTCTTTAAAAATAAAAAATTTGGAACATACATAGAACTGGGAGCACACGATGGTCAGTGTCAGTCAAATACAAAATATTTTGAAGATAATCATCAGTGGACAGGTATTTTAATAGAAGCCAATGATATAACATTTAAAGAATTAAAAAAAAAAAGACCAAATAATTATTTATTTAATCAACTAGTTAGCAATGAAACCGGAGAATTAGATTATAAATGTTTAACAGGCCATGAGGTAGTTGGTGGAGTAAGTAAAACATTACCAACTATACATAATGATACTTGGTATGGTAGTTTTAAAGACAAAAATAATTGGAACGAAAGAACTATAAAGATGAAACCTAAATCACTTACAGATATAATTAAATCTACAAACTTAGAATATATTGATTTTTTTTCATTAGATGTAGAAGGTCATGAATATGAAGTATTATTATCTTGGGATTTTTCAATACCTATTTATTTAATTCTTATTGAAACTTTAGGAAGAGATAAAGAAGAACAAGATAAAGAAGAACTATGTAGACAATTACTTTTGAAAAATGGATATAAATTTGTGACAAAATGTGCTCACAATGAAATATTTATTTTAAAAAATTCATATTTAGACAAACAATAATATTATATTTCTTAATATTATAAAATGTCTGTCTGTTCTGGTGATGGTGGATTATGTAATCAACTTATTAGAAATTTATCCTTCTCAATTATAGCTGAAAAATTTGATTTATCAGTTGAATATAAAGGAAATGGTTGTGAAAATGTCAATAAAAAATTTCTCAGAGATATAGAAGAGTTAGGTATAAAAATATATAATGGTAACAAAAAATATAAAGAAATGAAAATATTAACTCAAAAAAACTATTTAGAAATCTTAAATAAGGAAAATATAAATTTTAATCTATCTATGGAAAAAAGATCGTTTCAAACAAATGATATAGCAAATTTATTATATAAATATCTAAATAAAGAAAATGTCAAAAATAAAATAATTAGAAATAATCCTTTTAAAGAAAGATATAATAATAATAATGATGTATTTATACATTGTAGATTAGGGGATGGAGTATGGATGTATCCGGGTATAGATTATGTAAAGAAATGTATAAATAAAATAGATAATTTTGATAAAATTTATGTTGCTTCAAATAAATTTGATAATCCTAAAATAAAAGAATTATTCGATATGTATCCAGACATAATTTTTGTAGATAAATCTCCTGTTAAAACAATTCAATTTGGAAATACTTGTAAACATATTATATTATCAAATGGGTCATTTAGTGGAACTATAGGTTTTTTATCTTTTTTTTCAAATATTTATTATCCATATAATATGATGGCGTGGGCAGGTTCTTGGGAAATATCTAGTTGGGAAAAAATATTATTTAAAAGTTAATATAAATATATTTTTATATATATATATGAATAATCAAGAAAGAGTAGATTATTATACTGCCAATTTAAATAAAGAATGGAATATTACTTTTTGTGAAAATACTGAAATATGTAATTACGACTGTAATGGAATAAATTTAACTTACGTTGAACAAAGTAATCCAAAATGTTATCCAATATTTTATATAAATAAAGATTTTTCAGTTAATCATTTTGATAAGTTATGGTGGAATAAATATGAAAAAATTAAACACGATAAAAAACTGGGAAGAAAATGTGTCTGGAAAGCTGTTAATGGTTGGAATAAAAGAGATTTTATTGAACCATTAATTAAATTATTTAAGTCTGACAATTATTTTAAAAATTATGGATTTTTACATAGACCCGGTGATGTAGTATACAATACAACTATTCCTATTATAACAAAAACTAGACCAATTGAAAAAATTAATACATTGAATAATGTAATTATTAATTTGGATGCTGATAGACATTGGTATACTCCTTTAAGCCAGGTTAAAAATAAAGACATTCCATTTAACCAAAAAAATGATAAAATAATATGGCGTGGAGCAGCAAATGGATTTTTATACCATCCAACAAGACCTTCCAGATTAACATTATGTAAAAAATATTATAAACATTCAAACCCAATGATTGATATAGGGTTTGTTAATGACTATGAAGATTTAGTAGGTAAAGGTAAAATAAATATAGAAGATCAATTAAAATCCAAGTTCCTTATTTCTGTAGAGGGGGGTGATGTAGCTACAAATCTAAAATGGATATTATATTCTAATAGTACGACTCTAATGGCAAAACCAACAATGGCAAGTTGGTTAATGGAGGATAAACTAGAACCTTGGGTTCATTACGTTCCATTAGATAATGATTTTAGTGATTTAGAAGAAAAATATAATTGGTGTTTAAATAACATAGATAAATGTGAAGAAATTGCCAAAAATGGAAAACTATATATAGAACAATTTTTAGATAAGGAAAGGGAAGCCAAAATTACTAATTTAGTTTTAAGAAAATATGTTGATTATGTTAAAGTTAAATTAATTTAGATTTCAAACAAATTAAATTTTATTATATATTTTCAATATATAATAAAATGTCTATTTTAGGAAAATGTAAGAATAAAATTGTTGATAGTGTAATTATACAAAGTCCGTTTCCGCATATTGTTATTGATAATTTTTAGATGAAGATATATACAAAGAAATTATTGATAAATTACAAAACAATGATCCATTTATTGATATACCGGATGACCATAACAGAGTAACAACGATGTTATGGAACGAAAATACTGAAGTAACTAACAAGTTGATTGACAATATACCTGAAAATAAATATGTTGAAATTTTATTAAATAAAGAAATTAAAACATCTATTTTTCAAAAATTTATTGAAAATAAACAATTACCTGCGTGTATTAATTCACAACATAGAAGTACTTCTATTCAACTTGATTGCTTTAGAGGCGTATATAAATTTCCAATCCATACTGATATTGCTGGTAAAATTATCACAATGGTATTATATTTAGCAAGTGATAATTCTATGTCTCAATTAGGTACAAATATATATAATGATAAAAAGGAATTAGTAAAAAATACAGGTTATATTCCAAATAGATTATTAATTTTTGTACCTTCCCAAACTCATCATCCAAATAAAAATTCATTCATTTCTTATCATAATATGGAAGGTGTAACTTCACCAAATTTTAGAAGACATTCTATACAAGCCTGGTATTTGACAGGATACTGCTCAGTCGGTGGACAAACAGGAAAAAAACGTTCTTCAAATAATGGTGCTTAAAACAAAAATATAATATACGCATATAATGAATATTCGAGATCAAGTAAAAATACATTTATCAACCCACTATAAAAGGGTTATATTATATTTTATAATATATATATATATATATTATAAAATGAATTCAGGTAAAATAATTGATAATATTTGTTTTTGTATCCCAGCAAGGTTTGAATCGACAAGATTACCTAATAAACTTATGTTACCTTTTGATGGTATATCTTGTATAAAAAAAACTGTAATTCAAGTGTTAAAATCAAAATATTTTAATAATAATCTTTATGTTTTATTGGATAATCAAATATTAAAAGATGAATTACAAGGTTTAAATTGTAAAACGATTATGACAAAAGGAACTTATAAAAATGGGTCAGAACGTATCTCCAAAAATATAGATAAGATTGATTCCGCATATAAAATTATTGTAAATATTCAAGCCGACGAACCATATATTTCTGAAAAAAATATAGATTATTGTATACAACAACATATCTCAAATAATTATAAAGATTTATTTTACAGTACATTACATGAAATAGATAATACGCTTGAATATATAAAATCTACTGCTTCTCTGAAAATGATAACGGATTTGAACAATAATGTTTTATATTATTCAAGAAATATTATACCTTGGAATAAAAATGGGGTTATAGATATGTCCTACACTTATAAAACATTTACAGGAATATATGTATATAATAGGTATATGTTAGATAAATATTCAGATATGATAGATACTCCACTTCAGATAATGGAGGATTGTGAACAACTAAAAATATTAGAAAATGGTTATAGTATTAAAAGTTATCCAACAATTGAGTTTAATGAAATTTCATTAAACACTAAGAGAGATTATGAATTCTTACTTGATAAATATTGTAATAAAAATATTAAAAAGTCAAAAACATACTCTAAAACAAAAAAGATTAAATTTGTTGTATTTGATTTAGACGGAGTTTTTACCGATGGTAAAATATATATATTAGAAAATGAACAAATGAAATGTTATAATGGTAAAGATTCATATGGTTTAAAACTCTTAAACCAAAATGGATATAAAACAGGATTAATTACAGCACATGATAGTAAGGTAGTAGATAATATGGAACATATTGTTTCAAGGATGGACTACATCAGTAAGGGGTCTTATAAAAAAATAAATGTTCTTGAAAAATGGAAACAAGAATTAAATTTGGATTATGACGAAATAGCATATATAGGTGATGATATACCAGACTTAGAAATAATAAAGACAGTTGGTTTTAGTTCTTGTCCTAATAATGCTGTTGATGAGATAAAAAAAAATGTAAATTATATTTGTAAAAATAAAGGTGGAAATGGTGCTGTTAGAGAATTTTGCGAATATATTATTAGTAACTAGATAATTATTTTTATAGTTATTATTTATTATAATAATTTCTCCATAAATTCAATTATTATATTTTCAATTATATTTTTATCAAAATAATTATATTTATATTTTTTTTCTGTTATTTTTTTTATCAAAAAAAATCTATTTTTCATAGAAATATTTAAATCCCTCATTTTTATAATATAATTTGGATGCATTTTAAAATATCCACTTAATAAATAATCTAAATCATAACCCCATTTATTTTCATTTTTAAGATAAATTGGTTTAATAAAGTCTTGTATAAATTCTAACAACTTTATGAATTTATTTAAATCTATATTTTTTTTATCTATTAGTACTAATTCAGTTTGAAGATTACCAGATCCTCTTCCCATGCCAAACATAGTAGTATCTATAATAATTTCTCTATTAATATCATTACTAATATTTTTTATATATTCATAATTACTATAAGCGTTATTCATGTTATTATGTAAATGAAATCCAATAGATGCTGTATTAAGTTTTTTATTATATAAATTAAGATAATATTTTATATCATTTTGATGTAATGAACCATAAGAATCAGCTATATATAGTATATCTAGATTATGTTTATTTATAAAATTAAATAGATAATCTAATTCATCTTCATTATAATTTGTTATAGCCATAGCATTAACACTTACCTTATAACCTAAATCTTTAACTAATTTACAAGTATCTAACGCGTTAATTAAATCTGTTTTATGAAATGCTATTCGTATTAAGTCAACTTTAATATTTTTGTATAATAAATCTAAATTAATATCTAAATAATCTGCCATTACAACGGTTTTAAAATTATATTTATTAAAATTGTTAATTATGTCATTTGTTAATAATCTATTGGACCCAACTATTGAATTCTTATATTTATTTGTTTTATTTATAAATCCTATTTCTATATAATTAATATTATTTTTATCACTTACTTCACATAAAGAATTAATAAAATTATTATTAAACC
>CEUJ01161555.1_pt1 | contig 16425 bp, 18 predicted proteins | sample 361531 | NCBI WGS metagenome assembly CEUJ01 (sample SAMEA2622842, study PRJEB7988) | marine metagenome | biome: marine biome (ENVO:00000447); feature: marine epipelagic mixed layer (ENVO:xxxxxxxxx); material: "saline water (ENVO:00002010), including plankton (ENVO:xxxxxxxx)" | depth 140 m | reverse complement strand
TTTGTCCAGGTTAAATACATGGCTAAAAGAGATTACTATGATGTCTTGGGTGTAAACAGAAGCGCAAGTCCTGAAGAACTTAAATCAGCTTATAGAAAATTAGCCGTAAAATATCATCCAGATAAAAATCCAGGTGATAAAAATGCAGAAGACAAATTTAAAGAAGCCAGCGAGGCTTATGGTGTTCTCTCAGATAAATCGAAGAAAGAAAATTATGATAATTTTGGACATGCGGCCTTTGAAAACGGTGGCGGTAGCAAAGGCGGTTTTGGAGGATTTGGTGGATTTGGTGGAACTGATTTTTCAGACATCTTTGAAGATTTTTTTGGAGATTTTGGTGGTAGAAGAAGTTCTAGAGGTAAAAATTCAGCCAATAGAGGTTCGGATTTAAGATATGATTTATCAATTTCTTTAGAGGAAGCCTATTCAGGGAAAAAACAAAATATTCAATTCTCAACTTCAGAAAAATGTGACACTTGTAAAGGAAATGGATCAAAACCTGGATATAGTCCTGATAGGTGCACTTATTGTGGTGGTAATGGGAGAGTACGATCAAATCAAGGCTTTTTTACTGTTCAACAGACTTGCCCTCAATGTGCTGGTAGCGGGGAAGAAATTACAAATCCTTGCACAACTTGTAACGGCCAAGGAAATAAACAAACCTCAAAAAAAGTATCTGTAACAATTCCAAAAGGAGTTGATGATGGAACTAGAATCAGGCTTGCTGGTAAAGGTGAAGCGGGAACAAGAGGTGGTGCTACTGGAGACTTATATTTATTTATTAATGTAAAATCTCATGACCTATTTAAAAGATCAGATGTAAATCTATTTTTCGAATTTCCAATTTCTATAGCTGATGCTGCTCTTGGAACAACAATTGAAATACCAACAATAGATGGAAAAAAAGCAAAAATTAAAATTCCAGATGGCACTCAGGATGGTAAACAATTCAGGTTAAAAGGTAAGGGAATGCCCTTTATGAGACGAGGTGATTTTGGTGATCTATATGTACAAGTAAAAACTGAGGTTCCGATTTATTTGAATAAAGAACAAAAGGAATTATTAGAAAAATTTAGAAAAATAGAAAATGAAAAATCCAATCCTAGTATTAAAAAGTTTTTTCAAAAGGCGAAAAATTTTTGGAAAAACTAAAAAATGGAATTAGAACAAATAATTCCTGCTCTTTTTTTAATATCTGTTTTAATACTTATCCTTCCAAGTTTTCTTATTACAAATTCGAAACTAAGGGTATTTTCAAAAAATTTAATTATTTGGTCTATAATTGTTGTATGTGTTGTGGTAGTTTCATATCTTATCTATAGATGAAAAAAATAAATTTGGCTGTGACTGGATGTATGGGACGAATGGGGCAACAGATTATTAAATCTGCTAAAAATGATAAGAACTTCAAACTTACTGCTCTTACTGAAAGAGATTTAATTAATAAAAAAATTTTGGGGCTAAAGATAGGTTCAAATAATATTAACACTTTTAAAAAGGCAAACCTTATAATTGATTTTACAATTCCTAAATGTACGTTACAAGTTTTAAAAATTGCATTAAAATTAAAAAAAAGAGTTGTTATAGGGACAACAGGTTTTACCAAAAGAGAAGAGAACTTAATTAAAAGTTATTCAAAAAAAATTCCAATTTTAAAAGCTGGTAATATGAGTCTTGGCATCAATCTTTTAATGTATTTAACAGAAATAGCTTCTAGTTCTCTCGGGAAAAACTTTTTAAGTAAGATTCGTGAAGTACATCATAAACACAAAAAAGATTATCCTTCTGGAACTGCTTTAATGCTTGGAAAAGGCATAGCTATTGGAAAAAATAAAGACTTTTATAAAATGATGGGTAAAAAATATTTAAACAAAAAAAAATTTTCTTTTGGAAAAAAAATCAATTTTAATTCTGTGAGAAGAGGTGAAATTATAGGTGAACATGAAGTAAAATTCTCAAGTGGAAAAGAAATAATTACTTTAAATCACGAAGCTTTCGATAGAGCCTTATATTCGAAGGGTGCTTTATCTGCTGCAAAATGGTTGATGACAAAAAAAGCAGGACTTTATTCTATGAGAGACCTTATGAATTTCAAATAATGAATGAATCTCAAAGAGCAAAATTCATTTTAAAAATTTTAGATAAAACATATCCTTCAATTAAAGTGCCTTTAAAAAGTAGAAATGTTTTTACTCTCTTAATTTCAGTTTTACTTTCTGCTCAGTGCACCGATGTAAATGTTAATAACGTTACTAAAAGTATATATCCTAAATATCATAGACCAGAACATTTTGTTAAATTAGGAAGAAAAAAAATTGAAAAATTAATTAGAAGAATTGGAATTTTTAGAATTAAAGCAAAAAGTATTTATAATCTATCAAAAATATTAATTAAAAGACACAATGGCAAAGTTCCAAAAACTTTTGAAGAATTAGAAAAACTCCCAGGAGTTGGTCATAAAACTGCTAGTGTTGTTATGTCTCAAGGTTTTGGTCATCCAGCATTTGCTATTGATACACATATACACAGACTTGCACAAAGATGGGGATTAACTAATGGAAAAAATGTTACTCAAACTGAAAAAGATCTTAAAAGATTATTTCCAAAAAAAAAATGGAATAAACTTCATCTACAGATAATCTATTATGGAAGAGAATATTGTAAAGCTAGAGATTGTTATGGATTAACTTGTAAAATATGTTCTACTTGCTATCCTAACAGAAAGAAACCATTTATAGCTAAAAAAGCTTGACATGAAAATTTTAGGAATTGGAAATGCAATTGTTGATGTAATCTGTAAAGTAAATGAAAACTTCATTTCTAAAAATAATTTAGCAAAAGGCAATATGAAACTAATATTTGATGAGGAAGAATTTAAGATATTGTTGCAAAATCTAAAAATTGAAAAAACTATTTCTGGAGGTTCTGTAGCGAATTCAATAGTTGGTTTATCTCAACAAGGGAACAAAGTTGGTTTTATAGGAAAAATTTCAGATGATGATTTTGGAAAAAAATATGAAATAGGTCTTAAACAAGAAAATGTTAATTATATTTATTCAAAAAAAAAAGAGGAGCTTCCTACTGGAACTTGTTTAATTCTAGTTACTCCTGACTCTGAAAGAACAATGTGTACATTTTTAGGTATAGCTGGAAAAATAAATGAGAATGACATAGATGTTAATGCTGTTAAGGATAGTGAAATAATTTTTTTAGAGGGATATCTTTGGGATGAGGGTGATCCTAAAAAAGCATTTGATAAAGCAATCAATAACTCTAATAAAGCTGCTATGTCATTATCAGATAAATTTTGTGTGGATAGGCATAAAACTCATTTCTTAGAATTAGTAAAAAATAAATTGGATATCACTTTTGCTAACGAAGAAGAAATAATGTCCTTGATAAGTACAAACAATTTTGATGAGGTAATTTCCTTTGCAAAAGAAATTAATAAACATTTTGTCATTACTAGAGGAGAAAAAGGGGCTATTTCGATTAACAAAAAAAATGTAACTGAAGTGGGAGTAGAGAAAAATCTTAACATTGTTGATTTAACAGGTGCGGGAGATTTGTTTGCAGCAGGTTATCTCCATGGGATATTAAACAATTTTTCTGAGAAAGATTGTTTAAAAAAAGGTACTGAAATGTCCTCAAAAATAATTCAACAGATAGGAGCAAGAATCATTTAAAATGGATATCAATCAATCAATACATCTTGGTGTTGAAGCAATAAAAAAAAATAAATTTCAAGATGCAGAAAAAATTTTTAAATCTTTATTAAAAGAGCAACCACTGAATCCTGAAATTAATCATTTCTTAGGTATTTCATATCAATTGCTAAATAAAGTAAATGAGGCTTTATTCTATTATAAGAAGACTGTTAAAATTAAACCAGATTTTGCTGAGGCACAAAAAAATCTTGGAAATATGTACTACAAGTCAGGAAAAGTAGATGAAGCCATAGATCATTTCCAAAAATCACTCAAACTAAATCCTAAATTAGATGAAGCCAAAGTAAATTTAGAAGTCGTAACAGATCAAAAAAAAGTAATTAATTGGGTTTATGAAAATAAAAGTAAAGAAAATAATCGTAATAAAAATATAAGTATAAATCCATTTATTACTGAGAGAAAAGTTGAACCTGGACTTAAAGACCAACTTTATAAAATTCATACTATGGAATTAAATAAAACAGGTGATGTAAGATTTGGGAATGGAAAATGCTCAACAAATATGAAATTATTTGAGACAAAAAATGAGATTATCAAATCCGCTGCAAAAGACATTGAAAATATTGTTAAAAAAATCATAGGCTCTGACATCTATATGGCTGATTCATTTTTTAATATCCTTGGAGCTAATAGTGGTACTAAACCTCATAAACATCTAGAACCTTTTGATAAAAGCACTGGATTGGAAAAGCAAAAATATAGCTTAACTTATTATATATCAGTAGGCGATCAAAGTGGTAAAGAACCAGGAATTTTAAAACTTTATGATCCAGATGAAAAAATTTTACCTTCAGATGGTACAATTGTAATAATACCATCCGGACGAATGCATTCTGCAATATATGATGGGAAAAAAGACAGAGTAATGATAGGTATTAATTTTTATAGTCTTCATTAATTTGGAAGAATAATTTATCTCTTTTTTCTTTTAAAACTTCCTTTGCCTTTTTTTGGTTTTATAACTCGAGGCTTATATTTAGAAGTCAGCAGGTCTTTAGCAATAAAATTTTTTTTTTTCATTTAATTAAATACCCTTCTTTTGAGCTAATTATAAAATTCTCATCTTTAAAATTTTCCTTAATTTTTTTTCTCAATCGATAAATATGAGTTTCCACAGTATGTGTTTCCAATTCTGAACTATAATCCCAAACATTTTTTTCTAGTTGATTAATTTTGACTGGCTCAGCAGATTTATGGAGAAAAATTATAAGATTTGTTTCTCGTTCTGTTAGATTTAATTTTATGTTATCTTTAACTATTTCTCTTGAATTAAGATTTAATTTGTAAAATCCAATATTTATTTCCGATTGAATACTAAATTTATTTTTTAAAAATTGAATATTAATTATTTGTATGATTTTTTGGATTTTTAAGGGGAACTCCTCTAACACTAAAATATTTTTCATATCTCTAATATTAGATTTACTTAATACTAAATAATCAGATTCATTATTTTCGAGCTTTTTGAGATTATCTGAATTTATGTTTATCAAATCAAAATTAAAATTTTCTTTTATTTCATTTAAAATATTAAATAATATATTGTTATCTAAAATAAATAGTTTTTTTGACTTCATGAATAACAAAATATGACAATTATTATCAAAAATAAAGCATCTCTTATTATAGATGAATTTGAATTTAAATGCTCTATTGGAAAAAATGGAACCACAAACAATAAAAAAGAAGGTGATAAAAAAACGCCTATAGGATTGTTTCATATAGAAAATCTATATTTTAGAAAAGACAGAATAAGCAAACCTAGAACAAAATTAAAATGTGTTCCAATTAAAAGAAATATGGGGTGGTGTAACGATCCTAAAGATAAAAAAAACTATAACAAAATTGTAAGAGTCAATAATAACATCAAACATGAGAAACTTTTTAGAAAAGATAATAAGTACGATTTATTAATACCTATAGATTATAATAGAAAAAAAATAATTTTGGGTAAAGGAAGTGCTATATTTATTCATTTAACAAATAATTATAAAGGCACACTTGGTTGTGTATCTTTAAATAAAAATGATTTTTTAATCTTATTAAGATTAATTAATAAAAATAATAAAATAAAAATTATTTAGATCGTTCTCCGAAAATTTTAGAACCTATCCTTAAAAAACTAGCATCATAATCTATTGCAGACATATAGTCTAACGACATTCCCATGCTAAGATGTTTCAATGAAAGAACTTTAGATAATTTTTTCATCTTGTCAAAATATTTACTGGGGTCTTCATTTAACGGAGGTAAACACATCAGTCCAATAATTTCTAAATCAAAATTGTTACAACACGCTTTATAAAAATCTTCTAATTCATCAGTTCTAATTCCATTCTTTTGAGGTTCATTGCCAATATTAATTTGAATAAATAGTTTAATTTTTCTCTCAATTTTCTTTTGTTCTTCAGAAATTTTTTGAGCTAATTTTAAAGAGTCAAGTGAATGAATATAATCAAATATTTTTAAAGCATGTTTAACTTTATTACTCTGCAATTTTCCAATCAAATGTAATTTTAAATTCTTTTTTTCATTTTTAATATTTACCCATTTGTCTAATGCTTCCTGTACCTTATTTTCTCCAAAATGAATGTGGCCAAATTCAATTAATGGCATAATATCTTCGATACCAAAAGTTTTACTCACAGCAATGATTAAGGGTTCAAAATCTTTATTTTTATTTTTTAAATTTATCTTTTTTTTAATTTCATTTAAATTAATAATACTTTTATGCATAACAAAATTTCTAATACTTTTACTTTTATTTCTACCTTTAACAAAGAAAAAATTCTAAACTTAAACAAAGATGTAGGTATTATATTTAGAAATTATAATCAAAAACTGGATAAAGGAATGCTAATTAAATTAAGAAATTTCTGCAAAAAAAATCAAAGAAAAGTTTATTTATCAAACAACATGAAATTAGCTATAAATAATGGTTTTGATGGAGCATATATACCGTCTTTTAATAAAAGCCTGGGGTTGAAAAAATATAGCCTAAAAAAAGATTTTCTTATCATGGGTTCAGCTCATAATAAATTTGAAATCTATACAAAATATAAACAAGGAGTTGATATGATTTTTATTTCTCCACTATTTAAAACCAAAAGTTACACAAGTGCCCTTGGGGTGATAAAATTTAACTTATTAACACGATTTACAAACAAAAAAATAATAGCATTGGGTGGAATAAGCGAGAGAAATATAAAAAAACTAAAAATAACTAACGCATCAGGTTTTTCTGGGATATCTTACTTTTTAAATGACTAAAATAGACATGGCAAACCAGGTTCAAATTTTGATGAACCAGTTTAATGCAAAAAATTTTGATGTAGTAATTTCTAAAGCAAAACAATTAATTAAACAAAAACCAGGTTTTGTCATCTTATATAATCTTTTAGGATCGTCTTTCCAAAATAAAGGTGATTTTATAAATGCTGAAAATACTTTTAAATTAGGTCTGAAATACGACCCTGGCAATATTGCTTTAATGAATAATCTAGCAACGTCTTACAAAAACTTATTAAAATATAAATCTGCAGAAGAACTTTTTAACAAAATTTTGGAACAAAATGATAAGTACATTAATGCGTATATAAATTTGGGAAATTTGAAAAGAGATTTAAATAAATTTAAAGATGCAATTCAATTATACAAAAAAGCTGAGTTAATAAATAAAAATAACCCTATTATATATTACTCATTAGCATTAGCTTATCAGGGTATTGGTAAATTCGAAGACGCAAATGAAAATGCAAAAAAAGCCTTAAATTTAGATCCAAACTTGACTCAAGCTGATCATCTTATCAGTCAATCAACAAAGTATGATAAAGATAACCAACACTATCAAGATTTAATTCAAAAAATTGATAACAAAGATTTAAAAGAATATCAGATTATAGATCTTTGTTTTTCATTAGCAAAAGCTGAGGAAGACATCGGAAATATTAAACTAGCAAGCGATTATTTAATCAGAGGTAACAAACTTAAAAAAGAACTGTTAAAATACAATATCAAAAATGAAATATTGCTATTAAACGATATCAAAAAGAGATTTAAACATATTAATTTTGAGCAATTTAAAAGCAATAATCAGGATAAAATTATCTTCATTTTAGGAATGCCAAGATCTGGTACATCTCTTGTAGAACAGATAATTACCTCTCATAGTAAAGTATTTGGAGCTGGGGAATTACCGATACTCTCTAATATTATTAAAAAAAATTTTATTTTAGAGAATAATTTTAAAAATAACCTCTTTGATGAAATAATTGAAAATACATCCAAAATAGAATATTTAAGGCTTGATTACAAAAATTTTATTAAAAATTTCAATTATAAAGAAGAGTTTATAACGGACAAAGCTCCATTAAATTTTAGGTGGATTGGTTTTATACGAATCTTATTTCCAAACGCTAAAATAATCCATTGTGTAAGAGATCCAAAAAATAATTACCTATCAATGTTTAAGAATTTATTTGAAGGTGGATTAAACTTTACATACGACCAAGATGATATTTTGCAATATTATAAAAACTACCACCAATTAATGATTTTTTGGAAATCGCTATTAGGTGATTTTATTTACGATGTTAAATATGAAGATTTGATAAAAGATAAAGATTCTCAAATTAGAAAGATCATAAATTTTTGCGGATTAAAATGGGAAGAAAAATGCCTTATGTTTCACGAAAATAACACCCCAATTAAAACAATGAGTACAGCACAAGCTAGAAAGCCGATCTATAAAACTTCTTTAAATTCTTTTGATAAGTTTAAAAAATTTTTAATAAAACTTGATAATGACATGTAAAAAAAAAGCCCCAATAAATTGGGGCTTTAATTTTAATTTTTTCTAAAATTTAGAACGCGAATGATAAAGCGATTTCAGTCATTGAGTCATCACTTCCAGCTGTTCCATCATTGTCAGAAACATCATTTCTGTTTCCAGCAATTTTCATAGAACCCATAGTGTAAGCGATAGCAATACCGTCACCATCTTCTGTTACATCAACTGCTCCAGCTTTAGCGTACTCAACTTCTCTTTCACCGTAAGAAATTGACAAATTGTCATTTACGTTGAAAGCAATACCCCAAGCTTCTGCGTTTTGGTTTGTTCCACCAACTGCACCTTTTGCAATGTGTGAAATTTGAGCACCAACTGTTGCTGGTCCAAATGAATAATTAGCAAATGCTGTCATATGCTCATCATCATGTGGAGAACCTGTTGTGAAACCTTCTTGACCAGTTTCAGCTTCACCGTAACCTAATCCCCATGCAAGACCGTCAACACCGAACAAGTCTCCAGAACCAGTTATAGCAAAGTCGTATGCACTTTGACCTGCACCAGAAGAAGATCCATCTGAACTACTCGTTCCAGAACCTTTTCTAGCTGCTGCGTTCAAAGTGATTCCTGAGAATGTGTTAACGTAGTTAAACACACCTGAAGAACCAGCTGCACCAACTAATCCGCCTGGTGATACACCATCTAGTCCATCCCAGATTTCTTCTGCGGCAGTTGGAGTTTTATCATCGATTGTTCCAAGACCTGATCCAGATCCTTGGTCAAACGCTATTACTCCCATGTCTCCCATGTCAACTGATAATCTAGCTGATGACATACCTGCAAATTGATCTTTAGATGTTTGCATGTATGAAACAGTATAACCATTAACGTCACCTGAAGCAGTGAAGCCTAGATTTGTTTTCATACCAAAAGGGTTACCAGTTACTTCACTAGTATCTTCTGATGTATAAGTTAACAAAGTAGCACCATTTACAGACATTTCAGCTGCATTAGCTGATACTGCTGCAAGTGATCCAGCTAGCGCTGTAAGACCTACTTTTTTAATTGTATTCATAATTTACTCCTTAAGTTTATATTTCATATATGAATAATGGTAAAATATAGCTAAATGAATTATCTGAAACAATTATGATGAAATATGTGAAGATTTTTAGCATGTGTTGCTTTTTTACCACAGTCAATAAATTCAGCTTTTATTTGGGTAAATAAGCTATTAATACAATTATTTAATAGAATTATTGTAAAATTATGAAAAGATTGATTGTACTGATTTCTATATTAATTTGCATGAGCTCTTGCGGGGTCTATAAATATTCTGATGCAAGAACAAACCCCGTAAATGCCCAAGAAAGAGTTAAAAAAAACATTGAGGAAGGAAGAGGTTTTAGACTTGGAAATCTCGGGAAAAAAGGTGGTGATTTTTTATTTTCATCATCAAATCCTATGTGGAGAGCATCATTAGATAAACTAAGTTTTGCACCATTAAGTGTGGTTGATTATGGGGGTGGAATAATAATTACTGATTGGTTTAGTGATGGAGACAGCACAGAGGAAATTAAAATTGCAGTAAGATTTTTAACTAATGAAATAAGATCTGATGCAATTGAAGTAATAATTCATAAAAGAATTTGTAAAACTTTCAATAATTGTAAAATTGATACTATTGAAAATACAACAAATAATGAGATAAAATTTGCAATTCTTAAGAAAGCTGCTGAAATTGAAAAACAAGATCTTGTGAAAACAAAAGAAAAAAATTCTGACGTCAAACTTCCAAAAGAATTTTAATGAAATAGAGTGGAATTCTAATGTTCAACTCAACTAGATATAATTTTAAGAAAATTGAAAATAAATGGCAGATCTTTTGGGATAAAAATAATTTTTTTAAAGCAGATAATAAATCAAAAAAAGAGAAATTTTATTGTCTTGAAATGTTTCCATATCCTTCAGGAAAAATTCATATGGGTCACGTAAGAAATTATACTATAGGAGATGTTCTTGCGCGTTACAAAAACTTGCAGGGTTATAATGTACTTCACCCAATGGGATGGGACTCTTTTGGTATGCCTGCTGAAAATGCTGCAAGACAAAATAATACAAATCCAAAAGATTGGACTGAAGAAAATATATCAATAATGAAAAATCAGCTCAAAAAACTTGGACTTTCAATTGATTGGGATAGGGAAATTTCAACTTGTTCTCAAGAGTACTATAAACACCAACAAAAAATTTTTTTGGAACTTTTCGATAAAGGATTAGTGTATAGAAAAGAGAGCTACGTGAACTGGGATCCTGTTGATCAAACTGTTTTAGCAAATGAACAAGTAATTGACGGTAAAGGCTGGAGATCAGGAGCAATTGTTGAGCGAAAAAAACTTAATCAGTGGTTTTTTAAAATTTCAAATTTTTCAGAAGAATTATTGAATGACCTAGATAACCTGAAGTTTTGGCCTGACAAAGTAAAAACCATGCAAAAAAATTGGATAGGAAAATCTTTTGGATGTGAAATAGATTTTAAAATAATTGGTTCAAAAAATATTGATAAAATAAAATGTTTTACAACTAGACCCGATACCCTTTTTGGGTTTTCTTTCTTAGCTCTATCTGTGGATCATCCTCTATCAAAATATTATGAAAATAACGATGACTTTATGGAATTTAAGGAAAATTGTTCTAAAACCGGAACTACTGAAGAGTCAATTGCACAAGCACCTAAATTGGGTTTTAAGACAAATTTAGAAGCAATAAATCCTCTTGATGAAAAATCAAAAGTTCCTGTCTATTTTGCTAATTTTGTTTTGATGGATTATGGTTTTGGTGCAGTATTTGGTTGCCCAGGGCATGATCAAAGAGATTTTGAATTTGCAAAAAAATATGATTTAGAAATAAAAACAGTAGTAAAACCAGATGATCAAGATGATAACTTTAAAGTTTCTAGTGAGGCTTACTCTGGATCGGGGTTCTTGATAAATTCAAAATTTTTAAACGGTCTATCAGTTCCTAATGAGTCTGTAAAAGAAACAATAAAGATTTTGGAAGAAAGAAAAATTGGTAATAAAAAAATAAATTTTAGGTTAAAAGACTGGGGTATTTCAAGACAAAGATATTGGGGGTGTCCTATTCCGATTGCTTATAATAAAGATAACCAAATCATAAAAATTCCTTTAGATGATTTGCCAGTCAAACTTCCAGAAAATATTGATCTTAATAAAAAAGGAAATCCCTTAGATGAAAATGATAATTGGAAAAATATTATGATTAATGGAGAGGAATGTGTCCGTGAAACCGATACTCTTGATACTTTTGTTGACTCCTCATGGTATTTTTTAAGATTCTGTTCAGCTAAAAATTCTTTAGCTGCATTTGACAAAGATGATGTTAAATATTGGATGCCAGTTGATCAATATATAGGTGGTGTAGAACACGCAATCTTACATCTCCTTTATTCTAGATTTTTTACAAGAGCAATAAATTTAAATAACGATAATATTAACTTGAAGGAGCCTTTCAAAGGTTTATTTACACAGGGTATGGTCTGTCATGAGACTTATAGAGATAAAGATAATCAATGGTTTAGCCCGGAAGATGTTTTTAGTGACGATGGAAAAAAATTTTTTTTAAAAAAAGATAATAAAAAAGAAGTAATAGTTGGACCCTCAGAATCCATGTCTAAATCAAAAAAGAATACAATAGATCCAGAAAAAATGATTGAGGCATATGGAGCGGATGCTGTACGTTTGTTTATATTATCTGATAGCCCTCCTGAAAAAGATATTCAATGGTCAGAAACTGGCATGACTTCGGCATACAAATTTATTCAAAAATTTTGGATCATGAGTGAGAAAATTCTTCATCTTATCAAAAATAAAAAAACAAATGATGATACAGAGTTGGAAATATTTACAAATCAATCAATTAATAAAATTAATTTTTCTTTAGAAAAATTTAGATATAATGTGATAATTGCTGTTTTTCACGAAATATATTCTTTTTATAATAAATTACTTGATAAGAATATTAATTACTCAAATCTTGAATCAAATTTTGTTAAAATTCTAACAGTTATGATGCCTGTTATACCTCACCTTGTAAGTGAATGTTTGAGTATATTAAATAAGCAAGATAAACTAGAATGGCCTTCAGTAAATTTAAAATACTTAGAAAAAGACAATATAGAAATTGTAATTCAAGTAAATGGCAAGAAAAGAAGTATGATAATGGCCGACAACAATATTTCTGAGCCTGTTTTGGTGGAAAAGATTAAAGAAATGAAGTTAATAGATAAGTATTTAGAAAGTAAAAAAATTGTTAAAATAATTTATGTAAAAGATAGGTTAATAAATTTTATAGTTTAATGATGAAAAAATATTTTATACTTCTTTTATTTCTTTTATCCTCTTGTGGTTATCAACCATTGTTTACATTAGAAAACCCAAATAATTTTATTTTTAATAAAATCAATTTAACTGGTGACAATGAAATTAACAGGAAAATTATCTCAGCCCTATCATTTAAAGAAAACTCAAGCGATAATTCTTTGAATACAATATCATTGGAAAGTAAAAAAGAAATTTCTGCCACTTCAAAAAACAGTAAAGGTCAAATAACTTCCTTTAAAACAACGGTGAATCTAACGGTGGTTATCTCTGCAGACAAAAAAGTTCTAAAAAGAAAAGTTTTCATGGAGAATTTTTCTTATAGTAATTTAGATAATAAGTTTGATTTAGCAGAATATCAAAACCAAGTTGAAAATAATCTAGTAGAAAAAATTATTGAGGAATTAATTATATTTATTAACTTATAAATGATTTTAAAATATTTTGATTTAAAAAAAGAAAAAATAATTAACAAAAAATTTTTTTTGCTATATGGAAACAATAACGGTTTAATTAAAGAAACAATAAATTTAAATTTAAAACCTCTTCTCTCAAAAAATGTTTATAATTATGAGGAAGAAGAAATACTTAAAAATGAAGAAAATTTTAAGGAAAACCTTTTAACAAAGTCTTTTTTTGAAAATGATAAACTTATAATAATCTCAAGGATTTCGGACAAAATATTAAAAATTATTGAAGAAATAATAGATTATAATATGGATAATCTATCATTCATATTAATTTCAAGTGCACTTGATAAAAAATCAAAAGTAAGAAAATTTTTCGAAAAAGAAAAAAATACGATTTGCGTGGCATTTTATGAGGATAATTTTCAAACATTAAGTCTTATTACTCAAAAATTTTTTCAAGACAAAAAAATAAGTATCTCGAGTCAAAATATCAATTTAATAGTTGGACGTGCAAGTGGTGACAGAATAAATCTAAATAATGAACTTAATAAAATAGAACTATTCTGCAAAAATAAAAAAACAATTAGCTCAGAGGAAATTTTAAAACTAACAAATTTAGCAGAAGATTTTAGTGTATCTGAACTTGTAGATTCATCATTAACTAAGAATAAAAGGAAAACTTTAAACATCTTAAATGAAAATAATTTTGTAAATGAGGATTGCATTTTGATACTTAGAATTTTTCTAATAAAATTAAAACGGTTGCTCAAGCTACATAATAAAATTAAAATTGAAAAAAATGTTGAAAGTGCTATTTCTAATTTCAGACCACCCATATTTTGGAAAGAAAAAAATACTATTATCGAGCAAATTAAGATTTGGAACAATAAGGATATTCAAGATCTAATTATTAGAGTAAGTAATATTGAGTTTTTAATAAAAAAAAATCCCGCTTCTTCTATAAAGGTAACCACTGATTTTATTTTGGAACAAACCTTAAGCATTAATAATTGAGCTTAATTATATCAATTATTTTATTTAATTGTTCTAAATCATTATAAGAAAATGTTATAGATCCTTTATTTCTTTTATTATTTTTAATTGATACTACTAAACCAATTTTTTCTGTTATTGAATCTTCAAGATTTCGTATATTTGAGTCTTTATCCTTATTAAAACTTTTTTTATTTTTTTTAAAAATTTTAACAAAGTTTTCTGCCTGCCTAACAGAGAGATTTTTTTCAACAACTTTAGATGCAACAAATGCTGCATTTTCCAAGCCTACTAAAATTTTTGCATGCCCTGAGCTAAGTTTCTTTTCCTCAATAAGCTTTAAAACTTCAGAAGGTAGATTTAGTAAGCGTAACGAGTTAGTAATATAGCTTCTGCTCTTTCCTATAAATTTTGAAACTTTATCTTGATCATAACTAAAATCATCGATTAATCTTTTATAACCTTGGGCTTCTTCAATAGGATTTAAATCATTTCTTTGAACATTCTCGACAATAGCAAATTCTAATGATTTGAGATCGTCTGCCTCAGTAACAACGACTGGAATTTCATGTAATCCTGCCTTTTGGGCAGAAATCCATCTTCTTTCACCCGCTATAATTTCATATTTTGAATTTTCAGTGCTAGACTTTCTAACTATAATTGGCTGTATCACTCCTCTTTCTTTAATTGAGTTAGCTAAATCCTGAAGATTCTCTTCATCAAATTTCTTTCTTGGCTGATATTTATTCGGAATTATATCGCTAATTGGTAACTTATTAGTTTTAACCTCAACTTTCGTTTCACCAATTAATGAGGACAAACCCCTGCCTAGCCCTTTTTTTATTTTATTAGAATCCATTATGCTGCACTTCCTATTTTACTTTCTTGACTAATAAATTCATCAGTAAAGCTATAGTATGACCTACTTCCTGGACAATTTTTATCATATATCAAAACAGGGATTCCATGTGAGGGTGCCTCAGATAATCTTACATTTCTAGGAATCACAGTTTGATATACTTTTTCTTTGAAATAATTCCTTGCTTCCTGCTCAACTTGTGATGATAATTTATTTCTTCTATCATACATGGTCAAAAGTATTCCTCGTATATCTAAAGTTGGATTTAGATTTATCTTAATTCTGTCGATAGTTTTCATTAATTGAGTCAAACCCTCAAGTGCAAAAAATTCTGTTTGAAGAGGAACCAATAATGAATTACTGCAGACTAAAGCCATCACGGTTAATAAACTTAAGGAAGGAGGACAGTCAATTAATATATAATCATATAACGATCCAGAATCGTTTAAATATGCGGTTAATTTTGCCTTCAAAATGAAGGCTCTGTCATTATCACCAGCAGTCTCAACCTCTAGACCAGATAAATCGACGTTTGAAGAGATCAAATCTAGGTTTTCAAAATTTGTTTTTTTTATAACTTTTGAAACAGGCATTGTGCCGTTCAAAATTCCATAAATTGTTTTATCTGATTGTTCCGTGTTGGACAATCCTAATCCTGTTGTAGCATTTCCTTGAGGATCAAGGTCTATGACCAAAATTTTTTTACCTTGTTGAGATAAAGCTGATGCTAAATTAATCACCGTTGTTGTTTTACCAACACCACCTTTTTGATTTATTATTGAAATAATTTTCATGTTTTTTTTTTTCTAATTTTTTTTATATTTAAAATAAAAGACTGGTTGTTTGTTAAGCTTTTTTTTTCTTGATAATCTAAATCCCATTCATCAAGCACTTGATCTAAAACTTTCCTACCACTGTTTCCCATAAAAAAAATTATATTTTTAAATTTTTTAAAATTTTTATTCACTAAATCTAGAATCACTGGCATTGGTTTGAAAGCTCTTGACATTATTGTTCCTGTTTCAATGTTTTTAAGACTAAAAATATCTTTTTGAATTATTTCTGTATTTAAATTAAATTTTTTGGAAACTTCTTTTAAAAAAATACTTTTATGATAACTTTTCTCATAAAGATTAATCTTCATTGATTTTTTTATATTTTTCATAATTATAGCAATTATTAATCCTGGTAAGCCTGCACCTGAACCTAAATCACAGGTTGTATTGCTATTTAAATCAACAAAATCAATAAT
>CEUJ01179812.1_pt1 | contig 16432 bp, 17 predicted proteins | sample 361531 | NCBI WGS metagenome assembly CEUJ01 (sample SAMEA2622842, study PRJEB7988) | marine metagenome | biome: marine biome (ENVO:00000447); feature: marine epipelagic mixed layer (ENVO:xxxxxxxxx); material: "saline water (ENVO:00002010), including plankton (ENVO:xxxxxxxx)" | depth 140 m | reverse complement strand
AAAAAAAATATTTTGATAAACTTAAACCTATAAATATTAATAAATACATAGCAATTGTGTTTCTTTGAATAAAATAAATTGAAAAATATTTTTTTAATATAGATAATAAAATCCAAAAAAATGCTAATATTAAAGTAATATTGTAAATTATATTATTTTTAAAATTATTATTTTTAAAATTATTTTTTTTAAAATTATTTTTTTTTTTAACCATTATATATATAATGATTAAAAAATCATATATATAATGATTAAAAAAATCATATTTCTAAAGTAAGTTATTTATATATTTTAATAAAAAATATATAAAACGACGCCGACGAGATTCGAACTCGCGATCCCAAAGGGAAATGGATTAGCAGTCCATCGCCTTAACCGCTCGGCCACGGCGTCAAAAAAGAACGATACCGGCAGGATTTGAACCTGCGCGTGCAGAGCACAACAGATTTCAAGTCTGTCCCCTTAACCACTCGGGCACGGTATCATTAGATAAATATATATTATTTGTTTAAATAATATTTATTGTATAATATTTATTGTATAATATTTATTGTATATTATTTATAAAATAATTTAATAAATATAATAATAGACAACACATTTCAGATTGATAATATAAAATATCTTTTTGTTTAAATTGTTCAATTAATTGTAGTGATTGTTCGTTATCATTAAAAAAATAGAACATAAATAAAAAAATATCTGTAGCCATATATGAATTATTAACAAATGGTAAAACTAAACTAATAGATTCGCTTGCAGCAACCGCTTCTATTGGATGTAGAGGAAATAATGTACATGCTGCAATAGCCCGAGAAGTTCTTATTGCTGGAATTAAATACATTATATTAATATGATAAATGTATTTAATAATATTTCTTATATTATAATATTTCTTATATTATATGCCATTTTATGTATATTTTATCGAATCGACAAATGGTTCAACATATATAGGGGCTACTGTTGATCTAGATAAACGTATTAGACAACACAATAAAGAATTAAAGGGAGGCGCTACAGCAACATCTATAAAAGTAAACCAAGGAGAAGTATGGTCATATGTTTGTTATGTAGAAAATTTTCCATCTTGGAATGAAGCACTAAAGTTCGAATGGCGATGGAAACAGATATCAAGACAGTTGCAACGATCTAATCCAACACAAAAACCATTGGAGAAGAGATTAGAGGCATTAAAAAAACTTTTAGAATTAGATAAGCCTACTTCAAAAGCAGAATTATATTCAGCATGGGATATTCCACCAAATGTAGTTTATGTTTAGTCCTTGTATCTCAGGAATTTATTACCATTTGGTTTAAATAAACTCCTTCATAGATAACAATAAATAAACAATTCTATATGAATTATTTATTTAGTGTTACGGACTGTTTTTGAACTGCCTTTTTTTGGCTGCTGTTGGCTTTTTGTTCCAGTTCGTCATGGTTTTATAAATTTCTTTTCTCCATATTCGCCTTGTTTTCTATAACTTTTAATTTTTTCTTCTCTAGATGATGGTTGTGAAAATATAGTTGCATTCTCAATATCTGATTTAGATACTTTACGCAAATTTGTATCTTTTTGTTCTAGAATATCGATTATTGCGTTAATACTAGAAACGTTCATCTTATATATCTAAAATATTAGTAAAATAATTTTTATCAATTTTTTATTTTTTAAATATTCATTCTAGTCATTAATTTTAATATATCTTGTGCTTCTAGGCGATCTTCTGGATTATATGCCAACATTTTATCTATAATAATTTCTCTTATTTTTTTCGGACACCAATACCATTGAAATTTTGTATTTGGTATATATCTACGATTTTCAAATAACTCATATAGCAATAAACCACATGAATAAATGTCAATCTTATTATTATAAGATTCAGTTTTTAATAATTCAGGAGCCATATATCTCTCTGTTCCAACATTATCAGTTAATTCTATATTTTTATTAATTAATTTTGTAGTTTCATTATTATTAGATTCTTGGCTATTTGATGCTTGATTATCAGATACTTGATTAGTATCTAGATTAGATAAATTTTCATAAGAATTTATTCTATTTAAACTATAAAATTTGGATAATCCAAAATCTGTAATTTTTGCTACTTTGGAATTTGTTAATAAAATATTTGTAGGTTTAATATCTCTGTGAATTAAATGATGTGGTTTTCGGTTATGGATGTATGCTAATCCTTTCAAAATGTCTTTCATAATTGATATTTTTTGTTTACGTTTTAATGAATGTATATTACTCATAAGATCACATTTTGGAATATATTCAAGTATAATTATAAATGGATTATCAATATATCCTAAAAATTGAACAATATTTGGATGATGTAATTTTGTCATAATATCAAATTCCCTCAATACTAACTCTTTTTTCTCTCTACATATTTCTTGATTTAATACTTTTGCCACAACAAATGTTTCACGCCATTTTGCTAAATATACTCTGGAAAATGAACCTTCTCCTAACAATCTATCTTTAAAAATAAATAATTCCCATGGTGGTATTTCCCAATCACCAAATTTCTTATCTTTGGATGCGTAATATTCTTTAGGTATACCACTATGAATACTTATATCACCCATCATTTTGTCAACGTCATAATTTTTTATTATACCATTCAAAAACATTTTCTACACAATTTAATAATTCTCATAAAATATTATTAAATTATTTTAATAAATGATTTAATAATATGGTCTAATAGAGCGACCTCTGTTTTCTCTAACATAAACAATTGATGCTTTGCTAGTTCCTTCTGGTTTATTTAAATGTATATTTTTTTGCCGATATATATTACAGTAAAAATTAAACTATTTACCAATTTCTCTCCTACGTAAAATATTAAAGAATCTTCCATGATATTTTAAATATTGTTCAATACAATAATTACAACAAGTATAATAACAAAATTTAAAAGGAGGAATATCTTTTACTATAAAAGTATTTTTAAATATACTTATATCCTGTCCAATATATTCGTCTTCTAACGGTAATAAAAAAAAATCATTTATTTCTTGACAACATATCCAACATTTATTCATAATATATTGTATATAATAATGATATTATAGTATTTAGTTTATTCAAGTGTAAAATTGTCTCGTATCTTAGTAAATATTTCGATTGCTGTTTTGCTAGTATCTGATAAAACGGCAATAATATCACCATTCTCTACAATATCTTTAAATGCAATTCTAATAATGCTAAATGTTTGATGTGGATGTTTCTTTAAGAAACCACAATAGACTAAAAATTGTTTTTCTGTAAAATATCTCTCATATAAAATATATTCTAATACTTTACCTAGTGTATAGTCTTCATTCTCTAATTTAATATCATAACAATTTTCTAGAGTAGTATTTGATTCACTAATTAAACTAATATTTGATTGAACTGCTGTAATAAATCGATGTATTTTATTAATCATAATATTACATGCTAGATCTACTAGTTTTAAATTTTCATAAATACCAATAGTTTCAATAACAAAATCAAAACTGTCTTTAATATATAGACGCTTTGCATCTAATAATAACCAATCTTGTTTTAGAAATTCTAATTCTTCCTTAATTTTTCCCTCTTTGATTAAAATTTTTTCACGCTTACCCCATTCATTTTCTACTAATCCCGGATCTTGAGTAAATTTATAACTACAAGTTGATACAACATTAAACATACCCTCTTCTTTTGCAGTTCCAATTGCTAACTTACAAGATAATTTTAATTGTTCTCCATCAACAGTTTCGTTAATTTTTGGATTAAGAACAACAAAATCAATATACCGATTAGTTATATTATTTTTAGGAAAAATTTTTTGCACAGTACCTTCTTTAACATAGTTATTTAATTTTACATTTTTAATTTTAAAATCTTCAGTTGTGATATAGTCAATAGTATTAGTATTATTAGTTTTATCTATTTCTACAATATAATCATTAATAGGAAAATCTTTATCGCTAATATGAATAGGAATACAACTTAGTCTCTGTTTAATAATTTCATTATTAAATTTTGTTGTGTTAACTTCTATATTAACTTTACTATTTTGATATGGAATAGTTTTAAATACAACACATGGAATATCAGATAAAATTATCCTACGTAAAGCATTTGCAATACTAACATTTACATTTGATAGTGTAAAAGTTAATATTTCATCATTTTCATCCAGATTACTAATTTTAGGATTCATAATTTAATATATTTATATATTAATTTTTTAATATTAATTTTATATCAATTTTAAAATTTAAATTAGTTTAAATATTAAAAAAAAAAATTTATTAATAATTAATGGGAAAAATTATATACTATAGTAATTTTTGTAATAATTGTAAAGAATTGTTAAATATAATTACTAAAACAGATTTAGTAAAAGATATACATTTTATTTGCATTGATAAACGAAATCAAAAAAATGGAAAAACATATGTAATTTTAGAAACAAATCAAGAAGTTGTTTTACCCAATAATATAACCAGTGTTCCTGCTCTATTATTATTACATGATAATTTTAAAACATATTTTGGAGAAGACATATTAGAATATTTAAAACCTATTCAAAAAGATCAAATCAATACAGCAACTAATTTTGAAGGTGAACCCAATGCATTTTCTCTATCTAATAATTTAGGAGGAGTTGCATCAGATAATTATAGTTTTCTAGATCAAAGTTCGGATGATCTAATGGCAAAAGGTTCAGGAGGTTTACGACAAATGCATAGTTATGCAACATTATATCATAATGATAAAATAGAAACTCCTCCAGACGAATATACACCCGATAAGATAGGTGATATAGATCTTGATAAAATAAATATGAGTAGGAATAATGAAATTAAATAAAAATTATATATCAAAATTATATTATTTATTTAAACAAATTAAAATTTAAATAAATAAATTAATTATATTTATAATGTCAACCAATTTAAAAGATTTTGGTAAGATAATAAATGAATTTACTAATGATTTAATTATTACTTTTCCTGATAAATTATTAGATAATTTAGATGACAATTTAAAATTGATAATTACATTTAAAGAAAGTAAAACTAATTATAGCGAAAATAAAAATGAAAATAATAAAGGAGATTCTATAGATATACAAAATCAAGAATATAGTCTCAATTATGATTTAACTGAAAATAATGAAGATAATAGTAAAGATATTAGTAAAAATGAAAAAATAATTGATAATGGAGAAACTGATAATGGAGAAACTGATAATGGAGAAACTGATAATGGAGAAATTGATAATGGAGAAATTGATAATTGCAATTCAGAATATGATTTAGCAGTTAATAATATTCATCATTATTGTAGTACTGTTTTACCGGAACGATTTTTTGATATTATATATCAAAATGATGAAATATTCATAGATAATTCTGCAAATACAAAATTTCTTCCAAATATAGAATTTAAAGAATTATGGGCAGAAGAATTAACTGATAAAACACGTGAAACTATTTGGAAATATCTACAACTTTTATTATTTTCAATCATTACAAATATAGATAACAAAACTACATTTGGTGATTCTATAAAATTATTTGAAGCAATTGATGAAACAGAATTTAAAAATAAATTAGAAGAAACTATGCAAGGATTTGGAAATCTATTTGATCTAAGTAGTAATTTGTTTAATGAAAATAACGTTGATATGTCCAATGTAGATGTAAGTTCAAATATATTTAATAATATACCAAATCCAGAAACAATACATGAACATATAAATTCAATAATGAATGGTAAATTAGGACAATTAGCAAAAGAACTAGCAGAAGAGACTGCTGCTGATTTTGATTTAACAGATGAATCTATTAAAGATCCCAATGATGTTTTTAAAACATTATTTAAAAATCCTCAAAAATTAATGAAATTAGTAAAAAATGTAGGTAGTAAATTAGATGAAAAGATGAAATCAGGAGATATAAAAGAGAATGAATTACTACAAGAAGCAAGTAATATGTTTAGTCATATGAAAAATATTCCAGGAATGAATTCGCAACCTAATATGCAAGATATGTTTGCTAATATGAATATACCCGAATTAATGAAAAATATGGGTATGATGCCACCAGGTGCTAAATTTAATAAAAATGCATTTAATAGTAAAATGGAATCTGCAGCAAAATCAAGTAAAATGAAAGAACGAATGAGAACAAAATTAGAAGAAAATAAGAAATCACACAATAAAAGTTTAGAAAACGATAATTTAGAGAATAATCCAAATTTAGAAAAAAAATCAAGTATTCAAAATAATATACAGAAGAATTTGGATTATATATTTAATTCTAATAACTCGTCTAATGAATTAACAACTTTAAATAATGATTTACAAAATTTAGTTGAACAAATGAAAATACAGAATAATCTACAGAATAATCAACAAAATAATCAACAAAATACTCCTCGCAAAAAAAAAAGAGGCAAAAAAGGATAAAAACTATAAATTAAAAAATAATAATTAATATATATAATATACAAATGGAAAATAATAAAGAAAATAAAGATATATTCTGGATAAACGATCCATATATATTATTTAAAAAAGATGATATCTTTGAATTATGGCCAAATGATTCTATGAATAAAAATGAAAAATTAAATGCTATAACAAGATTAATAATATTATTAACATTAATAGGATTCATATTGACTAGATCTTTTAAAATATTATTTACAGGAATATTAACCATTGGAATATTTGTATTTTTTTATTATATTACTAATAAAAATCAAACAGAAGGATTTTTTAATAATTCAGATGATAGTGCATGTAATTTAACAAATTTGGACAAATTTAATTATGTATCGTCTATTAATAAAGCATTTACTAATCCAACTAGTGAAAATCCATTAATGAATGTTTTATTACCAGAAATTCAAGATAGTCCTACAAGAAAAACAGCAATGCCCAGTTATAATCCTATTACTACTGAAAAAATTAATAATGATACAAAACAATTAATTATTGATAAAATGAATTTAGAAGGTTCTCAAAATGCTGAAAAACAATTATTTAATGATTTAGGAGACAATATGGAATTTGAACAAAGTATGAGACAATTTTATACCACAGCAAATACAACAATACCCAATAATCAAAAAGATTTTGCAGATTTTTGTTATGGAGATATGATATCATGTAAAGAAGGTAATATAATAGCATGTACTCGAAATAATCCAAGACATATAGGTTTATAGAGAGTCTATAATATTTTTATTATTTATTTACAAAATAATAAAAATATTAATGTTTTACTTTTATTTATTTATTTATTTATTTATTATAAAAATAATATATTAAATAAATATATATGTCTGAATTCAGTGTATTTCCATATACATTTGATAACTTAACTAGAATAGGTAATGATAAATGTAGTTTAGATCAAAGAAATGTTCAAAATTTTCATGCAAGTAATTATACTGTAGAAAATTATTATCCATTTTGTCCAATGTCAAAAGCTATAGATTTTGCTACTAATCAACCTAGTGTTTTTTATAAAGGCAGTAATCAAGTAGGAATAAATGGTTGTAATATTGATCAAAATAGTCAATTAAAATATACACAAGTAACTAAACCCGCCTGTAAAATTTCTCTATTACAGCGACCATATTTAACCATACCATATTTAGGAAGAGGAAAAGTTGATCCTGTATTAGAGCGCCAGATAAAAGCAGGTGATTGTGAATTAAATAAAAAATCTCTTAATCCCTCTAGTGAAATTAATTTATCAGAAAAACATAATTATCCATTAATTGATTCTGTTAAAGACACCATTTCAAACCCAAATAATTTAATTGAAGAATCTGCGCAGAGTGGTTGGATAAGAGGAGGATTATCTTCAAGAGAATATAGCAAAAATAATCAATAATATATTAATAGAATAATCTAATTAAAACTTATAATTATAATTATGTATAATTATTTATGTATAATTATAATTTTTTATGTACATATAATCTAATTACTGATGACAAAGACTTATCTGATTTATGTTATAAAGTTCAATTTTTAGAAGCATTTAATTTAAAAGACTTTGATAATAAAATTATAGAAAACATTTGTAATGATTTATATAATGAATTAAAACACATCGATGGTATCAAAAATACTATTGAAAACATAAAATCTATTCAGGGTAATCATCGAAAAAAAATAGGACTAGTTAATAATAATTTAACAGATAGTGATATTTTTTGCTTTTTATTTTCTTACGATTATTTCTACAAATTTCATAATGAATATTGTAAATTTAAAAATAATAAGGAATTTAATTTTAATAATATTATATAATATTATATAATATATAGTAATGGCTTGTACCAGAAATAAAAATACTTATTGTGATTATGTTTTAGAACAACGTAACAATAAATTAATAAAAGATTATAATCTATTTCAAAATGGAAGTAATGGAAAAGCATATACTACAGGAATGCCTTCTTTAGGATATATGCCTAGTCATATGCCAGCAAACGTTTTATCAAATAATGCTGTAGATATTGAGAGTAGACTATTTGGAATTAATAGTTGCAATTTAGTTAATACTCAAAAACCAATTACACCCGAAATAAATACAATTCAATTTAATGATTACTTTCACATGGATAAGGCTGTATTAATCCCAGAACCTTTAGTAATAGAAAATAATCAACGACCATTTCCAACTGGTAATTAAAATTATATCATAAAAATTTAATTATAAAAACTTAATAAAGTTAATATAATAAAGTTAATATAATAAAGTTAATATAATAAAGTTAATATTAATTTTATTTATATTTAATATATAAATAAAATGAATGAGTATGATGTATTTAATTCGTCATCTTATAGCATTAACACATTTAATGTACCAATAAAACAAGGAACCGTTAATCCTTTAACGGTTAAAACAACCCGACAAATAATAAATATTAATACACGATTTAGAGATAATTATAATCTAACATCTGCAACAGATTTTATTGTTAAATTGCCTGCGCCAATAAAGAATGTAATATCAATTAAACTATTTGATTATCATTTATCAGACGATAATTATACAGTATCATCCTATTATAATAACAATAATTTTAAAATTACAAGAGATACAAGTTCTCATATAATTACTGTTCCAGATGGTATGTATAATTTATGTAATATATCAACATTAACTAAACAAATAAATGCTGACATTTCTAAAAATACTGATATTAGTGATATTAGTCTTAATATAAGCGATTTAAATTATAAATCTACTTTCTCAGGAGATTCATCTTTTAATATTGATTTTTCTTTTCATGATTCTTCTTCGTGTTCTTCTGCTAATATACCTAATATATCTATTCCTGATCAATTATCATTAGGGTGGATTTTAGGATTTAGAGGCGATTATATAAAAAAAATGAATTCTGTTACCTCCACAAAACAATTTCGTAAAGCAGGAACTTATAATAATACAACTTGCTGTACAGGATTATTAAATAAAAATATATTCGATATTAGTTTTTCTTATGATGTTTCAAATTCTATTACATCAGAAGGTATAGTAGATTTAGATGCAGATAAGCATCTTTTACTAGCAATAGATGACTATAAACATAATCATAATAATATTTTCATTTCTCCATTTATAGAACAATCAACTTTAACAAATAATTTTATAGCAAAATTAACGGATGATAAAACATATAGTCTAAATTTTCCCCCAAGAATTTATTTTGGACCAACTACAATTGATAAATTACATATTTCATTATATGATGTATACGGTAGAATTTACAATAATAATTATTGTGATTACTCTATAGAATTATTAATAGAAACAATTTATGATAATTAAAAATAAAATAAGCACTAAGATAAAATAGTAGTTGAATATTAAAATAAATTGATAAGTATTTTCATAATCTATTTAAACTATAAATAATAATATATAATAATGGTTTCATTATATATTATTGAAGCATATTTAAATAATTATATAGACAGTTTAAATTTTTCAACATTAAATCGATTAGAGAGTATAGATTTAATATTAACAACATGTAAATTACTAATAGAATATTTAAATGAAAATTTATTAGAGTTTTGTTATTCTGACAAAAATGAAGATTTACACAACAATATTTTAGAATTATATTTATTAAATTTTGAAGATAATTTTAATAGAGAGATATATAATCGAGACGATTTAAAAAATGATTTATTAAATGCCATAGTTATATCTAATAATTTAATATATAATTTTGTAATCCCACCAAGAAGTTATAAATCAAGTTTTATTCGTATAAAACAAACAAAATATAAAAAAAAACATCTTCGTAAAAAAATAAATTATTTAAAAAATATTAAGCAACCTGAACAACGAACTAATGAATGGTATATATTTAGACACAAGACATTAACTGCTTCTAATATTTGGAAAGTTTTTGGTAGTGAATCTACTCAAAATCAATTAATATATGAAAAATGCAAACCATTAACTATCACTGAAAATACGATTACTACACATGTAAATACACAAACACCTTTTCATTGGGGACATAAATATGAACCCTTATCAGTATTATACTATGAATATTTTTATAATACTAAAATAGAAGATTTTGGATGTATTCCGCATCCAGAATATAATTATATAGCGGCTTCCCCTGATGGAATAAATTGTTCAGAGACAAGTGATAGATATGGTAGAATGCTAGAAATAAAAAATATTGTTAATAGAGATATTACTGGTATTCCAAAAATGGAATATTGGATTCAAATGCAAATACAAATGGAGACTTGTGGATTAAACGAATGTGATTTCCTTGAAACTCGATTTATTGAATATGAAACTTATGATGATTATTTAAGTGATCCTGATTTTCAATATCAATCATCGTTTGATGCATCTACTAATAAATATCGTGGTAAAATTTTACATTTTGAAAAAGATGGAATACCGATGTATGAATATCATATGTTTGGATTAACATTAGATGAAATTGATAGATGGGAAAATGAAATAATGGATAAATATAAAGAATTAACATGGATTCAAACAATATATTGGAAATTATCAGAAATAAGTTGTATATTAGTATTACGAAACAAAATGTGGTTTGAAAAAGCACAGCCTTATATAGAAATTCTATGGAAAATTATAGAAAAAGAACGTGACGGAGATTATCAACATAGAGCACCTAAGCGAAAAATTAAACAAAATACAATTACTGACATTAGCGATAATGTAATAATACATAAATGTTTGATTAATATTTAATAGATTACATCTTTCAAAAAATCACTAATAGTTATAAATTTTGTTGAAAAATAATAAAATAATTTTATATTATAATGAATAGTATAGAATTATTTTTTATAATTTTATCAATTAGTTGTGTTACATTTGGAGGAGGATATCAAGCAATTCCTATTTTTAAAAAATATTTTGTAGATAGTAAATTAATAGATGAAAGTGAGTTCCTTAAAATTATTAAAACTGAATTATTAATACCAGGTTCTGTAGGAATAAATTTAGCTGTATTAATAGGCAAATCTATTAATGGTAATACAGGTTTAATTATATCGTCGATTGCTTGGATATTGCCAAGTATTATAATTTGTATATTATTTTATAAAAGTCTTATTTTAACTTCAAACAAATATTATAATTCTTTTTTAAAAGGTATTATTTTATGTACTATAGCGTTAATTATTAATACATTAAGTTATCTATTGACTTCTTCTGTAGATTTAAATATAATAAATGTTTTATTAATAATAAGTATTGTAATGTTATTACATTATAATGTAATAAATAGTCTTTTTATAATTATATTTACTGGATTACTATATATAGTTATTGAAAATTATGAATCTTTTCATTTTTGAAAATTTTAGTTAAAAAATACTAATAGTAAAAAAAATACTAATAGTTAAAAATAGTAATAGTTAAAATATATCAAATTGCTACTAAACTTCTATCAAATATTTTGAAATTAAATTTAAATTTAAAAATTTTATTTATAATAAATAAATTTTTTGAATTCTTTCTTGTGAATTTTTGTTGTAATATTTTTTCATCTAAATTTATTTCTGTTTTTAATTTCTTATTTTTAGCAGTTTTATGTTTCTTTGATTTTATCAATTTACTTTCATCAACCATTTTATCGGGAATTATAATGTGTTCAATATCTAAATTTTCCTGTGGTTTTGATTTTAAATTTGAATGTGTTATTATTTCTTCTTCTATTAGAGTAGATTTATTTGGAAAAATAGGTTTTTTTGGAGAAATAGGTTTTTTTGGAGAAATAGATTTTTTTGGAGAAATCTCGCTTTCTACATTGACATCTTTTTCTGGTGCTGGTTTTGTTGATTTTTTATTAGGAGATAAAGCATTCATAAAATAATTACTTAATGAATTATTTGATGAATTTGGTGTAATATTAAATGCATATTTACTATTTACTCCATAATAATTAAGTGTTGATTCTATATTAAAAAAATTTTCTTCAATTTCATCGGAGAGATCTATATATAATGTATTATTTAAATACATTTGAATAATACCATCTGTTTTTGTATAAATTTCTCTCATATCAGGTTCCATAATTACAGGAATTATTATTTTTTGTTTGAAAAGACTATAACTCCATTCTTTATAACAATTATCATTTGGTAAATTATTGTTTACTGCATTATTTATTTTATCACAATATTTTTCAGTTAAACATAAAATAATTACTTTTGCATTATTAATACCTTTTATAATACTATTATCAATATTTCCTTTCATATCTTTTTCATCAAACCATACAGAATAACCCTCTTCTATTAATTTTTCATATAATATTTTACATCTTGTATGATTATCACGTTCTTTATTATCTAAACCCCACGCATGAGAGATAAAAATATTTTTATCGGATTTCTCTCTTAACATTATTAAATGTATAATATTTCTATAAATTTTTTAAATAAAAATTATAATTTTTATTTAAAAATACAAATTAATACTAATAAATATTAAATATTATTTTATATTTATTTAAAATTATATTATTAAATACAAATAATGGAGGTGGAAAATATGGTTTATATGTCAGATTCAAATAATATATCAGACATAAGTAATAATATGGATGAAATGAGAGTTGTAAAACGCGATGGTAATTTTGAAATTGTATCATTTGATAAAATTTTACGCCGCGTAAAAAATTTAGGACAACAATTTAATCTAAAAATTCCATACACACAATTAGTAATGAAAGTAATTGATCAATTGTATAATAATATAAAAACCTGCGAAATTGATGAATTAACTGCTCAGCAGTGTGCTTCTATGTCTAGTATAAATACTGATTATAATAAATTAGCAGGTGCAATTGTAATATCTAATTTACAGAAAAATACTTTAAATAATTTCTGTGAAACCATGAAAAAATTACACAATTTTATAGATATAAATGGAAAACATTGCAGTCTTATCGATAATAATTTAATGAATATTATTGAAGATAATGAAGAGTTTTTAGAATCTTTTATTGATTATTCCCGTGATTTCGAAATTGATTATTTTGGGTTTAAAACATTAGAAAGAGCATATCTATTTAAAATAAATAATCAGATAGTAGAAAGACCACAACATATGTGGTTAAGAGTATCAATAGGTATTCATGGTAGTGATATAGATAAAGTAAAAGAAACATATAATTTAATGTCTCAAAAATATTTTACTCATGCAACTCCTACATTATTCAATGCTGGAACACCTCGACCTCAATTAAGTTCGTGTTTTCTCTTATCTATGGAATCGGATAGTATAGATGGTATTTTCAATACACTCAAAGAATGCGCACAGATTTCAAAATGGTCAGGTGGGATTGGATTACATGTTCATAACATAAGATGTACTGGTAGTCATATTAGAGGAACAAATGGAATATCTAATGGGTTAATCCCGATGTTAGGTGTATTTAACAAAACTGCTAGATATGTCGATCAGGGGGGCAAACGAAATGGTAGTTTTGCAATCTATTTAGAACCACATCATCCTGATATAGAAGATTTTTTGGATTTGAAAAAAAATCATGGTGATGAAGAAAAACGATCTCGTGATCTTTTTTATGCACTTTGGATAAGCGATCTTTTTATGAAACGCGTTAAAGATAATAAAGATTGGTGTCTTTTTTGTCCAGATCAATGTCCAGAATTATGTGAACGTTATGGCGATGAGTATGAAAATCTATATTTAAAATATGAATCAGAACACAAATATATCAAAAAAATTAAAGCGCGTGAATTATGGATTAAAATTCTAGATGCACAAATGGAAACTGGTACACCATATATTTTATATAAAGATGCATGTAATAAAAAATCTAATCAGAAAAATTTAGGTACTATTAAAAGTAGTAATCTTTGTACAGAAATTATTGAATATAGCGATAATAACGAAACAGCAGTTTGCAATCTTGCCAGTATTAGTCTTCCAAGATTTGTAAAATCAGATAAATCATTTGATTATGAAAAATTAGTCTATGTTACAGGTGTAATAGTAAATAATTTAAATAATATTATTGATATTAATTTTTATCCAAATGATAAAACTCGAAGAAGCAATCTTTTACATAGACCAATTGGTATTGGAGTTCAAGGATTAGCAGATACTTTTATAATGATGGATCTTGCATTTACTAGCGATGAAGCAAAAAAAATTAATAAGCAAATTTTTGAAACTATTTATTATGGAGCATTAATGAAATCATCTGAAATAAGTAAAAATCGATATATGGATATGAAATATTTATTAGAAGAATATGAACATGGTAATTGGTCATTTTTATCAGAAGAAATAAGTTGTAGAGAATATGATGTATTAAATGTAACAAGTGCATCATCGAGTAATACAGAATTAGAAAATAAAAAAGTTGAACAATTGTTAAGTATATATAAACCTATTCGAGGTGAAATAGAAAAATTAAAAAATAATAAAGAATATATTGGTTCATACTCCTCTTTTGTAGGATCTCCTACATCAAAAGGTATACTACAATTTGATATGTGGAATGTAACACCATCAGATAGATATGATTGGAATGAATTACGTAATAATATACAAAAATATGGTTTGAGAAATAGTTTGCTATGTGCTCCAATGCCTACTGCAAGCACTGCTCAAATATTAGGAAATAATGAATGTTTTGAACCATTGACTAGTAATATTTATTCTCGAAGAACATTGGCAGGTGATTTTGTAATAGTAAATAAATATTTAGTAAATGATTTAATAGAATTGGGTATGTGGAATGAATCAATTAAAAATAATATAATTGCCAATAACGGAAGCATTCAGTACATTGATGGATTGCCTCAAAATATTAAAGAAAAGTATAAAATAGTTTGGGAAATGCCTATGCGTGATATAATTGATATGTCCAGAGATAGAGGTGCGTATATTTGTCAATCCCAAAGTTTAAATTTATGGGTTGAAGATCCTGATCCTAAAATTTTAACAAACATTCATTTCTATAGTTGGAATGCTGGTTTAAAAACAGGAATATATTATTTACGTAGAAAACCTAAACATCAACCTCAGCAATTTACTATTGAACCAGAAAAACAAAAATTAGATACTAATAATGAAGATACAGATTGTTTAATGTGTAGTGGTTAAAATAAACAGATTGATCGGTGTTTTATTTATTTTTATATATTTTATATAATGTTTTATATATAATATTTTATTAGAATATTATATATGGGTACTATTAAAAAAAATAGATCAAAAAAAATACAAAAAAATAGATCAAAAAAAATACAAAAAAATAGAGTGAAAAAAACTTTAAGAAAAAAAAAAAATAATAATAATAGAAGATTTTCAAAAGGTGGTTATAGTTGTACAGCAAAAAGATATATGAAAGACTGCAAAGGGGATTCTTGTCATATTACATTTAATTGTGGAATACCTGATAGAGATTTTAATGGTGATGAATATAATGAAAATGCAACATCTTTTATTGATCATGGTTATGAGTTTAAATGTTGTAAAACTCCTGGATGTTTATCTAGATTTAACGTAAAACCAAGTTCAAAGCAAAAAAAATGTTTAGAAGCAGTAAAACATTTAGATAGAGATAGAGATAGAGATAGAAACAAGAATCCGAGTGATTTTGAAAAAAAAATTAGACAGGAAGATCTAGAAAAATATTATCGCGGTGAAAAAGCCAACTATATATGGCAACATTGGGAAGACTGGGAACGCGAGTTAAGTAATCAACGATTAGCAAGCGAGAGGGAGGCGCGCCAGAAGAGTGCCTCTCACGCAAATACAAGTCCGTCGCCACGAACTCCAAGAAGTCCATCAAGACAAACCCTAGCAAGTTCTCAATCACAAGCCCAAATAAATCCGCCACCGAGAACTCCAA
>CEUJ01020610.1_pt1 | contig 16492 bp, 17 predicted proteins | sample 361531 | NCBI WGS metagenome assembly CEUJ01 (sample SAMEA2622842, study PRJEB7988) | marine metagenome | biome: marine biome (ENVO:00000447); feature: marine epipelagic mixed layer (ENVO:xxxxxxxxx); material: "saline water (ENVO:00002010), including plankton (ENVO:xxxxxxxx)" | depth 140 m | reverse complement strand
GTCTTTGTCTTTGTCTTTGTCTTTGTCTTTGTCTTTGTCTTTGTCTTCTTCTTAGACCTAACATTTGTTTTTTTTGTTTTTTAATTTGTCTAGGATTTTCATTTTCTTCTAAAACATCAATTTCTTGTTCTTCTGTTCCCTTTATTTTACTTCCTAGTTCAATGATTTCGCTACCTAAATATGGACGTGATTTTTGATATGCTTCATTGAAATCATTAAAAGAATTATCAAAAGCATTTTTTATATCAGGTTGTGCTTTTTTATAAGCATTCATTAAATGAGGCTGTGCTAGTTTAATACCGGGTTCTGCTTTATCTAAATCAGGTTTTGATTTAGTATAAGCACTAAATAAATGTGGTATTGCATTCATTATTCCTTTTAGAAAATTTGGTTTACCTGCATCCACTGCTTGTTTTAAGTTTGGATTATTATTTAAAATTCTTTGAAAGGGTTTAGCAGCAACACTATAAGCAACAGCAGCATCAACAGGTGTATCAACAACAGCAGCAGCAACAGGTGTATCATTAGATGCAACCGATACTGTGGGCACTGCGGGTTCCTTAACCTCGCACTCGTTGGTTCCCTGAGTTCCGGAACCGCGCAGACTAAGTGCATCACCACCGTTGCCGTTTCTTGAGCACACTCCACCCGTCTCCGAGCAGAAGAACTGGTACCGTCCGTTCGAATGTTTCCAAATCGCCTTACACGTGTCGTCGTTCGAACAGTTTGTTTTGACGGTCTGCTCGTCTGTTCCCCCCCATCCCCATGCTGGGTACTTGTCGTTGCCGTCGCGACATACCCCAGATCCTTTGCTGGACCACTTATTACCAAGGTCACTTACAGGTGCGGGTTTACAACAATGGGCTGAACCTTTACCACTAGGAGACGCATATGTATTCCAATTGTTATTGCTACCACATCCAGAACGACCTGTAACTGAATACCAGCCTCGTGGTGCGTCTTTAGTCCAACCAGAGGAACACACATTCTGTAGAGAATTTTTACTTTTCGCTCCAGCAATAACCTCTTCCTTGCTGCATAACTGAAGACCTTCTCCTTCACATTTCGCCTTTGCTTCGTCACGTGAAGCAAAATCATAGCCACCTTTTGCTCCCATGTACTCTGCTAGTTGATTAGGATTTGTCATTGCTTCACCAAAAGTACCTCCTTTATTTAAAAAGTCTTTAATATCGATATAAAAGAAAAATAATGTATAAATTACCATAATTGTTAATGCTAAATAAAAAAGCATCTGTATATAATTTAATAATATATTAATTTTACTAAATTATGTTTAGAATATGCTCCAAGCAGAATTATATGGCTTTACTTTGGTTTTTGATTTACCCTTATCATCATCAGGTTTATATGTATCAGTAAATTTGTCATCATCTAATGGTACTCCTGCTAATGTTAATTTCTTTTTAAGCATAGCATTACCATTGTCTTGAAACATTCCAGTTATTCGTTTAGTAGTTGATTGTATTGGATTATTTTCACCTCTTACAGAAGATGTTGTTAAACTAGATGTTGATAACATAGATTTTACATCTGTTAATATTTTTTTAGTATAAACTTTTTCTTGTGATTGAGATAGATTGTTAGATTTAAGTTTTACTACAAATCTGCCTAATGTTTCGTAATCTGTTTCTTCAATATCAGGTACAGAAAAGTTTCTTATAATAGATACTTCTTCAATGAAACTTTTACCTATTCTAATATAATTTTTCTGACTTTCTTCTGCTAAATTAATATCACCGGGTATTAAATGTTTACTTGCTAATACTTTTTTCATAATATTTTTATTAAAAATAGAAAAATCATGTGGATTTTCTACACTAGCATAATCATTTTCTATTTCAGGCTGGGATGTAGACATATTATCATCGCCTAATAATTTTCTTTGTTCTTCTTGATGTTGTTCTTGAATTATAATAGGATCCTCACTAGTATCTTTATTTTGATGATCAACAAAATTTTTCATACCCTCAACAAAAACACCACCATCTTTTAATGTATAAGAATTTCTATAATTCATTACATCTACATAAAAATTAAAAATAATAAATCCAAACATTGCTATGATTGCTAAACTTATAAAAAAGTCTCTCATTATATATAATTTTATATAATAATTTAAAATTATATATTTGATTTACAAATTTATTTTATTACATCTAAAATACTATTTCACTAAATGCCTGTTTAATTGTTGACTAACTACTACAAATGTAACACATTTACTCATATGTTTAATTTTATGTGCATTAATATAAGCACATGTAGATCTTACACCACCTAAATAATCTAATACAGTTTTTTCAAGCGGTCCTCTATAAGGAATTTTAATAACTCGTCCTTCAGATGATCTATATTTTGCCATTTTACCATAATGTTTTGTCATAGCCAATTCACTACTCATTCCATAAAACATTTTGTATTTTTTTTTCTCTCCATTAGGTAATTCTTCTTCTACAATTTCTCCCGGATTTTCATCATGACCTGAAAAAATACCGCCACACATCACAAAATCAGCACCACCTCCAAAGGCCTTTGACATATCACCCGGACAAGTAATACCACCATCACCAATTATAAATCCTCCACAACCATGGGCAGCATCGGCACATTCTATTATAGCACTTAATTGGGGTACACCTACACCTGTTTTGAGTCTAGTAAGACAAGCACTTCCAGGACCAATACCTACTTTTACACCATCTACTTTTCCATTAATAATTAATTCTTCTACCATTTCTCTAGTGGCAACATTTCCTGCAACTATAATAGCATCAGGAAACGTTGCTCTTACTTTATCACAATACAATACAACTTGTTGCATATAACCATTTGCTACATCTACACAAATCCATTTTGCTTGTGTATATTCCATAATTTCACATAAATTACAAAAATTACGTTCATCTATACCGGTAGAAATCATAAAATAATCTGGATCTAATTTTTCCAAATGAGATATTTGATTTCGTTTTTGAAAATCTTTTAATCCATAAAATTTATTTAAACACGTTATCATCTTATGTTTATGTAATACATCATAAACCTCAAATGTGCCTGTAGTATCCATATTTGCAGAAATAACAGGAACTCCCTTCCACTTTTGTGTTGAATATTTAAAATTCATTTCTCTTTCTAGATCTACCTGACTTCTAGATGATATTGTTGTTCTTTTAGGTCTAATTAAAACATTATGAAAATCATAGTGAGGTGTATGAATTATTTTCATATTAATTAATTCTATTAAGGAATTTTTAAGTATATTTTTAATATTTAATGATATATATATATAAAATATGGTAAAAAATGATAATGGATATAGTTTTCAACCAGATTTATTTAATAAAATGTATGAAGATAAAAAAGAATCAAATGCAAAAAAAGAAAAAGAAAAAAAAAGAAAAGAGAAAAAAAAAGAAAGAGAGAAAAAAGAAAAGGAGAGAAAAAATAAAAATAAAAAAAAAAAGAAAAGAAAAATGACAAGAAATGAAAAAATAATATATACTATTTTATTAGTTATTGCAATACCTCTAGGTGTTTTATTTTTTATTTATTATAATTCGTCACTAATGCAAACTATTTTACTTGCAAAAGGATTATATAAAACTGAAAAAAATTTAGGATTACCAACAGATTCCGAAAAAGTACCATATACGAAATCTAATACACCCAGTGCAGAAAATGATCCGTCCAACAGTAAAAGTATTTTTGACATAATGGATAAACAAAATAAAACAGTAGCCGGAGTTCAACCTCCCAAAAAACAAACCGGAGGAAAAAGAAAGATTCAAAGAGGTGGAAATAAGTTTAATAAAACATTAAATGACGCAAAAGGATTTTTAGATCCAACAAAATTTGGATTCCCTTATATGTGGTATGATAATGATAATTTAGTTATGAGAGGAGTAAGTGATTATTTTATTACTTTTTGGACATTTATGAGAGGAGGTTTAGTAAAACTTTTAGATATGTGCCATGAAACACTTTATAAAGATTATCAAGGTCATCCATCAGATTTAGGAGGTCAGGTATTTGATTTTATTAAGTTTACTGCTATTTTACCAATGTTAACAACACTTATTTATGTAGGTAATTACGCAATGGGTTCGGCAGCATTAGTATGGTCTTCTATCAATAATCAAACACTTCTTATTTTGTTTTGGTTGACAGTAGGAATATCACTTATAGTTAGTGGTACAATTGCTTTAATAGCAACAGGAGGCATTACATTCTTTTTTTCAAATATATTTGCTACAATTGCGGCTATTTTAATTTTCATACCATTATGTTATTTTTTCCCATATGGATTTTTCTGGTTTTATTTACAAGCACTTATTCTTAAAATAACAGATGGAAAAAAGAAATTATTTAGAAATTATCTTAAAAATTATGAGTTATGTTGGATATTAACTATTGTATCTTTAATGGGTACTAGTATTTCTTACTTATGGGACTGGCATATTATTCCATTAGTCGCTTTTGGAGGTGTAGGTGGTACATTTGTTTTACTTAGAGCAATGGGATTAATTTAAAATTTATTACTATTTATAAATGAAATTATATTAAATAAAATATTATATTAATATAATTTATATGATTGCATTTTTCAAATTGCTTTTCAAGAAATTTAATAAATTTCATCCAATTGTTCAAGTTTTAACAACCTTTGGTCTTTTGTTTGCTTTAAGATACATTTATGATACATTTTTATTTAGTTATTTTAGTGCTTTTAATCTTGAAGGTTTTGGTCAACCTAAAGAATTGGTTTATTTTTATATGAATGGATGTGGACATTGTAAAAAATTTTCTCCTATTTGGGATCAGTTTTCTAGTAGTTACAATGGTAATGTAACTTTAAGAAAAGTAGAACGTGCTGATGCAGGAAGTGAATTAGACACTTATGGTGTAAAAGGATTTCCTACTATTTTACTTTTAGATGGAAATGGTGGAAAAAAAGAATTTCAGGGTGATAGAACAGTTGATGAACTTAACTTATTTATTCAAGGTTAGTTTCTAAATTATTATCAGAATCATCCCATATACTATCAATAAATTTATAAATTCGGTTTAAATCTAATTTATTAATTTCATAATTTTCATTATTAAATAATTCAACAATATAATCAAAATCATGTTTTTTTCTTAGTGAAATAAAATAAGAAAACATATCTTTAACATCCATAGATAACTGATTACAAAGATTGTTTATAAATAATGAATTATTGTACTCTGTGGAATATTTTGTTAATACTTTTGTAAATCTAATATTTTGACTTGATATATATTTTTTTGTTTGTTTAAAAGTATTATGAAATAAATAGTTACTATAAAATGTTTTAATTAAAGAACTCATTTCATTAAATATCCAAATTTGTTTTTGAAAAGTAATTCTATCAATATAATCAGAAAAACATATATTATCAAGTATAGTATTATAAAAAACTATACTTTCTTTTTTTGGATAATTTTCTATTTGATCAATTAAATTTTCGTGATAAAGAAGACCTACACTTGTTCTATCTGTTTCATTCATTACTTCTAAATGATTTGAAATTAAATATTTTTTTTGAAATAAAAGATTAATAATATCTTTTACATCTTCATTATAGTTTTTTTGTTTAAACATATTTTTTATTAGTTGATTTTTTAAAACTTTTTCTTGATTTTTATAAATATTATATGTAGAATCTAATTTTCTAAGATCACCTTGAATAAATTCAGCCATACTGTTTATTAATGTATTATCTAAAGTAGGCATTAAAATATTTATTAATTGTGTTGTTTGTTGAATAGTAGGCGTTTTTAATTCAATGGTAGTACAAACTTTCATTATTTCTTTTATTTTTTTGTCTATATGCTGATTTCCTATACAAATAATAGGAGTCATTGTTGATTTTTCTTTTTTTTGTTTTTTAGTTTTTTTTGGTCTTATAAGTTTAATTAAAGAATTAATTCCGCCCTTGTCTCCACTATTCATACCATCAATTTCATCCATAATTATTGCAATCTTTTTTTGTTTTTTTTGAAATAAACTTAAAACATTTGTATCTGCCATATTATGCTTTGTTATATTTTCTATAATAGATTTATTTCTTACATCACCTGCATCATATTTTATAATATCATATTGTAGTTTTTTTAATATTAATTCTACAAAACGACTTTTTCCACTTCCGGGTGAACCATAAACAAAAATACCGCGACTAGTCAGCAAACTAGCCTTATTTTCTTCAAAATGCTGTAAAGCATTAATTAATATTTTTTCACTTTCTTCTCTATTTAAAATTAAATTTAAATTTAATTGGTCCATCTTACATTCTTTTTTCTTGTTTTTTTAAACTTATTTTCAATCTTATCTTTATTTTTATGAATTATTTCTTTGCATCTATTTTTTTTATCATATTTTTTAGAAAAATACATTAATTCATCTAATCGATTTGAGAATATCATATTCTTATATGTATATTTTTTGTTGTAATGCTTTATATTTATAGCATTTGTAATTTTTACAAAATAAGAAAAATAATAATCAAAAATAAAATATAAGTTTTTTCTTATTAAAAATCTATAATATGCTTTTTCCATTAATAATTCAGTTGTTAATTTTTCATTATAACTTTCTCTCCAATAAGTTTTATTGGTAAGTCTTAAGTCATATTTAGGAACATAAAAAAATATATGGTGCATTACAACATCAGTTGGTAAATTAATAAAATCCATTAATAAATGATTTTATTAAAATTTATAAAAATTTTTTGATTAACATAATCCCATATTTGAAATACCATCCCATTCTATAGAGCAATTTTTAGCAAAATTGCACTTATTTTTTTTTCCATCTGGTCCTAAATATTCTGGGGTGCTAAAATCTGCTGGACTAGGACAATTAATTCCTAAATTTTGAACATTAAGGCATTTTCCTGTAGAGGCATCTTTCTGCCAATAATCAGGACAAGCACCAATTTGTGGAGGATATTTAGTGTTCATTTTGGCTTGAGCCATAAGTATAGCAAGAACAATCATCAATAATAAAAACATAAAAATAGCCGTATAACTAACAATCTTTTGAAAAGTTGCCATATGTATATAATCATAAAATATAATATTTTTTTATTATATATTATAAATGAATGCCAACGGAAGAGTTAATATTTTAGAACAACATCCACAAAATGTTTTTAGTTTATATGATAAAATACCTATTGATCAAAAAATTACAAGTTATAATGATGCAATGACAGGTAATTTTGAAAATTCAAATTTAACACGAGCATTTTTTTCTGCTAAAAATATTATTATTATTCAAAATGCATTAATGGCCGGAGTACACAATGCATCAAATGGACGTTTTAATATAGGATATCAAAATGAAGATACTTTAAAAATTATTATGAGAAGTATGTTTTTACAACATTCTGCTAATTTACGAACAAATATAACAGAACAAATTGTAGAATTAAATAAACTTGTTGTAGATTATTGTGTACCTAAGTTATGTAGTGAAGCCAGTGCTTACATAAAATATAAAAATGATATAAGTACTTTAGCAGTACCATTAAACCGTCCTATTTCTACATTTAACAATAATGTATTAGAACTTAAAAACTTCTTTTAATCAATACTATATATAAAATGATATCTAGTATTTTTCAAAATTTAACATTACCTTTGAACTATTATTTTAACTTTATATTTTTTAATATATTACATAAACAATTAACTAGTAAATATGATCATAAGATGTCAAATAATTTTACAGCGATGGTACACGCAACAGGAAGCACCATTTTAGCAGCAAGATATATTTCAAATAAAACAGATACAAACTATAATACTTTAACTAGTTATAGTTCCGCTTATTTTATATATGACATACTTTTTATTTTAAAATATTGGCACGGAAAATCACTAGATTATGCTTATATTTATCATCATTTTGCATCATTGTATTTAATGCATCAAGATCCTCTTAAATATTATGGTGGTCATATTTTATTTTTTGGTGAACTTTCAAATATACCGAGTTATTTAGTTTATTACTATCAAAAACAAAAAAACAAAGAAAGTTTAGTTAAAAAACTAAAATGGGCACAGTTTATTTTATATTCTGGTATTAGAATTCCTATTATGACAAAAATTTTAAATGATGCTTATGAAAATTCAAAACAAAAAGAAGGAAGTATTTTACCATTTTTAATAGGAGCACCTGTTTATTTAATGGGGCTTATTTGGACTAAAAAATTGTTTAATAAATTAATTTAAATTATTTTGTTTTTTAGTAAAATGTATTTTAATAATTAATAATAATTATTTTAGTATAAATAATATTAAAATAATTATATAAATATGATTTGTGAATTTAAAAACTGCGGTTATCATAATAAAGAATTTGTTGGAGGTAAAAATGCCTCATTAGGGGAATTATTTCATCTTTCTAAAAAACTTCATTTTAATATAGCAGATGGTTTTGCCATAACAACAAAACTTTACATGGAATTTATAAAAAATAATAATATTGATAGCCAAATTAAACTTATTATAGATAATACTAATTGTGATGATATTGAAGAATTAAATAAAAGTTCAGATACTATTAAACATTTATTTAATAAAAGTGTTTTTTCTAAAAATCAAGCAGATATAATTTTAAGTTATTATGATAATTTAGTTAATAAATATAAAAATGATATTCAAGTGGCTGTTCGTTCATCTGCTGTTTGTGAAGATTTACCGAATGCTTCTTTCGCAGGTCAACAAGATACTTATTTAAATGTTTCTAGAAATGATTTACTAGATAAAATAAAGGAATGTTTCGCATCACTTTTCAATAGTAGGGCTATTTCTTATAGAAAAACAAATAATATTTCATTTCAAGATGTTAAAATTTCTGTTGGTGTGCAAAAAATGGTTCGTTCTGACTTAGGTTCTGCTGGTGTTAGTTTTTCTATAGACCCTGAAACAGGTTATAACAAAGCAATCGTTATTAATTCTGCTTTTGGTTTGGGAGAACTTGTTGTTAGTGGTGGAGTAAAGCCTGATGAATTTATATTAGACAAAAGAGTTTTAGATTTAAAAGAAAAAGATCCTATTTTAAGTAGCGAATGTGGAGAGAAATTAACAAAAATAGTTTACTCAGATAATGGAATAAAAGAAATTAGTTGTGGAAAAAATGAAAAAAAAACACTAAGTTTAACTCAAAATCAAGCAATACAACTTGCTAGATGGGTGAAACTTCTAGAAAAAGAATATAGTGAATTATTTAATAAAAAAATGGGAGTTGACGTGGAGTGGGCGTTAGATGGAATAGACAATAAAATTTACATTATTCAAACACGTCCAGAAACTGTTCATAACAATAAAACTAATGTTTTAAAAAAATATAAACTTTTAGAACAAGGAAAAAAACTTATAACTGGCGTTGCTGTTGGAGAGAAAATATCAACCGGAAAAATAAAAAATTTAAAAGATATAAATGAATTTAAAAGATTTTGCGATAATGATATTTTAGTAACTAGTATGACCACACCTGATTGGGAACCTTTAATGAAAAAATCATCTGGAATTATAACGGATAAGGGAGGTAGAACTTGTCATGCAGCAATTGTTGCTAGAGAATTAGGTATTAATGCAATTGTAGGAACATCAAATGCTAGTAAAAATTTATTAGATGACATGGAAGTAACTATTTGTTGTGCAGAAGGTGAGACTGGTATAGTATATGATAAAAAATTAGATTTTAAAGTAGAAGAATTAATAATAGATACAAATAAAAAATTACCTGTAAAATTAATGTTAAATGTCGGTTCACCTGAATTAGCCTTTTCTGCCAGTATGATACCTAATATGGGTGTAGGACTTGCTAGACTGGAATTTATTATAAATAATTATATTAAAATACATCCATTGGCTCTTTTAGATTATCCTTTATTAAAACCAAAATTAAAAGAAAAAATACAAAATATAATGGGATTTGAAACAGATGGACGTGCATTTTTTATTGAAAAATTAGCAAAAGGTATGGCTAAGATTGCTTCAGCATTTTATCCAAATGATGTAATAGTAAGATTATCTGATTTTAAGTCAAATGAATATAAAAATTTAATTGGCGGAGAGTTATATGAACCTCACGAAGAAAACCCTATGATAGGTTGGCGTGGTGCTTCTAGATACTATTCATATGATTATAAAGATGCTTTTGCTTTAGAATGTTTGGCTTTGAAATATGCTAGAGAACATATGGGATTTGATAATATTATAGTGATGATACCTTTTTGTAGAACACCTGAAGAATGTGAAAAAGTATTAAATGAAATGCAATTACATGGCTTAGAAAGAGGAAAAAATAAATTAAAGGTTTATTTAATGTGTGAAATACCTAGTAATGTAATAGAAGCAGATGTATTTTCGCAGTATGTGGATGGTGTATCTATAGGCGGTAATGATTTATTGCAATTAACATTAGGCGTAGATCGTGATTCTGATAAGATTTCTTATTTAACAAACCACGAAAATCTAAGTTATAGAAGAATGATACAAAAATCTATTAAAACCTATAAAAAGCATGGTGTTAAAGTAGGATTCTGTGGTCAGCAGCCTTCAGATAGCGTTGAATTTTGTGAATTTTTAGTAAAGTCAGGTATAGATTCTATTTCTGTAACAAGTGACTCAGCGATCAAAACGTATCAAAAATTATCGAATATGTAATTTTAAATACCAAAATAAAAATTTAATTTTTTAATTAATTATAAGTAAGTTATTAAAAAATTAATGTGATAATTAGTATGAATCCTTTTTGGAATACAATGGTTGTTATATTTGGAGTAGTTATTTTTATTATTTGTATATTAAATTGTAAAGGATTTTTAAGAGATTATAAAATAATTAAAGATTTAATAAGACCAAATCAAGTATTACCAATGCCTATTGCGTATGGAGAAGAGGTTGAAAATATAACAGAAGATTTAGAAGTAATTTATGTTTCATAGTTGTTATTTTATTTCGTTTAAATAAATAAAAAAATATATTTGTTCTTGTTATATAGTTTAGTATATTAAAGCACAATTGGTGTAAGGGTAGCATGTAAGACTTCCATTCTTACGATTCGGGTTCGAGTCCCGGATGGTGCAATCCGGGGTGTATCTCAAATGGTAGAGCGCTCGCTTTGCATGCGAGAGGCACGGGGATCGATACCCCGCATCTCCATTCGTAAATGAAAATATTTAAAAGTATTTTAATTTATTAAATGTCACAAAATACTTTAGAAAATATTCCTATAGAACTACAATTGATTATTTTTAGTTATGCTATAAAATGTAAAAAAGATCAAAACTTTTATATTAATAAAGATATTGCAAAAATGTTAAATAAAAAATTCAAAAAATGTAAACCACACCACATGTTAAATACCTTTATATGTCAAAATTGCGATAATCATGCTTTCATGTTTATGCAGTATTTAGGATGTAGTTTTAATTAATTACCCAAAATTAAAACATTAGAAAATATCATCCAACCCAATAGAAGTTTTGCACTTAAAGACAAAATTACATATGTTTGTTCTTTTAAATATGGATTTACACTACAGCAAAGTTCTGTAAGTTGAACAAACCCAAAAGAAGCATAAAGTAAAAATAAAACAATAACAATAACATAAACAAAACTAGGAGGTCCTGTTCCTGATGTTTCATTAGCGGACTCGATTGACTTAAAAAAAGCATGACCTATAATGCCATAAGCCCAACAAAATTGTAACCATCCTGTAGAGTGAATCAACCACTTTATTTTTTTATCTTTAATAAATTCAACTGCTAATCCGCATAATTGACATGATGATGTTAATACTGCAATAGATGTAATAAGATTAATATCTGTTACACCGTTTAATAATGCAATAGCAATAAGCATTATCGATGCACTAAAACTATATTCAATAAATCTTAGAGGATTTTTATTTTTTTTAACCATTTCACTGTATTTATAACCACATATAGATCCAAAGTAGTTTGTTAATGTAGCAAATGATTGAAATAAAAAAGATAGTAAATGAAAACTTATAATTAACCATCCTAGATCTATTCCATAACAATAATCATCACTACAATTTACAGGTTGTGTTACTGTTCCAATACAAAATATGCCATCTGATGTATTAAATGTTCTTTTTCCTAGTTTACATGTTGAATTTGTTTTATCCCATCTTTGAAAAGTCTCAGTATAAGGTATAATTAAAGAATTTTTATTAGAATATAAACCAATCATAGACATCGCACTAATAAAATGTCCTAGAATGGCAAAATAATTTAAGGTAATATAAGTCTTAGAATTTGTACAACTCATTAATGTATTTTGTATTTGAATGTTTAAACCTGTTTAAATAACAATTAAGCCGTGATGTCCGAGTGGTTAAGGAGAACGACTTGAAATCGTTTGGGCTCTGCCCGCGTAGGTTCAAATCCTGCTCACGGCGTTTATTTTATATTAATTTTGGAAATACTTCATAAATAAATATAAATTTACCAGCAAAACTCCAACTATCATATAACATTTGTTCATATGGTTCATTTTTAAATTTTAAATTATTAACAAAATTAATTTTTTTATTAAAATATTTCACAAATTCATCGTATTGTTTCATTTCTATGGTTTTAAACATAAATCTTTTAATTTCTTTCCAAATATCATCTGGTAAATACATTAGTCTATATATATAACTAATGTATTTTACTATTATTCAATTTACATAATAATTTTTAATTTATAGAACAACACTTGCCACATTGAGAAGGTTGTAATTGAACATCACTCGCACTTACCGCATCCTATGCGGATTCAGACTTAGTGGCACCATCTCCACCACTCTCCTCTCCAGCGGCACTCTTAGCCTGAAAGTATGGCTTAGTTTGAATAGCAGCACGAGCCATAGCATCATCTACCATAGGACTTACCTTAATATCACAAATAGGTGACCAATTAAGCATAAAAGAATTTAGAGCAGAAACATTATCCGTTTCACAAATACAAACACCACCATCACCACTTAAATGGTGCCAACGACCCACAATATTAATATGCTCACCAGCATCTTTAAGATCGTCAGCAGGGGTCATGTTGCCGAAAACATTCCAGCAAGCGACGCGATTTTCAGAAGAAATACTCCAAGAAATAAGGAATAGCATTATGACACATTATAAAAAAATCTTTTTAAGTTGCTGTTTTAAATTATTTGTAAAAAATAATTACTTACATAATTACAAGTATGCCTATATTAATAGGAATACATTCCTACATTTATGAAGTTTCGGAATATTGTAATAATCATCCCGGGGAAGGTATTCTTAATATTTATTTAAGAAGATTTCATAGAAAAAATACCACTGATCTGTTTGAAAGATATCACAATACTAACGAGCCTGATGAATTATTAATTGCGGCTAAAAATAATAACTTTAAAAAAACAGAACATGGTATAGCATTTGTATGTCCTTTTTTTTTTAAAAGAAGAATACCTAAATTTTTTCATTACATAAATGACGCTAATTTAGAAGAGTATTTAAAAACAATTTTTAAAAACAAAAAAAGTAATTCTTTTATTTTACGACCTAATTTTAAAAATAATGAAAAAACACTAATTTTAACATATTACTTAAAAAATAAAAATACTATTAATCACAAATATATAGTAAAAGAAAATAATTACTGGATTGGTTCATTATATTATAACAATACTGTAAATTATTATAAAGAGTTAGATGTTGAAAAACTAATAGATAAATTAATGAAAGACTTTGAACCTGTTATTTAATAAATTATTTTTAAAAAATAAAATATTAAATACCAAATTTTTAAATTTTTTACACATTTGGAATTTTAAAATAAACACAAAATTAATTTTTACAAAAAAATATATAATTAAGTAATATATGAGTGAATATAAAATAATTAAAAATATAAAAATATTAGGAGAAAGGAATAGTGGAACTAATTTTTTGACTTCTTTAATAAAAAAAAATATTAAAGACATAAACATTTTTTCATCTTATTATAAAGGTGGTACTGGTTGGAAACATGGGTTTCCAAGAATTGAATTATTTAATGAATTAGATTCAACATTATTTATATTTATTATTAGAGATTTGGATACTTGGATAAAATCAATGTATTTTAATCCATATAGTTATAAAAAACCTGATAATATTAATGAGTTTTTAACTGAAAAAATAAAAATAAATGATAAAAGGAAGGATCATGATGTAAATATATATAAATCTGAACAACAAAATATTATAAATTTAAGAATTGCTAAAATAAAAAGTTATTTAAATTTTTATGAAAATGTTAATAATTCTGTATTCATTAATCTTGAAGATTTACAGAATGATAATAAAAAATTTTTAGAATTTCTTAAAACGATATATAATTTAAATATAACTGAATATGTTCCTATAAAACATCATACCAAAAAAAAAAATTTACAAATCTCAAATAGAAATTATGATTTAATTATTCCAGAAATTATTAATAAAGATACTGAAATTGAAAAATTTGTTGAAAGTTTAAAAACAAATTATTATTATAAATCGGCGTTTTAAATATTCAAAGGTGTAAATTAAAATCTTTTACAATTAATTTAAGCCTTTGTCTTTTTAACCTTTTTCTTTTTCTTTTTAGTTGTTACTCCCCTAGAACGATTTGCCCTATCAATCTTATATTGCTCATACTCTTTCTCTAGTGTACGCAACTCACGCAACCACATCTTTTGAATACTAGTTTCTTTTACCTTATTAAGTTCTGCTTCTTTATCACCCTTTTCTTTGAGAAGTGCCTGAAAGTTTTCCTCACATACACTATCCATTGGCATTTTACGCAAATACTTATACTCGTCATCATCTTGTATTTTATCATATCCGCGCGTCTCTAGCAACTTAATAATTACGTCCTTCTTTTTCTTTCTAAGATCAATAACATCGTCACAATTTTCTTTAATAAATCTAGCCTTATTACTAATCAAAACAAGTTGTTTTTCTAGCATATCAATAATATAAGCCTTTCTCCGATCATAAGCATCTAAACGAATTCCAACAAACTCTTCAATAATATCATAAATCGTTTCATACTTTCGCAACTGTTGTTCTTTATTGAATAAATACATATTTGAAGTTTTCTTTGTTGTTGTCAACTTAAATACCTTTTCAAGTTGATTAACGTGCTTTGTAACATTATTAGAAATCAAATCAGGCAATATTCCTAGATGCAATTTAACTGTAAATTCTACAATTGTATCTGTACAAGAATCAATATATGTTTTGACAATTGGCTTTTTCTTTTTACCATTTTTTGTTTTATCTTCAATAAGTGTTTCTAAAAATGCCTTATAATCACTAGTCCATGTGCCAATAGGCAACTCCGTAATACGGATTGTGTCATGACTTACGATTTCATAATTTCCTTTAAAAAGAAACTTATCTTTTTCAATCTTAATAATTTTTCCCTTAAATCCTTCATAATACGGATCAATGACCTGTTTGTTTTTCTTTTCAGGTTTCTTAATGGAATACTTTAAGTAATCAATAATTTGATTTGGATTATAACACAATCCTTCATAACTAAAACCAGTTCCAATACCTTTACCACCATTAACCAAAATCATTGGAATAATAGGAACATACCATTCTGGTTCTACGCGTGTACCATCATCATCTAAATAATTCAAAATATATTCATCATCTTTTGGGAAAACAAATCGAGTAATAGGATTCAACATAGTAAAGATATATCTTTCACTAGCAGAATCTTTACCACCTTCCAATCGTGTTCCAAACTGTCCATTTGGCAAAAGTGGATTAATATTGTTTGAACCAACAAATTCTTGTGCAAGACCAACAATAGCCTTATTCAAACTCATTTCACCATGATGATAACATGAATGTTCAGAAACATATCCGGCAAACTGAGCAACCTTAATTTCTGTCTTCAATGGCTTTTTAAAAGCACAAAACAAAATCTTTCTTAGACTAGTTTTAAAACCATCTACCATTGACGGTATACTTCTTTCACAATCATATTTTGAAAAGTGAATCATTTCACGATCAATAAAATCTTCATAATAAATTTTGTCATTATCTGGACAAAGTGTAGCATGTCTGTCATAATTTCCTAGCCAATCCTTTCTATCATCAGCACGGGTTTTATTAAATACCTTATCAATTGCATTATCACTTTTTGTTTGATTATAATTAAACCAAACAACTTTTTTTTGAGCAAAATATTCTTTAAATTCCTTAGCAGTACTTGTACCAAGACCTTTGTAATATTTAATTCTCCATCCCTTTCCTCCATTATTTTTAGCCTTCCACTTTTCATAATCACTATCATTATAAAATGACTTTACCTTTTTACCTTTTGTTGCTTTTAAAATAGGAGTGTTCATAAATCCCAAAAAGTTTGGAATTTTTACCAAATCATGCCATTGAGAATG
>CEUJ01181517.1_pt1 | contig 16501 bp, 19 predicted proteins | sample 361531 | NCBI WGS metagenome assembly CEUJ01 (sample SAMEA2622842, study PRJEB7988) | marine metagenome | biome: marine biome (ENVO:00000447); feature: marine epipelagic mixed layer (ENVO:xxxxxxxxx); material: "saline water (ENVO:00002010), including plankton (ENVO:xxxxxxxx)" | depth 140 m | reverse complement strand
TCTCTAAGTTCTCTAGAACCTAGAACAAATTTTATTATTAATATAATAAAATTAATACCATGTTTTTTTATTTATTTAGCAGATAAAACTGCGGAACAACTAAAGATGACTAATAAAAAGACATGGGTTTATTTATTAATAGAATTTGGGTTAATAGGATTAAGATTTTTAATACCATTTCTTTATCGGTTATTAGGAAATTTATTAATGCCAAAACATAATACACTATTAACAAAACCAGTTTCATTACACCATTTAACAAGTTTAGGTATATTTGAAAATAGTATACAGAAAAGGGATAATAATTTTGCAGAGAGAGGATATTTAAATTATAATTATGCTATATCATTTTGGATTTGGATTATACCACAACCATCTTCAACTAGTGCAGCATATAATAGAAGTACGTCACTAGTAAATTTAAGTGATATTGTAAAGATAAATTTCAATAAAAATAAAATAGAAATATTAGCAGCATCTACTGAATCTAGTGAAAATTATCCAGGTGCAAAAGGAGATTTAATAAAAGTATATGAACAAAAAGAAATAATATATCAAAAATGGAATAACTTTATTATTAATTATAATGGAAGTACTTTAGATATATTTATAAATGGAGAATTAGTTTCTTCTACTCCAAATATTACTCCAGTAATTAATTTCCAATCTGCAACAGCCGGCGAAGAGAATGGAATTTATGGAGGAATTAAAAATGTAGTATATTACTTAAATCCTTTAAGCAAACGAGAGATAAATATTATATCAAGAATTTAAAATTTAGTTAAATCTATCTTTCTTTATTTGACAGATAGATTTAGAAAATTTATCTAATTATATTATATTATGGGATTATTAGGAATCATATTTACAGTTGCATTAATTGCACTAATTGTATACGTAATCTGGTTTTTATTCATTAAGAAAGCGAAATTGTTAAGTAACTGCAGATCAGCAATGAAAGTTTTAAATATAGATCCAAAAAAATTAAAGCAGGATCAAAATAGTAGCAATTATGCATACTCTATCTGGTTTTATGTAAGTGATTGGAGTCAACGACTTGGTCAACAGAAGAATTTACTTATCCGGGGAGGTGCTACTGGTGCAGCTAACCCTCGCATATATTTAGGTGAATATGAGAATAATATTACAATAGAGGTTTCGACCTTCCCTAGTGCTTCTGGAAGTCTAGGTGAAACAGTAACTTGTGGAATAAATAATTTCCCCCTTCAACGTTGGGTCAATTTAATTGTAAGTCTTAATAACAGAACATTAGATGTTTACCTTAATGGCAAATTAATTCGTACTTGTATCTTACCAAATGCTGCACATGTAAATGCTGCAGATCCCTTGTTATTAACTCCAGGTGGTGGATTTAAAGGATATACATCTAATCTAGAATACTTTCCAAATGCATTAGGACCTCAACAATGCTATAATATTTATGCTGCTGGACCTAAATGTGGTGGAGCCAGCTTCTTTGATAGATATAAGTTAAAGATATCATATTTAGTAAATAATCAGGAAGAGGCTAGTCTAACAATTTAAATATTTTATATATTCTATATTATATTCTATAATATATATAAGATATGAGTGATTTTGGCAAAATGTCTTCACCTACAACAAATTTTGATGCATATGGTAAAAAAGCTTTACAGGGTACAAAAAACTTTTTAGAATCAAATAGTATTGTAGCAAAATTTGCATTCTTATTATTAGTTTTATTTATATTTGTAATGTTATTACGTTTAGGAACAAGACTCCTTACGTATATTTTTGCTTTCTCATCAAGTCCAGTATTATTAAATGGAATGAAAGATGGTGAAAGTTTAGTTGTCATTCCTCAAGATCCAAGTGTCCCAGGAGCTATACCAATTCTTAGATCCTCTGACCAACATGATGGTTTAGTATTTACCTGGTCATCTTGGATTTATATTAAGCAACCCATTATTCCTAATAATGGTTGTCCACCAGACCAATTACCTGCAAATTGCAGAGCTAGTAATGCTTTCCATCATATATGGAGTAAAGGAAGTAATCACCCCGGCGCAGATGGTATTATGGCGCCTAATAATGCACCTGGATTATATTTATCTGCTGATCATACTAGACTATTAGTAGCTATGAGTACCTTTGATACTCCTAATGAAGAAATAATCATTGATGATATTCCTATTGGTCATTGGATAAGTGTAATAATTAGACAAGATCAACATAGATTAGATGTATTTATAAATGGTACATTAGCTCGTAGTGTAATATTAAATGGTGTACCAAAACAAAATTATGATCCTGTTTTAATGGGACTAAATGGTGGTTTTAGTGGATATCTTTCACAAGTACAATATTTTGCATATGCTTTAGGAGCAAATAAGATTCAACAATTAGTTAATGCAGGACCAAATCTTAAAGCCAATGCAGATTATAATGATACAACACATGATTATTTATCATTTAGATGGTATTTTCCATTACAAGCTTCAGAAATGCAATAAATAATTTAAATCTATAATATATATGGCAAATGTATATCCAGGAGGCAACGACGAGGGAATATTAACACTGTCTGCGATAGGACAAACAGATATAAGTTGTGTTGCCTATAATCTTGTAATTAGAGGAACTCCAAATGATCAAACTAAACCATATACAGAACTGACTGACACTGTACGACTTGCTGCTATTATGCAAGCGAATGCTAACGACGTCAAAAGAAGACAAAGTCGACGACAAACTTCAGGAATATCAGGGAGAAATTTAAATGATACAGCTGGTGCAGGCTTTACAAGTCTTTTTCCGAGTCAATGTGCAAATTGTAGTGATATAAGTGGTTGTAGTTTTATTAATGGTACTAATCTTAATAATAAAGGTTATAATCAAACACTTTTAGCTAAGAAAGCATATATGTTTAGGCAAAATTTAGGAAATGTTACTAGTGGAGCAATTACTGTTAATGGAAGAATTCAATTTACTAATGCGACATTTCAAGGTGGTTTTCCTGGTCCTGGCTTAACAAAAAATCAGATGTTATCAAATGCAGGGAAAGGGTTAAATATTTCTGGACAACCAATGAAGACAACTAGAGGATTTCAATCACAACTTGTTACCAATCCAAATTTATTTAGTATGGACCCCAGTTTAAGAGTCAAAACTTTTGGTGTAAGACAATTTTTACCTTTATGTGGAAATAGAAAATTTTAATTAAGATATATTTAAGATTAATATATCTTGATTAAATATATATGAATAATACTGCTATAGAAAAATCAAATGTTACTGCAGCAAATGTAATATCAAAATTAAATTCTTTATCAAAAAATAGTCCTAATAGTAGTACAATACCAAAACAATTAACAATGACACCACCAGAATCAGCACCAAAATCTTTAACTAGTCATTTTATTACTATAATTAGATATATAGTTATTATATATTTAGTTCTTTATATTGGTCTTGTTATTTTAAACCAATTAGATTTATTACCTAGTGGAATAGCTAATATTTTTAAACCATTTGATTTTGTAAGTTTATTATCTATTAAAAAAGAAGAGCCACAAAAAGAAGATACAACAAATCTTGCAACAGCAATTGAGCCTGAAAAAGAAGAAGATAAACCTAAAACAGTAGTAAGACCAGAAGTTATTCCTCCTACACCATTACCTCAGGCAGGTAATCCATTACCAGAACCAGATGAAGCTAGTAGTCGTACTCAAGTAAATCATGCAACAAAAGGAACATATTGTTATATTGGTGAGGATAGAGGATTTAGAAGCTGTGTTAAAATAGAGGATGGAGAGAAGTGTATGTCAGGAGATATTTTTCCAACACAAGCAGTATGTATAAATCCTAATCTAAGACCCTGATTTATTTAACATTAAATTTAATGTTTCTAATTTATTTAGTGATTTTTCAGTATTACTAGCTACATTAGTAAAAAGATAATCAGTATCTGGTTTAATTTCATTTTTTTTAACTTCTTTATAAATTATATCTATATTATTAGATATATTTTTTATTATATCAGTATTATTCACTAATTTATTATTATAATCAAAAACTTCTGTTAAAAAACTACTTGCTGTGTATAGAATAAATCTTCTTTGTTTAATACTTGATAGAGTAAACTTAATACAAAATAAATCCAAAAGAGATTTAATTATATTAACATGAGTTTCTGAACGTTTACTAGCTTCATTTAGTAAGCCTTCCCATAATAACCAAATTATATTTTTTTGAAATTTATCTTGAACTGGAACAAAATTTCTTCTCTCAGCTTCACAATTATTTTTTTTAATTTTTTGTAAGGATTCAAATTTACAGATCCATTCTATCCAATAACAAGCTGAAGTTAAATCTTTACTACTTTGTGATATCTGAAACATATATTCATTTATAGCAATAAAAATTTCTTTAGGATCATCTGGTTGAAAAATAGCTTTACCAAAATCAGTAGAGGGAGCTTTTAAGCGATTAGTCATATTAGTTATATCAAAATCACTAAAATCTTTAATAGCATAACTTTCAAATGGATGTTTTTTTTTGGATAATGTAACAATTGTTATTATTTCTGCGAATAATTGTCTAATAGCTTTATTATTTCTTAATTCTAATTCAGAATTAGTATAACCATTATATAAAATTTGTTTAAAATATTCAAGTCGTTTACTTAAATATATAAATAATTTTGGATTACCTATATGAATATATTTACTAGTATATTGTATAATACAGCTCCATAGATCACTATAATGTCCTGCACATATTAGTTCAACACTCCAATAACATGCCGGTTCTATATTTTGATTATAAAAAGCTTTAATAAGTTCATTTTTAACATGAGTTTTAGAATATTTTGAAAATGTATGATTTTTAAATTCCGACTGATTACGTTTATCATTAATATCTATATCATTCATATATAGTTAACTTAAAAAAAATAACAATATTATACATATATTAGAATGAAATTTTCATATTTTAAAAAATTAACATATTTAGAAATAATTTTAGCAATTCTGATTATTAGTTTATTAGCTGTTACCGTTTTTAGATCTCAACAAGAAAATTTTATTTCGGAGACTCCTACGTTTATAAGAAATACAGATGGTGATATTTATGATGATTTTTATGCAAAAATTTATGATGATTTACTTTTAAACAAAGATAAAAATTTTTATGAAATAGAACATATATTTTCAGAACCTAATTCCAATTCATTAGTTTTAGATATTGGTTCTGGAACTGGACAACATATTAATTTATTAAATAAATTAAAAATTCCAGCAATTGGATTAGATAATTCACCCTCTATGGTTAAACAGGCCAAATTAAATTTTCCAAAAGGTGATTTTAGGGTAGGAGATGTTTTAGATACTATGCAATTTGAACAAGGAACATTTTCTCATATCTTATGTTTGTATTTTACAATTTATTATATTAAAGATAAACAAACATTTTTAGATAATTGTTATCAGTGGTTACAACCTAATGGAATTTTAGTATTACATTTAGTTAATATTCATAAATTTGATCCAGTTATACCTTCTGCTACATCATATAGTAAGAACCAAGATGATCGTAATACCAAAAGTTTAGTGGATTTTGATAAATTTAAATATACCTCTAATTTTACAATAGATAATAATATTTCTATTGATAATCCATATTTAGATAAACCAAATGCTAGTTTTAAAGAAACATTTGTCTTCAATAATAATAATAAAACTAGAATAAATGAACATCACTTTTATATGTCATCTCAACAAAGTATTCTTGCATTAGCTAGAGATAGTGGATTTATATTACAATCAATTAATGAGATGATTCCAATCGATTATAAATATAATTATATATATACTTTGCAAAAACCTTCATAAAAACAATTTGTAAAATAAATAATAATGAGTCAACTAGATGAATCATTATTATTAGACCAAGAGTGTAAACGTATGTTAAGACGATCTAGTAGAATTCAAATTAAAAATGATGTTATGTATAAGTTATTTTCTATTAACCCAATTAAAACAAATAGTCAAGATTTTTCACTATACAAAGCTATATTAATTTTTTGTGGATGTTATAAAGACTATTAATTTAAAAATTTAAATAGATGATTTAAAGATATAAATTTATAATATATGATATGAAGTCTCAGATGATATTATCGCTTGTTATTAGTTTGATTAACATGAATTTAATTTTTGCTTTACAGGCAACAATGCCTAAGATCGGAACTACAGTTGTTCAAGGTAATTCTTTACGTACTTGGTCATATAGATCTCCGGTAGTAGAACAAGTTGAAGTAAGTTTAACAACTGAAGGTCGGCCACTTGATGCAGATATTGAATTATGGCAAGGTCCTGATAACACTCCATGTAAAATGCGTGTATATGGAGAAAATGGATTGATTCGTCCCTTTCGAGCTATTATTGAAACACCTAGGGGACCAAATACAGTAGCAATTCGTAATATTGGGCAAATGGAATTTCCTATTATAGCATCTGTTAATGATAAAAATATTTATGGTCCTTCAAGTGAATGTATAAGTGAAAGAAGGACTATTCAAGGAGGTGCTTTACGTACTTATCCATTTGATCCTACAGTAGAGAGTGTTCAACTTCTACTCCAAACTGATGGTAGACCTTTAAATGCTAGAGTTGAACTTCTTCAAGGTCCTTGTAATAATAAACAAGTTGTCGAACTCTATACTGATGATGGTTGTGATCGACCTTTTTTTGCTATTTTTGAAACTCCTGGATCAGGAAATGTTGTAAGAATTGTTAATACTGCGCCAGTTGAATTTCCTATGGTTGCATCAGTAGTACCTCGAAGTATAAATCCTATGTCACAAATGGATGTGGTAATGGGTGGGCAAGATTATTAACTATTATGAAAATATGATACTTGGTAAAATCTCTTCACAATGATTAGATATAGAAGTTTTATTTTTAATTAAATATGTAATAATAAACTCACTATATCTTATCACTATATATAACATTAAATTAGTTTTTATTGGATTAATATTTATATTTTTAATATTGATTAAACTATTAATATTTGTTATACAAGAAATACCATTATGGCTAACGTAACATTCTTTTATATGCATTATAATGTAATTAATTAAAAAAATTTAATTAAAGTTTTTAATTAATACTTAAACAATAATACTATCTGAAATTTAATGGATTATAGATATATCATATTTCTTATATTAGCTATATTCCTGATTTTTCGTTTATATGTTAAAATAACTTATAAATTTTGGGCTTATCAACCTGTATTTCATTACTATAATTTATTTTATTGGATATATCCAAAAGGTATTATTAATAAAGATTTACCAATAGCAAATAAATATTGTAATTATATAGATATAACCACTAAAAATTTTCTCGATATTTCTACAGATGAACTTACATCAATAGTTTCACTTTTAAGTAAAAATTATTATAGAGAGAAAAATATAAGTTATATTCCAACTGCTGAAAGTTTTTCGGCCGATTTTATAGGTCATATTGATCCTACATTTATCAGCACATATAATAAAACTATATATGATCAGATAGAAGGTAAAATTAATAAAGAAAATAAAATAATTGGGGTTATAACTGGAAAACCGGTTACTATTAAAATAAATAAAATAATACTCCCAGCATATTATGTTGACTACTTATGTGTAGATAAACTATATAGGAATCAAAATATTGCTCCTCAATTAATTCAAACTTATGAGTATAGTCAAAGACATAAAAATCAAAAATCTGCAGTATCTTTATTTAAACGTGAGGGAATATTAACTGGTATAGTTCCTCTTACTGCATATAAAGCTAAACAATACTATATATCCACTATTCCGAAACAATTAGATAATAATAATGTTATAAAAATTCATACTCAAAATTATTATCTTTTAGAGGAATTACTTAAAAGTATAGATTTTTTTGACTGTGTTATACAGTCTTCTTTAAGTCATTTATTAAATTTAATTAAAGAAGAAATTTATATAGTTTATGGATTTGTTAATAATGCTAAACTTTCTACTTGTTATTTTTTTAAACTAAATAATACTATATACCATGAAACTGAATTATATACAAATAATAAAAAAGAATCAACATGCATAGATCTAATTGCTAGTATTAACACAGTTGATGAAAATAATTTTATAGATTATTTTTTGGTAGCGTTAAAAAAAGTAAATAAAGATTATAATTATATTAATATTGAAGAGATTAGTAGTAATTATATTATTACACATTATCTAAATAGTTTATCATTAATTCCACGAATAACTATGCCAATTGCATATTTTTATTATAATTATGCTAAAAGACCTGTTACATCTGATAAAGTTTTAATATTGACTTAACGTACATATTTTCCTACTTTAACAAAAGAATCTAAAACATAGATTATAAAAACTCCTAGAAATACATATAAAATTAATTCCTCTGTTATTAAATGTGTTTGTTCTTCTTTTTGTTCTTCTAGTAAAAACAATATATTATCTAATTTTTTTAATAGTTCATTATTTGGATTACTAATAGGAGTACTTTGCATAGCTTTATTATAATTATCTATATACTGTTGGTGGTAATTTGCACTCATAGTATTATTTAATTGCCCAAAATCTTTTGGAGAGTTAACTGGCATGTCATTTGGTATGTATGAAGGACTGTTTTGAGTTGTCGGTAAATTATGTAATGGTTTTTGTACAGGATTAAAATCACCCATTGGTAATTCCTCATCGCTATCATTATTATATAAATCTTCTAACATAGCTTTGTCTATCTTTTTTGGTCTATTTTTATATGTTTGGGCTTTAGATTGCTGCTTAATAGGTTTTTCTTTAGGAATATTATTATTTTCATTATCATAATTTACTGGGGCTGCGGTAGTTACTAAAGAGCTCATACTTATAAAAAAAGGAGATTATATTATTTTAAAACTTCTTCATAATTTATATTATATTTGTAAATAATATAAATGGCTAAGTCAAAGGTGTCCTTTTTTGAGCAAGTAATTAATCCATTACATCATAAATTTAACAATAGTAAACTAATAGCAGGTTTAGGCATGATAATATTAAATTTATTTTCTAAATATGTAGTGTTTGATATAAGTAAAAGTCAAGAAGCTTTTATTAAAAATACATTGACTAGAGAATTACTAATTTTTGTAATTGCTTTTGTGGGTACTAGAGAGTTAATTCTTTCATTATTTTTAACTGCTACTTTTGTTGTTCTTTCTAGATCAGTATTTAATGAACAGAGTAGATTTTGTATAATTCCAGAAAAGTATAAAAAATTAAATGCTGAAATTGATATAAATAAAGATGGAAAGATTTCAGATAAAGAAATAGAAAGAGCTAAGGAAATTTTACGTAAAGCAAATAAACAAGGAATATAAAATATTTAAATATATATAATGAGTACCTATGAACTTGAAAATAAACAACTATTGGCAAAGGTTATAGTAGATATTTCATATGGAGAATACACTCCTCTGACTCATATTAAAGGCAAAACTCTTATTCAAGACATATCAGATTGTTCCTTAAATAATTGTGGTACAAACTGTAATGGAGAAGAATTAAAAGAGTTTATAAAAAATAATAACAAATTAAAAGCTTCAGTAAAACAAGAAATAATTACTTTATATGTACCAAAATATAATTATCTTTTTAAACCTATTAATGATCTATCAGCTATATCTCTTGCTGATGCTACAAATGGATTTAAAAAATATATTGGTACTACTGATAGTGGCTTAAGTAAAAAATTTATTATACAAAATGCAAAGAATTTAGTCACTTCTAAAGAAAATATGGAAAAGTTTATTAATCTAAGTGGTGTTAGAGATCATTTTATGTTAAATAGGGAACGAGAAACAGCTGCTAATAATAATGAAATTTTAAAAAAAAATAGTAAAGATATTATTAAAACTATTTTTTTAAACAATAAAATGCCTATAATATTAAATAATGAATCTTATAAAGTAAAAGATACATCTAACATTATTTTAAACAATAATATTCAGTGTTTTAATGATAAGAGTAGGGTGCAAACAAGGGCTAAGACAGATTTTATTAAAAATATTGTACTAGAAAACGAAAAAAAAAATAGATCTGAAATATTAACAAAATATCAAAAAAAAATAAAAAAAATAGAAGAAGAAGATAATATTAGTGATATAGTTCAAGAGGAAAAAGATAATACCAAAATTAAACGTGATCAAGACCTAGAGAAAAATCGTGTTATATTTCAAGTAGTAAATATATTACTTAAAAACTTTAATAATGATTCATGGGAGGGTGTGCAAGATAACTTAAAAGAGTTAGGATATAGCAAAGATACTACTCTCAACATTAGTCAACTTAAACCCATAGTTTTTAATAAATTACAAGAAAAGAATGCAAGAATTGTGGCTAAAATTAAAAATAATACAAATATTACTAAATTATTTCCTCAATCTATAAATATATTTAAAACATCTAATGATTGGGATATGATAAATGAAATATTTCCAGAGTTTGAAACTGATGTAAGTAAGACATTGCTAGATATATTTAAAGAATATCAAAAAAAGAATAAGGAGCAAGGTCCTGATCCCATTAAATGTGAAATTTATCTTCAAATTTATAACCCACGCAGAAAATGTACATTAATTGAACCTAGAACACTAATACAAATACAAAAAAAAATACCCCCCAAGACTATAAGACAACATGTAGAACATCTTAAAAAAACTATTAAAAAATATAAGGCCTCTTGTAAAAAAAGTCAGGAACAGAATATTGATAGTCTCTCTCAAAAAGATAAGAACTTAATAAAATCTTGCAAAGAATTATGCAAGGATGCTTCAAATAATTTTGCAACAGAGAATGCAAAAGAACCTATTTATCCAGATTGGTGTTTAGGTTGTTATAATACATTATCTTGTATGTATTCATCAACGAGCGACCCAACTATGAAAGAGATTTCTGAAAATATCAAGAGTTGGACTCATAAAAAACCATTAAATAGCAAACAAGAAGAAGAAAATCCATTTACACTTTTAATGGGTGCTCCTCCTCGTAAAGGAATTGAATATCCACCTTTAATTATTACTAGTGGAGGCCATAGAAAAACTCGTGTTAAAAAGAGAGAAAGTCGTAAAAAAAATAAAAAGAAACGAAAAACTAAAGTTAAACGTAAAAGACATACTCGTAAATTAAATTAAACTTATAGATAACATAAATTCTGTAACTAACTCTTCTGGAATCTCATTAAAATCAACTAATTTTTTATTTCGTAAATATTGGTCATAAACATTTTCTTTTTGAAGTTTTTTAACAAATTCTTCTTTATTATTAAAATAATTTATAGCAGTTTTTGGACCACATTTTTTAAACAAGGGAGGAATGTCATCACTTTTATCTCCAATTACAATTTTACAAAATAAATCTAATTCACAATTACCAGTCCATTTTTTACTTTCACTAATATTTTTATATTTAAGATTAATAATATTTACCTGTTCACAATTTAGTTGTAAATAATCCATATCATTGGCAATTATATAAATTTTTGAATCTGGCTCTTTAAATTTAATATAATTTGTAAATAAAGCATTACAATCATCTGCTTCTAATTTTGGATGTTTTAATGTAGGAATTTTTAATTCTTCAAGTAAATCAATGCCTAACTTAAAGAAAGGTCCTCCCATAAAAGTATCATCATAGACTCGATTCTCTTTATATTTATTATAAAGTGAATTACGCCATATTTTTCCTCTTGGACAATCTAATGCCGCATACATATTATAGTTTTTAATCTTAAGTTTTTTAGGTATTTCATTTAATTTATCTTTAAAGGTTTTAATAAATTTTTCTACAAATTCTTTATTTTCAAATGGATCTCCTAGAACATCATCTGGTTTAGCTAATTTCCACCATCCTATTAGTGCATAATATCGGTAAAATATAAAATAGCTAGTATCTAATAAAATATAATTGTTCATTATTATTTATATATATCAAAAAATTTATAATTCAATTTTATATATATATATATAATATGAATAACAAAACAAAAAAAATTGGAAAATATAACTGTAACGGTATATGTATACGTAACAAAAAAATCACCTTAAATGGTAAAGAACAAGATCATATTAGTAAACTAGCAAACAATATTTTAAAGAATAAGGTGAGAAATGGAAAATTGTTTGAAACTGAAATTTATGTTCAATCTCCAACAAATCCTAATAAGTATATTGGAATGGTTTTTAATAAAAAAATTGGTAAGCCATTAAAAGTTATAGATATTTTTTTTAATAAAAAAGGCTTTACAAAAATAGTAAGAGGAACTGAGCCAAATAATGTATTATGTAATGTAAATTGTATTAGAACCAAAAAACATAAAAAATTATAAATAATTAAAAAATTACTTATAATTTATATATCTAAACTAATAGTATTGCTTCTACTAGTAGATTGTTTTCTATTAGTTTTTGGCATTTTTTGATTACTTAACTCTTTTAATTCAGCAATACTAACAGTACTAGGATCCTTCTCGCCAGTTGGTATATTCACCTGTTTACTTTTTAATCCTGAAAGTAATTGAGAAATATCACTAGGACCCTTCATTTCAGGCCGTACAGGAGCAGGTGTTTTAATTTGTTGTCCTTCTAAAGGAGCAAACTTTTCTTCGATTGTAATACCATTACTTGTTTTAGCTGATGATAAGTCAGGTCTATTTTTTGGTACTGCATAACGTTGACTCTTAATAGTATGAGTTTCAACTGGTGGTGGAGGAGGTCCCATATTTGGTGGAGCTCCACTATTATTACCTGGCATAAAATTATTCATAAAATTTCCAAAACCTGGATTGTTGTCACCCATCGAATTTACAGCTGCTTGAGTAAATTGTTGCATTAATTCTGGATTTTGTTTCATTATATCATCCATTCCTGGTAATGAAGACTTAAACATAGTATTTGTCATATGAACCATAATACCAGAACCAGCTAATTGAAATAATAATTTTAATTCAGGAGCTAATTTAGCTTTCGATTTATATTTTTCATGTAATTCAGCAAAAATTTCGTCATAATCATTAATATTCTCATTTACTTGTTCACCCCAACCATCCATTTTAAGATCAAATGGATCAAATTTATTATTTAAAAATTCTAAACCTGTTACACATGCCATTAACATTTTACCTTGAAACTTAACACTATTTGATTTTTCTTTCTCACTTATTATCATTTCATATTCACCCTGTAGTTCAGATAATGGGTCTTCCATAGAATATTTTTTTGTTAAATTAGCTCCTTTTCTCTCAAGATCTTCTAATCTGCGTAGATACTTAAACTTTTCTCTTACTAATTCTTCTTTACTATAACTAACTTCATCGGATGCAGTTGGAATAGGATTTACTTTACCATACCCGTCCCAAGTTTTATTATTTGTAAAATTAGTAGCAGTTTGTTCACCTAAACTAGCTGGTTCAGAGACAACCTTGACATTTTTTTCTTCTGATGCGGCTTCTACCGGTGCAGAATTTATAGCATTTGCAAAAGCAGTAGATCTAGATATTTCAGCAGTTTTTTTATCTAAATCACTAGATAAATCATTTAGTTCTGTTTCTAATGCACTTAACTCACCAAATCCCATTTCTTTTGATGTACCACGTTTTTTATCATTCATTAATAATTCAATACCGCCACCAAAATTTACAGATGGTTTATCAAAGCTAGGTATTTCTGAGTCAGTATTGTTTAATTTAACTTCTGTCTTAGATTCTGTTGGATTTAATTCGATTACAACGGGTTCTAATTCACTCATTATACATGAATAAGAACATATAATTTTAAGTAATACGAATTAAATATTAATTTGTATTATTCTAAATAATATTTAATTCTACAACTTTTTTAACAATACTATCAATATCAGTTTTATTATATTGTAAAAGATACCATATTCCTTGTAAAAAACAATCAGCTAAATCATCACGTTTTTTGTGTTTATTAAACATTGTAAGAATTTTTTCTGTATTAAAATTACCATTAGTATTTTTTAATATAATTTCTTTACTAATACTAATACTTATTTTTTTTCTTTCACTGTATGTAGTTTTTTTATTACCAATAAATGGTTTTAATTTATTAGCTGCCGATACAAATAATATATTTGTAATATTTTTCATTATAAAATATTGACTAATCATTCCCTGAATACAATTCATTCTATTAGCAATAGGGCTAATTTGATTTTCTATTAATACAGTATCTATATCATTAAGTATAAATGTATCTAATTTATCTAAATTATCTCTAATAGCTATACCTATATCTAATAAATTAACACTATTACATTTAAGTTTACTTACTGGATTAAGAAAATAATTATCTATATAAGTATCAATTGTAGTTAATATAGAAGCTTTATTTTTTTGATCTTTTATATCTATATCGTAATTATTGCATAAATTTTGTAGATCTGAAATTTTTAATGATTTATATTTATTAAATGCTGATGTAGGTAATCTATATTGAGATGAGTTCGCATGTGTTTTACAAAAAAATTTATCATCTTTAAAATAATGAGCAATTTTAGTGCAACCTTTTGAATTTTTTTTACTAGTATTAACACATGTACATAAATTAATTTTATCTTCACATAAATTTATTACATCCCAATATACTATATTATATCCATATCTTGTTGTTTCTAATACACAAATTGCCAAATTCTTAATTCCTACATCAATACTTAATATTCTCATATATATATTAAATAAATAACTTTTTATTATATTTATTTAATTATACAGAATTATAAGTAATAATTGGAGTTCTAGTAGTTGCTATTTGCAGATATGTTTTAAGAAAACCATCTTTTAAATCACTTCCTGGATCTGTTAATAAAGGATTACTAGTTAAAGATTTTAATAAATAAGGCTCTGTAGTTATAGTTCTATCATCTACAATAGGACGAATATTAGAACAATTACCAATAGCTGCAGCTTGATTATTATAAATAATTCGATCTGCATTGTGAGTTAATAGAATTCTATAATCCATATTAGATGCCATATACATATATTAATGATTTTAATTTTCTGAAAATAGATTTAGTAATTGTTCTTTTTTCATATTTTTTACTGAATCTTGTGTTACTAAATTATTTTTTAAAGCTAATTCTTTTAATTCAGAAACTTTTAATGATTTTAAATTAGTAGTTTTGAGAGAATCATCTTCTAATGAAACAACTTCTGTAATATCTGTAACTTGTTCTATTGGCAAATCCTTTTTGTCTAATTGTAACTTTTCTTCAAGTTCAGATGAGGAGGAATCATTAATTAAATGACTTAAACCCTCTTCTAAGTTAGTCATAGAAATAACTTTTACACTTCCTAAAACTCCTATATCATTAAGATTATCTAGCATTGGAACTTCTAAATCACCACCCATTTGTAATAGTTTTTCTTCATTTTCAGAAGATTGGTCACTATATTCACTATCAGATGTATTTGGTTCATCATCATCATCATCATCAGAAACTTCTATTTTATTATTTTTGTCTATATCAATCATCTTAGTTTGATTTCTAGCAGCTTCAAGTGCACCAGGAGCTTCTAAATTACTATCTGTAGTAAAATCGGCAGTTTGATACTTTATAATAAAAGTTTGTAAGATTTTACCTTGCTCAACAAGGCTTGATTCTAATATTTTAAATCTTCTCAAACAATAAAACATAATTGCCCCAGCAATTAAAAGAGTTAATGCCAAAGAAATAATAAATCCACTTCCTTCTAAGCCAAATAATAGCATAATTATGAATTAGTAATATTTTCTAAATCATAATTAAACGTATTTATATATTTATCTGATTAATAATATTTTTAGCATCTACTATTATTTTTGTATTATATCCTAGATCTTCTAATACTTTGATTCCTCCCTTAACTAAAGATATTTCATCTTTTAATTTATATGTATTTTCCTTATCATTTATAACCTCCATGTGTTTATTAATTAATTTTTTATTATTAGCCAAAATATTACATAAAGTAATATAATGTGTTGTTAGTAAGAAGTCTATATTTTTATTAGCTATATATGTGAGAAAACTTGCTGCACTAGCAATTGCTTCACTTGGATTTGTACCTGAATATATTTCATCAAAAATACAAAAATGTCTTTCATTTATTTTAGATGTATTTAAGCTATCTAAAATTTCTTTACATCTACGTGCTTCAGCTTGAAATAAACTATCTCTTTGTGAAGTATCTGGTATATTTATATAGGAATGAATATAAGTATAAACATTTATACTAGCCTTTTTATAACAACCTATACCTAATTGTTGAGAAAGAATAATATTAAATAGCGTGGTTTTTAACATAGTAGTTTTTCCAGCAGCATTTGGTCCAGTTATTAACATATGTTGTTTTAAAGAATAATTATTTGTAATTGGCTTATTATTAATTAAAGCTGCAAAATA
>CEUJ01021565.1_pt1 | contig 16518 bp, 15 predicted proteins | sample 361531 | NCBI WGS metagenome assembly CEUJ01 (sample SAMEA2622842, study PRJEB7988) | marine metagenome | biome: marine biome (ENVO:00000447); feature: marine epipelagic mixed layer (ENVO:xxxxxxxxx); material: "saline water (ENVO:00002010), including plankton (ENVO:xxxxxxxx)" | depth 140 m | reverse complement strand
TGATCTTGAGCGATCATTCCTTGTCCTCTTTCTCCAGCAGTTATATATAAATGTTTATCTTTTATTACAAGTCTGGATCCAAAATGATATCCAGAATTTATAGGAGGTTGCGCTTGAAAGATATTTTGAAAATCAAGTTTTTCAGTACTGAATTTTGCTCTTGCTACAGAAGTGCTAGACATTCCATTTAATCTATTCTCAGAATACGAAACAAAAATAATTTTGTTTTCATGAAGTATATCTAATAACCCTCCTTGACCATCTTCTAAAACTTTAAGATTATGACCTATATTTTGTATTATTTTTTCTTTTAAATTTATAAGTTTAATGTTTCCAGGTTTTTCTGTAACTAATAAATTTTGACTGTCTATAAATGTCAAACTCCAAGGGCTATCAAAGCCTACGATGATTCTCTCCAATTTAAAATCATCGGCACTTAAATTTGTGAATAATAAAAGAGAAATTATTAATAGTTTTTTCATTTAATTAAAATAAACATTTTGTTTCTATTAGCGTATTTAACACTTTGCTTTTTGTTTAAGAAAATATTCATTTTATGTTTTAAAACTATTCCTTTTAATCCTGCCATTTTACACTGTTTCAAAGTTTCTAACCCTATAGTTGGAAGATCAACTCTTAGATCTTGTCTTTTTTTTGGAAATTTTATTAAGATACCACTAGGAGATTTTGTAATTTTTTTTACTTTTTTAATCATCTGTTGTGTTCCTCTGCTACCTTCTAATGCCACAATTTTATTATTTCTGCAAATTGCACCTTGAACGTATGAGAAATTTCCAGACTTTTTAAGAGCTTTTTCCCCGCAGCGAATATCTTTTTTATCAGAAATATTGGGTTTAATTGTTGTGTAATTTCCTTTAGGTAAGCTTATTTCGGGAGTAAATTTGTTTGAGTTTAAAGTCTTAATTTTTTCCTTTTCCAAAATATTTATGATTTGTTTTAAAACTGCTGCGTCGCCTAGTTTCGAACTTTTTATAATTTTTGGCATATAATAAATTCCCTTAAAATCTAATTTTATGGTGTTAAAATTCGGTTTAGTTACTTTTCCCGCAAATAAAACTTTTTTACAATTTTTTGATTTTAGTATTGAAATAATTTTACCAAATTGTCCAATTGATACTGAGTAAGAATTTTTATCTTTTTTAAAAATTTTTTTTTTTGTTAAATCTATAATTAAATATTTAATTTTTTTTTTTATTTTTTTTAATATATATTTTGGAAGTTCTGTTTCCCCAAAGATTAAACCAATCATAATTATTTTAACTAGGCGGTGAACAAATTGGTCTTTTTTTATCTTTTTCTATAAATTTAATCACTTCACTTACTAATTCATTGTCTTTATATTCACCATTAATCCTACTTAGATTTTCATGAAGATTTTTAGATGCAAATATATCTTTAAAAGCTTTATCAAGTCCCATAATTTTTTGATTATCATATTTCTGTCTTCGCAACCCTATCAAATTTAAACCTTGTAAGTAATTTCTGTTTCCTATTGATAAGCCAAAAGGTATGACATCTTTAAGCACCCCGGTCATTCCACCAATCATAGCCAATCGCCCAATTCTGGTAAACTGTTGAACTGCTGAGTTGCCGCCTATTACAACTGAGTCTTCAATAGTTACATGTCCACCTAAAGGTACATTATTTGCTATAATAACATTATTTCCAATTGTACAATCGTGAGCAATATGTGATGAAATCATAAATAAACAATTGTTGCCTATAATTGTTTTTGAACCACCTCCTGCAGTTCCTGGATTAATAGTTACGTACTCTCGGATAGTGTTATTTTTACCTATTTCTAAAAAGGATTTTTCTCCTTTGAATTTTAAATCTTGTGGTTGAGTTCCAATGCTTGCAAAAGGAAATATTTTTGTATTAGATCCTATAATAGTTTCACCCTCAATATGGACATTTGAAACTAATTCTGTGTTTTCTGCTAATTCAACATTAGGTCCTACATAACAAAATGGTCCTATTTTTACATTTTTGGATATTTTAGCTTTTGTGTCTATTACACTAGAATTATGTATCATTATTTTTTATCAACTATTGTAGCTGACCATTCAGCATCAGCCATTCTTTTTCCGTCAACTTTTGCAGTCCCTTTGTATTTCCAAACTCTTCCGTGTGATCTTATTGCTTCAATTTCGAGATGAAGTTCACAATCAGGAATCACAGGATTTCTAAATCTCGCTTTATCAACACTCATTAAAAAAACTAACTTGTTCTCATATTCTTTTGGATCGATACCGTGAGCAGTTAAAGCTGCAGCAGCTTGTCCGAAAGCTTCGACTATTAAAACTCCAGGCATAACTGGCTGACCAGGAAAATGGCCCTGTACATAAAAACCATCTTTTTTTACATGCATAATTGCTGTAGCTGATTTAAGTGGGACAATATTTGTAAGTTTGTCAATTAAAAGCATAGGCTCTCTATGAGGTAGCAAGCTTTGTATTTTTTTTTTATCTATTTCTTTTTCACTCATTTTTTTGAACTTTTTAAAAAATCTTTTAAAGGAACTGCAGGATAACCCATTACAATCTCATTATCATCGATATCTTTAACAACTCCACTACCACCGCCAATTTTAACATTGTTTCCAATTTTAAGATGGCCTGAAATTCCTGCTTGACCACCAATCGAAACATTATTACCAATTATCGAACTTCCGGCGAAACCGACCTGACCGGCGATCATACAATCTTCTCCAATCTTAACATTATGGGCTATATGCACTTGATTATCGATGTATGTATTTTTTCCTATTACAGTATCATCTATTGATCCTCTGTCGATAGTGCATCCTGTTGCGATTTCTACATCACTATTTATTATTACTTTACCAAAATGTGGGAATTTAAAATTTTTGCCTTTTATTGGTAAAAAACCAAAACCTTTTTGTCCAATTTTACAATTATCTTGTATCACAACTCGTTTATCAATAAATGAATTTTTAATAATTACTGCTGAACCAATCACACAATTTTCACCTATTTCAACATCATGCTCAATAATCGTGTTAGCCCCAATTTGAGAATTCTTACCAATTTTGACATTCTTTCCAATTAAAACATTATTTCCAAACTTTACAGTTTTATATTTTGATTTAGATGGTTTTTTTAGTGAAAAATCAGGATAATCTACATCTGAAGAAGGATACATTATTTTAGTAACTCTGGCCAACTCTACTAAAACTTTTTTTACCACAATTTTTTTTACCGAAAGAGGCAGATCGCTCGATAGACTTTGAGTGGTTATGCAGTAAATAGCTTTAGTATTTTGAGCAAGAGCCTTATATTTTTTTGAATCGTAGAAAGTCAAATCTGATTTTTCTGCTTTTCCTAATGGTTTGATTTCATTTATTGAAACTCTTTCATTAAATTTTTCATTTGGAAATAAATCTGAAATATAAACTTTTTTTTTAAGAAAAAAATTTGTAGAGACCATTAAAAACTAATTTAATTTTATCGATTTTAGTTTAGCATTTAAAGCTTTCATAATATCATCTGTGACATCTAATCTTTCATCAGCTAAAATTATATTTTTTTTATCTATAACTAGCCTTATTTGTTTTTCTTGCATATACTCTTTGATTATTGGGTTTAAGTTTTTTAATAATTCAGTTCGAGCTTTTGATCTATCCTTACTAATTTTTTCTAAAAGATTGTTTCTTTCAGTTTGTAAAGAGGATACTTTTTTTCTTAAATCACTTACTTTTTTTATATATTCTTCCTGAGAAATTACTTTTCTTTGCTGTATCATTTTTTTTTCTTCTTCTTGAAGAGATTTTTCCTTTGTGTTCAAAGATTTAATTCCATCCTTTAGTCTTTTCTGAAGGTTATCTTGTACTTTTTTTCCTGCAACGCTGTTGTTAAGTATAAATTTAAAATCTAAATAATGAGGCATATCTGCGTTTGAGTTGCTACCCAAAATTGAAAATGCTACAAAAAATATTAATATTCTAAAAATTTTCATTAGAATGTTGTACCAAGATTGAAATTAAAACTTTCTGTCTTATCTGTATCTGCTTTAGATAAATTTGTTGATAAAACGAAAGATAGTGGTCCAATTGGTGAAAGCCAACTTGCAGCAACACCACTTGATGATCTAATTTTATTACTGTCGTCAATGCTGCTATCATAATCTACTCCCCAAACATTTCCGAAATCTAAAAACCATCCAACTTCAGTTTTATAAGCCTCTGGTAGCAGATTTGGTAAACTAGCCTCAAAATTTAATGCAGCAGAAAAATTACCTCCAATATGATCGGAACCATCTACTGGGCCTATTTTACCTCTTTCAAATCCACGTAACCTTTTGGTGCTAAGACCTCTTCTTTTACTTAATCTCACGTCGTCTTCGCCTAATCCATTAATTGCAGATAAATATATTTTTCCTGCACCCACTACATCATTAGTAATTGATTTATATTTTGTTGCTTTAAAGGTGTTTGAAATAGCTTGTTTGTCTGCAAAAATAGGTACTGATTGATCAAACGAAATTATCGATCCGCTCGTTGGCATAAATGCTCTATTTCTTGTATCTTGACTTATACCATAACTCGCCAGTAACTCAGAAAACGATCCGCTTTGTTTTTTTAGATTTGCTGATGCAGAGTCAAAAGTAGTTAAATCATCATGACTTACTGATACTCCCAAGTTTGTGTAGATATCTTTAAATTGCTCAAAACTTGTATTTACTCCAGCAGATAAAAGTGTGTTTTCGTATCCCTGATCAGGCTTATCATTTTCAGAGCTTGAAACAAAATAATTCAGTGAGTTTCCTAAGAAATTATAATTTGGATCTGTATAATTTACTCTTCCAGATAAGGACTCTGCGTCTGTAGAAATATGAAAATCTAATCTTTTGCCCTCTCCTAACCAATTGTTTTCGGAGACACTAGCCTCGAAACTTCCTCCCTCAGTTCCTATACCGGCTCCAGCACTAATTTCACCTGTAGGCATTTCTTCAACATCAATATTTATTAGTTTTAAATTTGCTTGTGAACCCTCTAAAACCTCAGATTTCACATTTCTAAAAATCCTTTTTGCTTTGAGTTTGGAAATTGATTTGTTTAAGTTTAATGTTGTAAAAGGATCACCTTCATCAAGTAATAATTCGGCTCTAATAACATTTTCATTAGTAATATTATTTCCTATAATGTTTATTCTTTCAACTAATTGTCTTTTACCTTCAAAGATATTAAATTTAATAGAAATTGTCTTTTCTAGAACTTGTTCTTCCACATTGTGTTCAACAAACTGTAAATTATTTTTTTCTATAATCTCGTCAATATCTTCTAAGATTTTTTTGATATCGAATGGTGAATAGTATTTGCCAATTAATTTTTCATAAGATTTTTTCAAAGGGAAGAATAATTCATTATTGAAAACTGGATCAACATTTGTTGAGATCTTATCTATTGTATATCTCGTGCCTGCATCTATAGAATAAATTAAATCAATATTTTCTTCATTATTAATTTCTGCGCTATTGGAATTGATAGTAACGTCATAATATCCAATTGATTTATAAAAATTCGTAAGCAATCTTATATCTAGATTGATTAAACTTTGATTAAAATTAGTATTTTTTGAAATAAATTTCCAAAATTTATATTCTTCACTTGCAATAATGTCTCTAAGTTTTCTATCTTTTATTTTTTTATCTCCAATAAATTTTATATTAGAAATTCTAGTTTTTTTTCCTCGATCAATTTCAATTAATAAATCAAAATTTTGATTATCAATTTGATTTATTTTGGTTTCAACTTTAACAAAGTTATACCCGACGGATGAATATAGCTTCTTAATAATTTCAACATCGTTTGCAAGATAGGTTTTTATGAATGAACTTTTTTCTTTCAATCTAAGATTTTTTTTTATTTCTTCCGAATACTTTTTACTTGGTTCACCTCTTATAATTATTTGATTAATAATGGGATATTCTTTTAAATTTAATGTTAAAATATTATTTTTAATCTCTATATCAATATCTTCAAAAAAATTAGTTGAATTTAGATTATTAATAATTTCATTGACTTTTTTTTCACTTACGTCTTCTTTAATCTTTATATTCCCGTAAAGAATTATAGTTTCATCACTTATTCTTTTATTTCCTATAATTTCTATTTTATTTATTACTTCTGCTTTTAAACTTAAATTAAAAGAGATTATTACTGAAAGTAACAAATAAAATATAAAATTACTTTTATAAAACATATTTTTTAGCTGTTTCTCTAGCCCACTCATCTATTTCTATAATACGGTTAATATTTTTAGGTTTTCTTATAGCATATTTTTTATAATTTCTATCATTTAGAACGCTCATTATGATTTTATTAATCCTTAAAAATTCAAGTTTTTTATTAAGAAAACGATCAACTAATATTTCATTAGCTGCATTTACAATAATTGGGGCAGATGAATATTTTTGAACCTTTTTTTTTAACTTTATCAATGGAAAAATATCTTTTCGTACTTTGCGAAATTGTAAGCCTTTGATAATTTTATCTGCAAACTTTTCTTTTTTATTTTTATAAAATAAATCAATATTTACTTTTTTTTCAAATATTGCATTTGCAAGAGGTATTATCATAGAGGTATCGTGATACATCAATTTTACCAAACCATTCTTAAACTCAATAATTGCATGTACTAAGGAGTCGGGATGAATAAGAATATCAATTTTGTTATCCGGAATATTAAATAATTTTTGAGCCTCAATTAATTCAAGAATCTTATTCATTAATGTAGAAGAGTCTATAGAAATTTTTTTTCCCATTTTCCACTTAGGATGTTTTAAAGCATCAGATGGTTTAATCTTTTTTAAATGTTTTTTTTTTAAGTTTAAAAAAGGCCCGCCTGATGCTGTTATGTAAATTTTTTTGATTTCATCTAAGGAGTGATTTTCTAAAAGATTTAAAATTGAAAAATGCTCAGAGTCGATCGGGATTATATTAGTTTTATTTTTTGTTGCAGCTTTTTTAATTAATTCCCAACCGCAGATAATAGACTCCTTATTTGCTATTAAAATTTTTCTACTTTTTTTTGTGAACAAAATGGTAGGCTTCAAACCAGCTAAACCTGGTATCGCTGAAATCGTTATATCTGAAATTTTTTTTAAATTTGGTAAATCATAGCTATTTAAAATTTGAACTTTTTTATTTTTAAACTTTTTATAAATTTTCTTATATATTTTCTGATCATTTATAATAAAGAATTTTGGTTTATATTTTTTTATTTGTTTACAAATTAAGTCATAATTTTTATTTGCAGATAATAAATAAAAATTAAAATGGTTTTTTCTTTTATCAATGATTTTACAAGAACTTTGTCCGATAGATCCAGTAGAACCAAGAATTGAAATTAATTTTTTCATTATAAGAATAATATTATTGTTATAAATCCTAAAGGTATTCCAAAGAAAATTCCATCAAGTCTATCTAGTACGCCTCCATGACCAGGTAAAAAATTTCCTGTATCTTTTAATTTAGCCTTTCTTTTTAAAAATGAAAAAAAAAGATCCCCAGCTTGACAGTACAATGATATCATTAAACCGATCACTAAAATAAAAAAATTAATAATATTTGTCTCAAAGTAGATCAATCCTGAAGTTGCTAAACAAGTAAGAACAAAGGATCCAATTGATCCTGAAATTGTTTTCTTTGGACTGATGGTAATTAATTTTGGACCCTTGAATAATTTACCAACTATAAAACCACCTATATCTGATGCGACACAACCAATTAATAAAACTAACAATATGAATTTTGACTCATTAAAATTATAAAGAATAAAAAAAGATATTGAAAAAATACTAATAAAAATAATAAAGGCTAAATTTGAAATAATATAAAAAATTTTTTTTTTAAATATTTTCCTGGTTAAACTCAAAAATTCTAAGATAGACAAAATTCCTAAAATTATTAAACTTAAAATCATTAAATATAAAGAATTAAAAATTAAGAATATTAAAAGAATAAGCACAATTGATGTAACGATTCTTTTTTTTAATGTGTTTTTCTTCATATTGCCCCAAAATTTCTCTTACTTTTTTTGTACTTATTAATAATTTGTTTTAAATCAGAATAATTAAAATCAGGCCACAATTTTTTTAGAAAAAATAATTCAGCATAGGCTAATTGCCATAACATGAAATTACTCAATCTTTGGTGTCCTCCTGTTCTAATCAATATATCTGGGTCAGGCATATTTTTAGTGTAAAGATTTTTTTCAAAATTTTTAATACTTAATTTTCTTGTTTTTTTGGTTGCATTCAGAATTTCATTTTTTGAACCGTAGTTTACCGCTAAATTTACTAGTATTCTTTTATTTTTCTTTGTAAGTATTTCTGTTTTTTTAAGAGTGGATTTTATATTTAAGGGCAATCTTCTTAGTTCTCCTAATATCTTTATTTTTATACCTTGATCTTGAATACTTTTGATCTCTTTTAAAAAATAATTTTGTATTAATCTAAATAAAAAGCTTATTTCTTTTTTTGGTCTTTTCCAGTTTTCTGATGAAAATACGTAAAACGTCAATATTGGAATTTTTAATTTTATTGAAAGTTTTACTACTTTTTTTACTGTCTCTACCCCTTTAAGATGACCAAAATTCCTACTCTTACTTTTTCTTTTTCCCCACCTTCCATTGCCATCCATAATAAAGGCAATATGGTTGAGTTTATTCATATTTGAATTATCTCTTTTTCTTTATCTGTAGATATTTTTTCAATATTTTCTATGTTTGTATCTGTTAGTTTTTGAATTATTTTTTCAAAGTTTTTGTATTGATCTTCAGAAATAATTTTATCTTTGAGTTTTTTTTTTAAATCTTCATTAGCTTCTCTTCTGATGTTTCTAATTGCTACTTTACTTTTTTCACTCATTCCTTTTAATATCTTTATCAAATCTTTTCTTCTATCCTCAGTCAAATCAGGTATTCTTAATCTTATAATTTGACCATCTATCTGGGGATTGATACCTAAATCAGATTTTTGTATCGCAGCCTCCACTAAAGAAATGTTGGCTTTATCCCAAACTTGAATAGAAATTAAACGCGCTTCTGGAACACTCACAGTTGCAAGTTGTTCGACTGGCATCATTTGTCCGTAACAGTCTACTTTAATCATATCCAGCATACTGGTATTCGCTCTACCTGTTCTTAATGTAGAAATATCTTTTTTAAAAGATTTTATGCTTTTATCCATCTTTGTTGAGTAGTTTATTTGATTAAATTCTGAACTCATTTTTATACTCCTTCACCTACTTTATATCTAATATAATCAAGAATTTTTATTTCTTTGTTTTTTGAATTTTCTTTAAGAATATCTTTAACAGTTTTTTTTGGATCCATAATCCAAACCTGATTTAGCAAGGAATTATCATTTAAAAATTTTGAAATTTTACCATTAGAAATTTTTTCCACGATTTCTTTTGGTTTTCCAGAGTTAGTTATTTCAGCCTTAATAATTTCTAATTCTTTATCTACAATTTCTTTTTCTATTCCGTCTTTATCAATTGCTAAGGGGTTCGAGGCAGCTATATGCATAGCTAATTTATTTCCTAAGTCTTTAGAATTTGTTTTATCTATATTGTCTAATTTAATTATTGAAATTATTTTTCCAATATTTTTTTCAATTGCAGAATGTACGTAATAGAAATTAATACCTGCAGAATTATTAAAAAAATCAGCTCTTCTTATTGTAATTTTTTCACCAATTTTTGATATCAAATTAATTAAGCTATCTTTTACCAAAATACCGTCTGTCATTTTTGAATTATTTAGTTTTTCTAAATCGCCCTTATTTTTAAAATTTAAATCTGATAATTCCTTACAAAAGTTTATAAAGTCCTTGTTTTTAGCTACAAAGTCTGTTTCGCTATTAATTTCTATAATTGAAATTTCACCCTTATCTTCTTTGACTAAAGCAAGCCCCTCGCTGGCAGTCCTCATCATTTTTTTAGAGGCTTTAGCTATTCCTTTTTTTCTTAAAAACTCTATTGATTTTTCTATGTCTCCCTCATTTTCATCTAAAGCTGCTTTGCAGTCTTTAAAGCCTACTCCGGTCATCTCTCTTAGTTTTTTAATATTATCTAATAGATTTTTGTTTGACATTGTTAAATAATTAAAGAAATTATTTTTTTTTATTACTTGAATTTTTTTTTTCTTCTTTTTTGATCTTTTCTTTATCCTCAGTGCCTTTTATAAATTTTTCAGCATCTTTAATTGTATTTTTTAATAAGTCGCAATAAAGATTTATAGACCGTCTTGCATCGTCATTACCTGGAATAGGAAAATCTATACCAGTTGGATCTGAGTTTGTGTCAAGAATACCAATTATTGGAATACCTAATTTTTTCGCCTCTGCTACAGCAAGGGACTCTATATTTGTGTCAATAATAAAAATTAAATCTGGTGTTTTTTTCATCTCAGCTATCCCGCCAAGAGATCGCTGAAGTTTTTCTTTTTCCTTTCCAAATTTTAGAATTTCCTTTTTTGTAAATCCTAGATTCTCTTTTGACAACTGTTCCTCTAATTTTTTAAGTCTTTTTATTGAATTTTGTATCGTATTCCAATTTGTAAGCATACCACCCAACCAACGGTAGTTAACAAAGAACTGTCCTGTTTCTTTTGCTAAATCACTTACTTGTTCGGAGGCTTGTTTTTTTGTGGAAACAATCAATAGTTTTCCTCCTGTTGAGATCACATTGTGAACTTTTAAAAGGGCGTTTTTAAGAAAATCAACAGTTTGTGTTAAATCAATAATATGTATAGAATTTTTTTCACCAAAAATATATTTTTTCATTTTAGGGTTCCATCTAAGTGTTTTATGACCAAGATGCACTCCTGCTTCTAAAAGTTGTTTGATATCTATTTTTGGTACGTTCATTGTTTTTCCGGTTAATCCACCACAGTAATTCCAATTTTGGACCGGTAGGGCACTGCCCTTCAAACTGTGTGCGAAATTAATACCTGATATATAGAAACCTTTTAAAAAATCAATACTCTAAACTGTTATTTTTAGTACGTATTCCTTATCTTTTAAGCGTTTAAAATGGTTTAAATCAAATTTTCTATTATTTTTAAGAGAATAATAAGCTTTCTGATTTTTTTTGTTTATTATCAGATTTATTGTTGTATTTCCCTTCGAAGATAATATTTCCTTAATATCTTTAGCTTTAAAGTTTTCTTTTAATTCAATTGTAACATTCGAATAAGGCTCATTAATAAGTTCATCAAGGAATAATATTTTTTTTACGTTGACTCTCCTTTTGTCTGAATCTGCATTAACTTTTTCTTTTTGCAAAGTAATCACAAAAGACTCTGACTCTTTTAATTTTTCTCTGTTGTTTGTAAGCATTTCTGAAAATAAAAATAATTCAAACTCCCTTGTTTTATCACTAAATTTAATAATCGCGTAAGGAGTACCTTTTGCACTTTTTTTTTCCTGCATAGACATTATCGTCCCTGCTACTAAACCCTCATTGTTATTATTATTTAAAAATTGGTCGTAAGAAATAATTTTTAATTGACTAAAAATATCTTCATACTCATTAAGTGGATGATTTGAAATATAAAACCCTAATGAATTAAATTCTTCAGCAAGTATTTCTTTTTGCTTCCATTGAATAGATGGATCAAGCTCAAATTCGTTAATTGTATTATCACTGTTTTCAAAAAGACTACTTTGATTATTAGCTTTGTCATCATTGACATTTTTTATTTTTTGAATAATTTTTGGTATTGAATTATAAATTTTACCCCTATCTTTACTTAAAATATCAAAAGCACCTGCTTTAGTTAAACCCTCTAGCTGCAATTTATTAACATCTTTTGAATTTACTCTACTTATAAAATCTGAAAATGATTTAAATTCTCCATTTTTTTCTCTTTCTTTCAATATATTTGAAATTGCTTCAAAACCTACATTCTTAATAGCGCCTAAACCATAAAATATCTTTCCTTCAATAGCTTTAAATTCTGCAAAACATCTATTTATACAAGGACGGATAATTTCAACCTTCAGTCTTTTTAATTCTTCTACAAACTCTCTCAATTTAGATGTATTAGTAAGTTCTGTTGTCATTGTAGCAGCTATAAAATCTTCCTTGTGATAAGTTTTTAAATAAGCTGTCTGATATGCAATTAAAGCGTAAGCAGCTGCATGACTTTTATTAAAACCATATTGTGCAAATGGTTCAATTTTTGTAAAAACAAAATTTGCTACATCTTTTGCAATTCCATTTTTAATTGCCCCATTAATAAATCTCTCTTTTTGTTTATCTAGCTCAGCCTTTTTCTTTTTACCCATGGCTCGTCTTAATATATCTGCTTCCCCTGCAGTAAATCCTGCTAAAGTTTGGGCAATCTGCATTACTTGCTCTTGATAAATTATTATTCCATAAGTAGATTTTAAAATATCTTTTAGGATAGGATGAATGTAATCTGGTTCCCTTAAACCGTTTTTACATTCATTATAAATAGGGATGTTGCTCATCGGTCCAGGTCTGTATAAAGCAACTAAGGCTATTATGTCATCAAATCTATTAGGCTTCATTTGTTTTATAGCCTCCCTCATACCCGCGCTTTCTAATTGAAACAACCCGGTCGTTTCGCCAGTGGATAATAGTGAAAAAACTGCTTTATCGTTTTGATCAATTTTACTTATATCTAAATTTATTTCTTTTGCTTTAAGTCGTTTTAGTGTTTTATCTATAACTGTTAATGTTTTTAATCCTAATAAATCAAATTTAACCAATCCTGCATTTTCAGATGAATACATATCATATTGTGTTGAGGGTAAAATTAGATTTGAATTGTGATCAAAATATAATGGAAACTGCTCAGCTAATTTATCGCCAGCAATAACAACCCCTGCTGCATGTGTTGCCATATTTCTATTTAGACCTTCAAGCTTTAATGATAATTCTAAAAGTTTTTTAACTTTTGGATTATTTTTGACCTCTTCTTTAAATCTAGGCTCCCTGTCTATAGACTCTTGTAAAGTTAAAGGGCGAGATGGATCAAATGGGACCATTTTACATAGTCGATCTACATGTCCATAGGATAGGCCTAAAACTCTTCCAACATCTCTAAGTGCCATTCTGGCTTTAAGTTTTCCAAACGTAATAATGTGTGCTACCCCATCTTTATACTTATTTTTTAAGTATTCGAAAACTTGATCTCTTTTTTCCTCACAAAAATCAATATCAAAATCTGGCATCGAGATCCTATCTGGATTGAGAAACCTCTCAAAAATTAAATCATATTCGATTGGGTCAAGATCTGTAATATCCAAGCAATAAGCAACTAAAGATCCTGCTCCAGATCCTCTTCCAGGTCCAACAGGAATTAAATTTTTTTTTGCCCATTTAATATAGTCAGAAACAATCAGAAAATAACTTGCATAGTCCATTGAATTAATGATGTTAATCTCATGTTTTAATCTATCTTTGTAATCTCTTATTGTTTGATCTTTAGATTTAGGTAAATTTTTTTTAATAATAAAATTTTTTAATCTTTTATTTAAACCTTCTTCAGCTTGTTTTATAAGTTCTTCTTCAGCAGTATTACTTTCTGAATGAGCTATTGAGGGTAAAATAGGTTTAGATTTTTTTGGCTTAAAATTAAATCTTAAATGAAAGTTAAAATTATTTTCTAAAGCCTCAGGAATGTCAGAATATAATTTTAAAATATCGTCATTTGTTTTAAAAAAATGATGGTTGCTTAGTTTAAATCTATTTTTATCTTCAATAAAATTTTTTTCACCAATGCATCTAAGAGCATCGTGGGCCTCATACATATCTTTATTTATATAGAAAACTTCCTGAGTTGCAATTAAGGGTATATCCAAAGACTTTGAATTATTAAGAATAAAATTTTCAAAATTTGTTTCTTCATTCTCGCTATGCCTTTGAATCTCAAAATAAATTCTATCGTTAAATTCTTTTTTTAATAAATTAACTATTTCACTCATATGTTTAATTTTATTTGTATGGAATAACTTACCAAAAAAATCCCTGTAGTTTCCTGTAAGTAGAATTAAATCACGATTGTTTGTAATTAAATCTTCAATTTCACATGACGGATCCTCATTTTCTTTGCAATTCAAATAACTTATAGAAGACAATTTAGTAAGATTTTTATAACCTTCCTCAGTTTTTGCATACAAAGTAACTTTTCCAATTATATTTTGAACTTTTAGATTGATTTGTGTCCCAATAATTGGCTGGGTTCCAACTTTTGATAATTTTTCAGAAAATTCTAAAGCACCACATAAATTAAAGCTATCAGCTAATCCTAATGATCTAATTTTTTTATTTTTACAATATTCCGCTAATTCATCAATTTTTATAGCGCCTTCGCAAATTGAATACTGAGTATGAATTTTAATGTTGTTAAAATATTTATCATTTGTAGGCATTGACCCGTTTTATATTACCGTCAGAAATAAACAACTTGTAATCAGCCCTGTTAGCAAGTTCTCTATTATGAGTTGCAAAAATAATTGTTTTTTTTAGTTTTTTTAATTTTAAAAAAAGAGAGAAAATTTCTTTTGAGGTTTTAAAATCTAAATTACCAGTCGGTTCATCAGCTAAAATTATCTTTGTATCTGATACCAATGCTCTAGCAATAGCAACTCTTTGTTGCTCTCCTCCAGAAAGTTCATTTGGGAAATGATTTGACCTATTTATAATTTTAACAGCCATTAACATTTCTTTCGCTCTTTTTGAGGCTAAATTTAGATTTTCACCGTTTATGATTAAGGGCATCATTATATTTTCAATAGCAGTAAAATCAGTTAACAAATTATTGTCTTGAAAAATTATCGAAACGTTTTTTCTTCTTAGTTCATCTTTCTGCTCATCAGATAGGCTTTTAGTTTCCTTTTTATTAATTATTATCTGACCTTTTGACGGCTCGTCTAATAGCGCTAATAAATGAAGAATGGAAGATTTTCCTGATCCAGATGGTCCAACTAATGCCACTAGCTCACCTTCTTTTAATTTTAAATTGAAATTATTGAAAAGAGTTATCGGGCCATTTACATGGTCATAGCTTTTTTTTAAATTATCAGCTTCTAATATAAATTTATTCATATCTTAATGCTCTAAATGTGCTCATTTTTGAAATTTTCATCGCAGGTAAGTATGAGGCTATTGCAGAAATTAATAATGAGATTGAAAATATAACTACAATTGAACTAGTGTTTATTTCGCTAGGCAATTTATCTAAAAAATAAATATCTGATGGAAAGATTTCTAAATTAAAAACAGAAGATAAAAATATTCTTATTTTTTCAATATTCAATGAAAACAAAACACCTAAAATTACACCTGAAATTGTAGCAAAGAAACCTATCGTCAAACCTGTTAAAAAAAAAATTTTTTTAATAGATTTATTACTTAAACCTAGAGTTTTTAATATAGCAATTTCTTTTGTTTTATTTTTAATTAATATTGTTAGACCAGAAATTATATTAAAAGCTGCTACAATTACAATCAATGTAAGAATAATAAACATTACATTTCTCTCAACCTTTAAAGCGCTAAAAAGTGATCTGTTCAAATCAGACCAGGTGTAAACAAAGTAATTTTCATTAATTTTTTGAATTTCTTTTTTAAGTGAATTCGCTTTAAGTGGGTCATCTAAATATATTTCAATATTTTGATCTTTTATTTCTTTATTAAATATTGACAGAGCGTCTTCTATACTCAAAAAAATAATATTTTGATCAAATTCTAAAAATCCAGTGTTAAAGATACCAGCAACTCTAAAATTTTCTTGTTTTGGTAGATTCCCTAATGGAGTTGCAACAAAAGCTGAAGACATTAAGCTTATAGAATCTCCAATTTTAAGATTTAAATTAAAGGCAAGTTCTGTTCCTAAAAATATATTGTTGGAATTAAAATTTTCAAGATTTCCTTTGGATAAATATTTTTCAAAAAATTCAATAGTATTTTTTTCTTTTTTATCGACTCCCTTAAAAAAAACTCCTTTTGTATTATTTTTACTTATGGCAATACCTTCTCCGGTATAAGATTTATTTAAACTAATTTCTTTAAAATTTTTTTTTAAATTTAAAACAAAATCATTATCAATATCAAAACTGTTGGGCTGAATTACTACGTGAGGATTGAGACCTAAAATTTTACTCGTTAAATCTGTTTTAAAACCATTCATGACTGACATCACAATTATTAAAATTGCAACACCTATCATAATTCCTAAAAATGAAAAAATTGATACAATTTTTAAAAAGCCCTCTTTTTTTTTAGGTCTTAAATTTCTTAAAGAAACAAGTCTTTCGGCTTTTGTAAACAATGTATTAACTGTTAATTTTTAATTTTATATTTTCAAGACTTAACATTTCACTTTTTGAGTTTAACTCTTTAAATTCAAAGCGATCGCCCTCGGACTTGGAGCCAATGATTACTTGATATGGAACTCCAATTAAGTCATGTTTTTTAAATTTATTAGACATATTCTC
>CEUJ01020971.1_pt1 | contig 16668 bp, 15 predicted proteins | sample 361531 | NCBI WGS metagenome assembly CEUJ01 (sample SAMEA2622842, study PRJEB7988) | marine metagenome | biome: marine biome (ENVO:00000447); feature: marine epipelagic mixed layer (ENVO:xxxxxxxxx); material: "saline water (ENVO:00002010), including plankton (ENVO:xxxxxxxx)" | depth 140 m | reverse complement strand
TCACCCTCGGCCTCAATCAGGTAGACGATACTGACAATGTGCTTACGTGGGTCTCGGTTTGGGTCACCTTTGGCATCCAATAGTCGAATGATTTGACCGCTCAATCCGGTTTCTTCTTCCAATTCACGGAGGACAGCATCCGTGGGATCTTCTCCATAGTCGACGAATCCACCCGGGAGTGCCCAAGCCCCTTTCCAAGGTTCATTGCCTCGTTGAATCAACAAGACCTGATCGCCTCTGCGAACCGCGGCATCCACAGCCAAAGCAGGGTTCCGGTATTCCAGGGCCTCACTCTCCAAATCGCCGCTTTCGGTTTTGGTAGGCCTCAATCGCCTCGAGTAAATCTGCTTTGGAGAAGGATGGCCAGTAGACATCGGTGAAGTAGTACTCCGCGTAGGCGGATTGCCACAGTAAGAAATTGCTAATCCTCTCTTCACCAGAGGTTCGAATCACCAAGTCAGGATCGGGCATATCTCCGGTCCACAACCGGTTGCTGATTTCTTTCTCGTCAATCGCATCCAGTTCAAGTGAACCTTTGGCATGCTCCGCGGCAATGGCTCGCACCGCTTCGATGATTTCCTCACGGCTTCCATACGCCAAGCAAACTGTAAACACAAATTTGTCATAATCTTCGGTGACCTTCTCAGTATTTTCAATGGCCTCTAAGACATTTTGTGGCAAGAGATCCATTCGTCCGACAACGCGAACTTTGACATGATTCTTGTGAATTCTTTCATCAGTAGCCAAATCGTTCAAACCTTCAACGTAGAGTTTGAACAGCTCCTCAAGTTCGTCCGGTTTACGACTGGAAATATTCTCTGTACTGAGCGCATACACGGTGAGGTAGGGCACACCGATCTCAAGCACCCAGTCCATCACTTCCTCGAGCTTTTCTTTACCGGCACGATGACCCAATGTGGCGGCCAAACCCGAATCCGAAGCATACCGACGGTTGCCATCCATGATGATGGAGATGTGCTGGGGCAATTTGTCTGCCATGACACGAGTTTGCATCCTGCGCATTCGAACACGGTCTGTTCTTGAGACAATGCTCCAAGCGTAACGCGAATTTGCAATCCACCGAGCAGGACCGCGAATGATTCGCCACTTCAGCAACCAATGGGCGGTCCGGTCAATCGTTCGGCCGAGCCAACCCATAACTTGTCGAAACCGACCTACCTCTTGATGCAATCGGGTGGCTTGATAGCATGAACCGAGTGGGCCGTGCATGCGCCGCGAGGTCGTCTACATCCTCACCATCTGCATTGGCCTGTGGGTTGATCAGAATGGAACTGAGTGGGCACTGAAAGGTGAATATATCGTCGATATTGTGGTTTGGAGTATCTTTGCCACCATCTATGCGCGAGGAGATCGAGTCGAGCGGATTGAGATGCTCACCGTCTTGGCTTTCGCCACACCCATGGAATTGTTCTTCACCGAGGTTTGGCATCTATACGAGTACCGAGAAGGCATGATGCCGTTGTTTGTCCCTGCTGGACATTGGTTCCTGTTTGATTTGGGTCGTCGGTTTTCCAAGCATATGCCCGAACATTGGGCTTGGCCATCGATTGTACCCTTCGTTCCCCTTTCCGTCTATTTCGCATACCAAGGAATTGACACGTCGGGCCTGTTGTTGCTGGTCGCCCTCTTCGGATTCATGCAGTGGGGGCCCGAACGACGCCTGTATGCGACCATGGCTTGGCTGGCTTTGGCCATGGAATTGTGGGGCACTCACTTGGGCAACTGGGCTTGGTACGCAGAGGTTCCGTGGACACCTTTCACCGCATGGAATCCACCGTTGCTCTGTGGTGTTGTCTATGCATTGGGCGATTTGCTTGTTAATATCACAACAAAGAGTATCACGACTAAATCATGATTCGGGATATTTTTGAAATTATTCTTGAATAGCCAATAAATCAAGTTTTTTAACACGCCCCTCAGACAGCGGACTGAGGCTGCTATCTTGGTGGATAGGCGGAGTGTAACTTTTGACCTGAGTCGCTTCTATCAAGAAGCTGAAAATCAAGGCCAAATGCCGTCAAAAAACGAAGAAATTGAAAATTTATCAATGATCGCAATTCGTCTCTCGAAATCGACAATCGGTCACATTAGAACATTGACGAGTGAAGGTATGAATTCGCATGAGCGATTGCAATATGTCCAATCAATCTCAGATGGTTTGGATGGTGAGGTGTTTGAATTTTCAACCTGTAATCGTGTCTTATATGTTGGATTCGGAATCGATCCTCAACAACTCATCGATCGTGTACTGTCAATCTCTGGCCTTGAAGATGCGCCTTTCAAGATTTTCCAGGGCATGGAAGTTTGGCGATATTTGGTCAGAGTGTGCAGTGGATTGGACTCATTCATTATCGGCGAATTACAAGTGATGGGCCAGTTTAGAGGTGCGATTTCATGGCACAAGAAGAACAATCTTCTCAACGACATTAATGGGGCATTCTTTGACCATGTAGTCGCTGGTAATCGGGTTGTACGTAAAGAGTTAGGATTCACCAAGACCCCTGAGTCAATGTTGAGTCTAGCGACCTCAGCCATCCAAGAATCAATGGAATCTGAGCCTGGAGCCACCACTACCGTCATCGGATATGGAGAGATGGGCCGGAAAGCGGTGGAGGTGCTAATGTCCCTTGGGCAGAAAGACATTCTAGTTATCTCCCGCTCAGCAGAAGATGCAGCCAGCCGTACTCCAGAAATTGCTGATCAATTACAATTCAAACAATTTACGGATTGGTCTGAAGTGGACGAATCAAATATCATCATCTCAACGATTCGAAATACATCCCCCACATTCAATGGGGACCATCCAATCCCAGTCATTTCTCCGGCCAAGATTTTGGATTTTTCATGGCCACCATCCGTCGATTCTACCGGAATTCATTCCAACCAGATATTATTGGATGTCAAGTATTGGATTCGTGCGGCTCACAAGCTTGAGGAGGACTGGAACTATGCGGATACGATTGACGATGGAAATTCAATCATCCATGATGTCGAAGAGCGATTTATGCAGGCTTTGAATGATAAGAACCAAGGCAAATTCAGAGCATACATTTACTCGAGATTAGAATCTCTTTCAGGTACATGGGAACAATTTGGATGCAATGTGGATGAAGCATCACAGATGGGTGCCTTCTCGCGAGAAATAGCCACTTGGATTTGCAGCCAGAGGGGTGAGTTCAATGAGGGTGATTTGCAGAACAAAGTACTGCAAACTGAGAGGGCAATCAACTCCTCAGTTTTGACAAATATCGCTGCCGATGTCACGAGGGAAATGATTAGAATCAATGGTTCTGAGACACTCTCGGAGGTCACGGTTTGACTATGATTCGAATTGGAACCAGAACCTCAAATTTAGCGTTGTGGCAGGCTAAATCAGTCCAACTACGGCTTGATGAATATGGACTTCAATCCCAGATTGTCGAGATTGTCTCAGATGGTGACCAATCATTGAGTAGCAATCTTTCTGATCAACTCGGACAATTCGTGAAATCCGTAGATGATCAATTGATTAACAGAGACATCGATATTGCTGTACACTCAAGCAAAGATGTGCCTGCTGAATATCATGATTCTGTAACTTGTTTGGCTTACTTAGAAAGGGGCTCGACGAACGACATCATCCTGTTCAAAAATTCTGCCAATAATCAGAATCTTGCACAGGTTTTGGATCACTCATCTGCTTCACCATTTGAACAAGTTTTGTCGGCAATCCCTGAAGGAGGGAAATTGGGTACTTCAGCAGTACGTCGGCAGTCATTTTTCCTAGCACACAGAAAAGATGTCTTGCCTTTGGCGGTACGGGGGAGGGTTGAAACACGAATTCAGAAACTAATCGATGGTGTTGTAGACGCGGTAATCTTAGCCGAGGCTGGATTGCAACGTCTCAATGACATTAATTCTCTCAGTAATGAAGCCCTAGAATTGGGCGCTCATCGGATACCGCCAGCCCATTGGCCAACAGCACCTGGCCAGGGTGCAATATGTGTTCATTGCGCGTCCGATCGGATAGATGAACTCTCAGAAATCAGAGATTTTCTCAACCATGAACAGACTGAAATCGATGTCTCAAAGGAGAAAGATTTGCTAAAGAGGTTAGGTGGTGGTTGTCAATTTCCTGTAGGATTTGAATCCAATATGGGGGGGCTTAGTGGCCTAATCGCTCCACAAAATTGGCGAGAAAGATTTGCTTCAGGTCAGGATTACCAATTAAGAGAAATCACCGAAAATTCCGAAGTGATGAATTTGAAATTTGACACAATAGAAGACTCGCCGAACAGAATCAAATCGGGTCCCAAAATCATCTCCACTCTGAATTCTGATCGCATGCAAAACTCTCTGTCCAATATCGGTATTCCTGTAGTGAACTCGCCTGTGATTGAACTCGATTTAATCCCTCAGAATTGGCCACAGATTCCAATCAATCGAATCGTTCCCAAAGCAAAGTGGCCATTACTAGTACTGACATCTCCATTCTCTGCCAAGTCAGCATCGATGATGGTTTCTGAAATTCCCAATATCGAGCGTATCATGTGGTTGGCAATAGGAGAGGGTACTGCTCGGTCTTGTTTCCGTCTAGGATATCCCGCTTCAATTTGCGCAGACGCTCGAAATCGGGCTGAATTATTCGAATTCATCGTCAATAACATTGGCACGGATACCCCTCTTTACGTCCCAATGTCATCACTATCTCCGATTGAATTCATTGAATCTTTGAAGAATGCAGGGTACACGGTTCATTGCTGGACAGCATACTCCAATTCACCGAAGGTTGTGAAAGGAATAGAAGTTGATTCCGATGATGTTTTACTCATTTCTTCCCCCTCATCTGCGAAATCTTGGATTGAAAATGACTTGCCGATACCAGACAATGTTTTGTGTATGGGAGATTCGACAAAAACATCAATTGAAGTGCTAGATGCATTCAACCAAACCAAGATTAGTGTGTTAGAGGGGCCAACAGTTAGTGGAGTAGCCAGTTGGTGGGCCATTGAGATGGAGGAAAGGAAATGCGACCTCGAATAAACCGCTGGACGTCTGCCAGACGCGATCTCATTTTTGGTAATGACATTCGCTCATCTCTAGTTCAACCTCACTTTGTGGTCGCCGGTGAAAATGTGAATCATCCGATTCAAAGTATGCCGGGTATCAACCGTCAGTCAGTTGATGTCCTGTTGGAAACGATTGATTCAGATATGCAAAAAGGTCTTTCAGCCCATATGCTATTCTTGGTCTTAGGACATGATCAAAAAGATACCAATGCATCTTATGCCGCAGATTCGCAATCCCCTTTACACCAAGCAGTAAGACTGCTGAAAGAAAAGTATGGCGATGAGATCGTGTTGATGACCGATCTGTGTTTGTGTACTGGTACCGACCACGGCCACTGTGGTATCATTGTTGAGAACCGTATCGATAACGATGTCACAGTTGAGCAATTGGTTAAAATTGCAATTTCACAAGCAGAATCTGGTGTCGATTATATCTCAGCCTCCGACATGATGGACGGCCGTGTCAATCGACTAAGAATGGAACTTGAAAATCATGGATTTACCTCCACAGGTATTCTCTCATACTCTGTAAAGTATGCGTCTTCATTCTATGGTCCATTCCGAGACGCTGCAGATTCAAGTCCCCAGTTTGGCGATCGACGCAGTCATCAGATGGATGTACGATCAGGCTACTCTGAGGCAATCATGGAAGCCCTTACCGATGAAAGTGAGGGTGCAGATATCATCATGGTCAAACCAGGCCTTCCTTACTTGGATGTACTCCGGAAGGTTGCTGATGCTGTAGTTAGACCGGTAGCAGTGTACAATGTCAGTGGTGAATATTCAATGGTCATGTCGGCCAATCCTACGGTGGAACAGCGTGGTGCAATGGTACGCGAGATATTCCATGCTTTCAACAGAGCAGGTGCAGATATTATCGTGACGTACCATGCACGCGAGGCCATTACTGAAAATTGGGTATAATGGGGGATTTTATGGAGCGATTGGAGTCCAATAGATTGCATGAGGAGGCCCTCACGCATCTTGTTGGTGGGGTCAATTCTCCGGTTCGCGCCTTCAAGTCAGTTCATGGAAATCCGATTTATTTCGAACAAGCATCCGGAGCGATTGTGACCGATGTCGATGGGAATGAATTGGTTGATTTCGTCCAATCTTGGGGTCCACTCATCCATGGACATGCCCACCCATCGATTCTTGAAAGTGTGTATGAAAAAATGCAGCGAGGAACCTCCTTCGGTGCACCTCATTTGGGTGAAATTGAATTGGCCAAGCATGTGAAGCGTAGATTCAACCACATGGACATGGTCCGCTTTGTATCGTCTGGAACTGAGGCTGTCATGAGTGCAGTTCGCCTCGCTCGAGGATACACTAACAGGGACATTCTTGTGAAATTCGATGGATGTTATCACGGGCACGTGGACTCATTGATGGTCAACTCAGGTAGCGGATTGGCAACGTTTGGAATTGCAAGTAGTCCTGGGATTCCCAAAGATACAGTTGCAACAACCTTGATTGCACCTCTCAATGATGAAGAAGCATTGGAATTTTTGTTTGATGAACACGGAGACGAAATTGCAGCTGTTGTGATTGAACCACTACCCGCAAACAATGGGCTACTAATCCAATCTCACTCATTCTTACATCGATTGCGAGATTTATGCGATCAACATGGTTCACTACTCGTCTTTGATGAAGTCATTTCAGGATTCAGATTCAAGGACGGTAGTTACGGCGACATGTGTGGGGTCACCCCTGATATCTCGGCTCTAGGCAAAGTCATCGGAGGGGGTTTGCCTGTTGGTGCCTATGGCGCCCGTCGTGAAATTATGGAGATGCTATCGCCTTTAGGTCCCGTATATCAAGCCGGTACACTTTCAGGTAATCCTTTGGCAATGGCTGCGGGTTGCAAAACATTGGAACTCCTCGATGAATCAGCATATGATTACCTAGAGTCGCTGGGGCAACTGCTTGAGGAAAAAGTGGTGCCCGTATTGGAAAAGCACGGTTTCCCAATGCGGTTGGTTAGGTTGGGGAGTTTGTTTTGGTTGTCTCCCGGTTCAGGTGACCCACCAAGTCGCGCTGATCAAATTCCAAAAGATGCGGGTAAGTTGTATGCTGATGTACACCACGGCCTTTTGCAAAAGGGATACATGCTCGCCCCTTCTGCATATGAAATCGGTTTTCTCGCAACCGCTCACAATGAAGATCATATCTTGGGCATGGTCTCAGCCTTGGATGAAGTACTCAGTGAATTGGAGGAACGCAAATGAATGGGAAAGAGAGGATTCTCGCTGCACTCAATTTGCAACCTGTTGATCGAACCCCTGTTTGGTTCATGCGACAGGCAGGCCGTCATTTGCCAGAATATCGAAAGATTGCAGCGGAACATTCCTTTTGGGAACGCTGTCAAGATACTGACTTGTGTACCAAGATTACACTTCAACCAATCCATCGCTACAAAACTCTCGACGCCGCGATTGTATTCAGTGATATCTTGACACCCCTGCCCAGCCTCGGTTATGATGTGGAATACGGAGGGGGGATTCGAATTAGCGAATTCAATCTTTCAGATGTTGACGACTGGTCCAACTTTGTTGCTCGAAAACATGCTCCTTGGGCTGCAGATGGTCTACGTTCTGTCGGCGAGGAAGTAGGAGATTCGATTGCGAAACTTGGTTTCGCTGGCGCCCCTTGGACAATTTGCATGTATCTACTTGCAGGGGGTACTGGCGACAAAGACTTCCATAACGCCAGAGCACATGTATTCTCAAATCGTGAACAGGCGGAAAAAATGTTCATTTCAATGGGTGAAATTGTGGGTGATTTACTGGCCGATCAAGTGATTCATGGTGGAGCTGATGCAGTTCAGATATTCGATACATGGGCAGGTCTTCTTTCTCCAGAAATGTACCAAAAGTTTGCGATGCCAGCCACACAACATGCCATTTCAGTATTCAAAGAAAAGGTCGGGGATTCGACTCCCTTAATCCACTACGCCAAAGGTTCAGGTCACCTTCACCACCTGATTCGGGAACTAGATTTGAATGCCATTTCATTGGATTGGCGTGATGATCTTTCGACCAATCGTGCTCAATTTGGCAATGAGTTCGCCTTCCAAGGCAATCTTGATCCATCATTATTGCATGGTTCTGTAGAAGCCGCACAACAAGCGACATACAAGGTATTGGAAGCTGCTGGAAATCAACCAGGTCACATCTTTAATCTTGGACATGGATTTGCTCCATCTGCAAGAATCGAGTGTGTAGAGGCAGTCTTGAAAATCCTTGCAGGTGGATGAGATGCGACAGCAAATGATTGACATGGTGTATCGTGTCCAGGATGAAATTTGCAATAAACTCGTCAAGATTGATGCAGTGGATTTCCGAGAGGACATTTGGGAGCGCGATGAAGGGGGCGGTGGCCGTAGTCGCGTATTTTCTGGAGGCACCGTTTTCGAAAAAGCTGGTGTCAATGTTAGCGTGGTGTATGGCACTCTTGAACCAGAAGCAGCTCGTGCTATGGGCGGTGGACACTCACTCGATGACAACGATTTAGATTTCTTTGCTACAGGGATTAGTCTTGTTCTCCACCCGCACAATCCCATGGCTCCCACCGTTCACGCAAACTATCGTTACTTTGAGCGAGGTGATGGTGTAAAGGAGGGCAGTTGGTGGTTCGGTGGTGGTGCGGATTTGACTCCAAGTTATCTATTTCAGGAAGATGCACAGCATTTCCATACCACTCTGAAAACGGTTTGTGACCGTCATGAAGTTGCTGACTATCCAAAATTTAAGCAATGGTGTGATGAATATTTCCATATCCCTCACCGCAATGAAGGCCGTGGAATTGGAGGCATTTTCTTTGATGATTTGCGTTTATCCGATAAACAAACCTGCTTTAATTTCGTAGAGGATTGTGCCGATTCTTTCCTATCATCATATATCCCAATTCTCGAGAGAAGGAAGGATACGCCATTCGATAAGAATCACAAATTATGGCAACAGGTTCGAAGGGGCAGATACGTCGAATTCAATCTGGTTTACGATCGAGGTACTACATTTGGCCTCAGAACCAATGGTAGAATTGAGAGTATTTTGATGTCATTACCTCTGACAGCAAGATGGGAGTATTGCCACGAAGTGGAACCTGATTCTGATGAAGAAGAATTGTTGAAAGTACTCAGATGCCCCATTGATTGGGTTTAGTGAAGGGTTTGGTAATGTATTCTGTTGATGAATGGATACGTTATGGCGATGAACTACGTCGCCCATTCCACATCTTACCGAGTCTGTCCTCCTCCAAGCATATCGCGATTGTAGGTGGTGGAATTTCAGGCCTTACGATTGCTTATCGCATCGGCAAAAAGAGACCTGATATTTCGATTACTCTAATCGAAAAGAAATCCACTCTGGGAGGCGTAATTTCGACCTGGAAAGAAGAGGAATGGATTTGTGATGTGGCTGTGAATGCCACTCGACCTCATCCGGCGGTATGGCGTCTTGTTGAAGAAATCGGATTGGAGGAGAAATTTACCCCATCCAGTCCCCGAGCAAAGCGACGGTGGATTTACAGGAATGGCAAATCGCATCGATTGTCATTGCTCACTGTTTTCAAAATGGGTTTGTTAAATCTCCGTCGTTCTGTAATTCAATCACGAAAAGGAGGCGTTTCTGTCGCTGAATTGATTCCAGATAACCAACTTGCCGATGCCATGACTCTAGGTATTGTCAACGATGTTTCCGCCAATGTCGATGCAGATTTTCTATTTCCATCCTTGACAAAATTTGGTGTAAACCCACCGATCAAATGGTCAAAAATCAAGAGGAAAATAAATCGAAAATATCCAATTTTCATTCCTAAAAAAGGTTCAGTGGCATCATTTGAAGGTGGGTTATCGACACTCGTGAATCAACTGATTCAATGCATACATGAGTTGCCTAATGTGAAAATTTTAGTTGACACTGATGTTAGTTCGCCTGCTGAAGCCGCAGAGTTGTGTGGAATACAGGAGGCATCTGTTATCTGGGCTGCTCCGATGGATAAAAATCGCGAAAGCACAGATTTGTCCGTATTTGCCATTGGATACAAGGATGAAGATGTCGCATCTGTAAAACGGGGATATGGTACTCTAATTCCAGACTCTAATATTCCAATTAGTGGAATCCTACATGAGACGGATGTACACTCAACCAAACGTTCACCCCCAGGGCATCGTTTGTTCAGAATCATGGCTCCCCACTCAAGGTGGAGTGGGGATCATGCGCAAGTGAAAAAATGGGCCCAAAGACTACTATCGGATGCTGAACCCACGATTTTTCAGTGTATTGGTGAACGGAAAATACCAACATATCGCCCGGGATACTTATCCGAAATTTCGAAGCATGAATACGCTTTCAATCGTGTCGGTTGGAGCTACGCCGGTGTCTCCATTACGCACGTGATTACTGAGGCTGAACGAGTGGCAGACTTGTTTTAGCAGCGCTACCAAAGCGTTTCAAAATCAATGAGCAGAGTCCATCAATCCATAATGGGTCATCATTTAGGCAGTTAACCACCGTCAATTCCTGTCCACCATGTTCATCAAAATGCTCTCGAATTTCGATATCGAGCTCCTCCAGTGTCTCCAATCCATCCGCTAGGAATGCAGGAGATACAATCACAAGTTTTGTGATTCCTTGAGCTGCCAAATCTTCAACAGTCTTCATCGTTGAAGGTTGTAACCATTTGGCAGGGCCAAGACGACTCTGGTAACTAATCGACCACTTGCCTTCGTCTAACCCTAGTTCTTCGATTACAGCGAGAGTTGTCAACGTACAATGATGTCCATAACAAGAGGCATTTCCTTTTACACCGATTGTACAGCAATCGTTGACTTTCTGACAATGCGCTCCACTAGAATCAGATCGCTTGACATGAGAAACTGGTAGTCCATGATATGAGAAGAGCAGATGCACATCATCGTCGAGATGGGGTTTGATGGAATTCGCCAACGGTTGGATAAATTCTGGGTCTGTTGGGAAATGAGATAATTCCAAAACTTTCGGATTCCAGTTGATTTCTTTCAACTGCTTGTGCGCATGTTTCAGGGCAGACTCAGTCGTTGCTTGAGCATGATGTGGGAATAGGGGTGCAAGCAGCAACTCATCTACACCCATATCTCGCAGAGTCTCCAGTCCTTTTCGAATGCTGGGATTTCCATATCGCATTCCAACCTGACAAATCACATCACCCAATTTGGATTGAACGGCATCATTCATTCTCTGAGTATACACTCGAAGTGGGGACCCTTCCTCCATCCAAATGCTTTCATAGCGAGGGGCAATTTTTTTCGGTCGAGTTCTAAGGATGATTCCTCGAACCAATAGATGGCGAAGTGGCGCGGGTATATCGATGACATCCGGATCGAGTAGAAATTCGCGAAGATATGTGCGTACAGAGGCCACCGTTGGTTCATCAGGCGTGCCGATGTTCATCATCAGAACGCCGCGTTTTCCCATGAACCCACCAACAATGAATAGGTTGTAATCTTTTGTCTTCACACATCGGTTGAATTAATCGCTAAGGTTGTTTATTTTGATGAGTTAATCGAAGCGTGATTTGAGATATTATTGCGAGAACCGCCAGAGCAAAACTCAGGCGAAAAACCGTATGGTAATCCCATTTGTCAGGCCGATCTACAGTCTCAGCCCATACAAATGCTGCAACGATTGGACCAATAATCCGCGCCATTGCACCATATCCTTCTTGAGCACCCATTACCCGACCTAGATCAAGAGACGTCGATTTCGCTTCCAATGTCAACAACGTGTTTTGGGTCGGTTGGAATAGGCCATTTCCGAGTGCAATCATTGCCATTGGGATTAGGACAATTACAAACGGTTCTGGACTGAGATATGGAATCCATCCAATACCCAGGCCACAGACTAAAATTCCAAAAACCATCATCACACGAGAGTCTAACCGTTGAGCTAGTTTGCTTCGCATGAATACACCTTGAACAAGTACCCCTACAAGTCCAACAAAGGCGAAAACGTATCCGTTTGCTTTCGCATCATAACCAAGGCCTCCATTTTCGATGGACATTCCAGTGAACAGAATGAATGTTGTATGCATAATCGTGAATGAGGTCAGGAATATTGCATTGACAAGAATCAGAATTTGTACCGGACGAGAAAGATCACGAACACGAATCAGGTTACCCAAGAGTTGCTTGACATAGTTTCCTTCACGCTCGGTGCTGGAACGAGATTCAGGTGGTAGGCTTTCGGGAAGTTGTTTGATTGCCAAACCAAAAGAAATCAGTGAGAGTAAACCAGCAAACAAGCATGGTAGGAAATAGGGGTGGCTTTCCCACCAAGAAGTTTCGAAATAGCCCCCGAAATTTGTGTATGGGTCAGTCAATATTCCTCCGATAAAAGGACCAATCATGAATCCTAGACCAAATGCTGCTCCAATTACACCCATTCTGGCCTTGAGTTGTTCATCTGTACTAATGTCCCCGATGTACGCGCGAGTTACAGCGATATTCCCATTTCCTGCACCTGCCAAAAATCGGACAATCAATGCAAACCAAAGGCCCTGTGCCAAGCCAAATGCGATGAAGAAAATTGTATTTGAAATCAAACCGAACATAATCACGGGTCGGCGACCGATCCGATCTGAAAGACTACCCAATATGGGTGTAAATAGAAACTGACCGAACGTGTAGGCTGCTAGAACAATCCCGACCCATAGATCTCTCTTACCCACATCAGTGAACCCATCGACTGTCGCTAGATCTTGGATGAAGTAAGTCAAGAACGGAATTACCAGTGTAAAACCAATCAAATCAATCAAGACTACGAGGAATAGAATTCCCATTCCACTCCGTTCAGTCTGACCCATGACCATTGCTGATGGTGGAGGGGAATAAGCCTTCATTTTCCGATGGATGCAATTTTGTTATTCAAAGACAATCGATGGTTGGTCGCCCAGTGCATTGAGGGTACTCTTGCTGGCGTTGACCACAATCACCTCACCCGCATACGGCCAAGTTTTGAGATCGTGACTTGAATTCCCTGCATAAGCAAAATTTCCCTTACCATAGCGTTCAGCCAAGGCCTTTCCTTTGGCTTCCATCCGCAAATTAGTGACACCATCACTGGCCATCACATCATCGAATAGACCGACATATTGTGCAATCTTTTTGGCGACAAATTCTTCCGAGGCCGTACACAAAATCATCTCCCTTCCGGTTGCTTTTTGCTCTTTCAACCACTCGAGAAAAGCCTCGTGATAGACCAACTCGGAAGGTTCGAATTTGAGTCTGCGACCGAGGACTCGCTTCCATCGAGCTCGTTGCCCTGTTAATTCAAGATACAGTAACCATGGGAACAACCAGAATCGCGGTAAAACGACGCGACGAATCGTGACTCGCGACATGTCGGTGAGGATCAGCGTTCCATCGAGATCGACAGCGAGTGGTAAACTGGTCGTCTTTCCCATGGCTCGCAGGCACGGTCAAACCAATTTCAATCTGTCCTCTGCTTCGCAGAGATTTGATGTGGATGGGGCCTCTGGGCATGTCGTGGAGATAGAATCCGAGGCATGGTTTCCTTCGGCCGCTGTCAAGTCAGTGACTGATTCTTCTGACCCTGCTCCACTTGGATTTTCTTCGCATGTTCTACATGTTCGTTGGGATAGCCTGCCCATGCTCCTGCCCGATGGTGATCTCAAATCGGTCGAGTGGTGGCGTACTCAGTCAGCGACATGGGGTGAATGGCTTTCGGGTAAACCGAAATTGGTTCAATCTCATTCGTCAGGTTGGACCGTGGAATTTGACCATCATGTCGCTCAAGTGTTGCCCATCGATGAAGACGGACATGGTCGACGACTGGCGCAATTAAATTCCAAAGAATTGTATTCTGCGATTGGTGGTATTCAGCATGAAGGACGAGATGTGATTTTGGTTTTTGAGAAGATCAATTTCGATCCATTGCCACTGGATGTACGACACTTGCAGATGGTTGGTGAATCCTTGGGTCGATTACACGCAATCTGTGGTTCCAATATCGCCACACCGAATGATCAAAGATCTTGGAATCAGCGCCTGGAAATCCTTGAGCCACGCACACGATCGGCGACGAAGTGGAGAGCCCCACATTCGGCTGATACACAGGGGACGATTACACATCGAAATTTCAGCATCGATCAATGCTACATCCGTGAAGGTAAAGTCTTGATTGGTCGGTGCTGGGGTGGAATTCAGAATGCTCTGCTCCCCCAAACATCTCTCTTGCCTGCAATTCGAGATGTTGCCTCCGCCGTGATTACTTTGTCCAGTGAACAGAAGCGAACGTTTTGCGAAGCGTGGTCATCCACTGCTCCCGCTCATTGGTCGTCTAGCAAGGCATTGGATGGACACAAAGGTGGCTTGCTTATTTGGGAATATGAGCAGCATTTGCTCCTTCGAATGTTCCACCAATCTTGGGGAGAAAATGAACCCCAAAGTGTAACCGAATTCCTTACCGAAGTCTCCACCATTCAGAATGGAATGTATCGAGCGAGAACAATTGCTGCGGGGGCAATGATTGGTCTGTCAGTCCCTGCGGTTGCAGTGCTGTACTGGCTGTTTTATCCAGATGTATCATCCCCCGCTACTGTTGAAATGGCAGGGGTTGCAACCATGGGTGTCATCGGAGGAATGCTGCGCAGATTGTACCGTTCTCTAGCACCTAAGCCATGGTGAACTGCCCTTCAGCATAAGAATAGATTCGCGGGACACCCGTTGGGATTTCCAAGCCTAGAACTTCTTCGCGACTCAACCCTTCAATTTCCATGACGATACTTCGCAAACTGTTCCCGTGCGCCGCGACAAGAACCGTTTTCCCATCCTTCAAATCAGGTATAATCGCTTCATTGAGGTACGGCAGTGTTCGCTCAGCACACATGGCCAGACTCTCACCTTCAGGGGGTGGGATATCGTAGGAGCGACGCCAAATGTGGACTTGTTCTTCGCCGTACTTTGCTCGAGTTTCATCTTTGTCAAGACCCTGCAATGCTCCGTAATGTCGCTCATTGAGTCTGAAGTCTCGATGGGTTGGGACATCACCTGAGACTCGATTGTGTTTCATGACAATCGCAGCGGTCCGCTGAGCCCGAATGAGATCGCTTGTGTGAACGACATCAATTTGGATTTCAGCCAAATCCTCGCCAGCTTTTGCTGCTTCAGCCTCCCCCACTTCCGACAGTTCTACGTCAGTCCATCCGGTGAATTTGTTGGCTGCATTCCAAACGGATTGGCCGTGTCGAAGTAGAATCATTGTCGCCATCTTTCCACCTCAGCTCAAAGTCCGTTGATTGCGGACACGGGGCTCATAGAAGACAATTGCATTTTCTTTGGCCAATCGAGCGACGTTCAGCAAGAATTGCTGGCGAGCATCTCGCTCATCTGCCCCACCGTTGACATCCCAGTAGATGTTGCAGGAGACTTCGATTGAATCCTTTGAAATTGAGGACACCTTGGCCCATGATGCATCTTCTTTCATGGTGTTTTCATCGGTTCGAATGAGGTCTCCAACACCTTCAGTGAATTTTTGTACAGCATCCGGATCACTGTCCAAGTCAAGGTAGATGATGGGTTGATAGCGACGCCATCTTCGCTTACCGAAGTTTTCGATGGGCTTACTGGTTAGATTTGCATTCGGGATGGTGACAATCGTATCCAAACTTGTGCGCAACAATGTGGTTCGCAAACTGATGTTAATCACTTCACCCTCACTTCCACTGACAATCACCCAATCACCGACTCGGAACGGACGGTCGAGCAATACGGTCACAGCGCCAAACACATTGGCGATACTATCCTTGGCCGCCAGAGCCAATGCCAAACCGGTGATTCCAAGACCGGCCACCATGGTGGTCAAGTCAAAATTGAGCGCATCGGCAATGAATATCGATCCAAAGACGACAATACAGAATCGCATGACACTTTCAACCGCACCGATGAGGGTCCGCTCCGCTCCATCCAACTCATCATCATCGTCCCAATATTCGACGACAGCTTGGACACAAACCGTGAGACGAAGTGCCCAGATAATGATTGCAATGAGCATCACAACTTGCGCGATGGAAGGCAACCAAAACGCCACTGCGGAAGGCATCATTGCCGAAGTACCATCAGACAAAGCAAGAGATGCTCGCCACATGATGGCTGCCCCTACTGCAGTGCCCAGTGCCTTGCTTGAACCGTGAATTGCAATTTCCGCCACAGAACTTTTCTCGCACAAACCATTGAACATGTTTGGAATTGTCATCACCGCAACCAGTCTTGCAATGAAACCCAACACAATCAATCCGATGAGTACGCCCAGAGTGCCTTGGTTGAATCCAAACAACTCTTCACTCCAGTTTGGAACCATCTCGACAAACTTGTCCATGCACTTCGACTCGGAAGAGGGGGGTTCATCCTTTCGCTGAATTTGATTCGCGGAACCGTCCCCTAAAGGGACGTTTCCGTTAGGGCAGCACAAGCGGTCGATTCAAAGGCAGAACGCTTGTCGTCGATATGGTCACCATGTCGTCGCGCCGAATTCCAGCCGTCTTAGCCATCCTTTGCATGCTTGTCCCCATGCTGACGGGAAGCATCACCACAAACGCT
>CEUJ01056019.1_pt1 | contig 16690 bp, 12 predicted proteins | sample 361531 | NCBI WGS metagenome assembly CEUJ01 (sample SAMEA2622842, study PRJEB7988) | marine metagenome | biome: marine biome (ENVO:00000447); feature: marine epipelagic mixed layer (ENVO:xxxxxxxxx); material: "saline water (ENVO:00002010), including plankton (ENVO:xxxxxxxx)" | depth 140 m | reverse complement strand
TTAAAGAAATATGCTAGAACAGGAACAATTAATGCGGTAACGGGAAGAGGTATAATTTCAGACATCCACAAACCAGCACATACCAAAAGAATAAATAACCCTCTTTTGATTTCTAAATCATCTGCTAAAAAAGAACTAAAGACAAAAGAAAACCCTGCCCATAGTGCAATGATTGTCATTTTTTTTATTAGTGGATAGCTACTCATTGAAAAAATTACATTTAATAATTAAACAGAAAATAAAAAGCCCCCATGAAATATGGAGGCTTTTTATAATGGTATTTTATTTTGGTAATATGACTATCTGTTAACTTCCGTTTTTGCATATATACCAGGATCCTCGTCAACAGTAGCATTAGATGTAAGCTCATCCTGAGACCAAGGTAGTCTTTCAACGTGCTTGGTTGCAGCTTGCGTATTCAAAGGAAATGGTGGAATAAGGTTTGTTTCACCAGCACCTCTTAACCTTCTGTGGTCATTAAAAGGCATAAAGGTTCCAAAGCCAGACACATAACGCTCTTCAATAATTTCTCTAAGAAGAGCAACCTCTTTGGTTACGCCATCAGCATTTTCTATACCATTGCTTGCAAAATCCGCGTCAACATACGCTTCATACTTGTATTTGGTATTATCATTGTGATTGCTATTCAATCGCCCACCAGTGTTAAGCCATGATCTATAAGCATTTAATGCGCTTAATCCAGCAGCAAATCCAGAGGTGCGGGCTGATGCCTCAGCTTTGATAAGCTGATTTTCGAAGTAGGTAACCATGGGCTGAGGTTCAAACTGCTCCACAACACCCGTATTACCCCCAGCAGAAGTTTCATCAATTGAGTAATAAGTGTAACGAGCTTCTTCAGTGGTTTTTGCATTTCCACGGTAATCACTGTGAGCAGGGTCAAGAAGGTCTATCAAGTAGCTTCTATCTCCATCTTTTGCATTTCCAAGATCACCTGTTCTCGACCCATTCAAAATCTCCCAATATAGATTTTTATCACCATTTGGGGTTGCAGCATCTCCTCGAGGCTTATACAGCATATCTCCGGCTGATGATGATATACCACTACCCGCATGTGAAAGCGCTGACGCATAGTCTTTTTTCGCTAATGCAATACGAGCTTTTAAGGTGTAGGCAGCGGCAATCCACTTATCCTTATCACCATTAAAGTAGATGTCATAAGCTTCACTTCTACTGTTTGCTGCAGATAGAGTAGTAATACCATCTGAGAGCAAAGCTGAACAAGCATCCAAAACAGATGATTGCTTGTCAAACTTCGGTGAATCGTTATCAGAATTTATTTCAGTATATGGCACATCGCCCATAAGGAGAGCCAGAGAGCTGATAGCGTGAGCTTCTAAGATCTGGGATATACCGACAAGCAATTTATCGTTTGGAGCGCTTTCTTGAATATGTCGAGTATTAGACACAACGCCAACATAAGCGCTAAACCATTCATCGTTTGACTCTACCGTGGATAATGAATAACCGTATATATTGGAATACAAAGACGCATATCCAACTAATTGCCCTGAATACATACCAGAAATTCTGTTTAAATGACTAACCTGAACTATGGCATTAGCAAGCTGGGCGCCATTTAAGAAGAGATTTGCATCTACATCTGATACGGTTATCTCATTAGGGTTATCATTTAAGTTTTCAGGAATTTCACATGATGTCATTACTAGAGTAATAGACAGTGTTATTAATGATATTAACTTTTTCATAGTTATTAATCCTTTTGATTCTATTTTCATAATCTCACCCACCCTTTAAAAATTAGCTGTTAGTGAGAAAAGATAGGATCTTGTGCTTGGATTCGTAAAATAATCCAACCCAAAACCACTAGACACACCACTTTGATTCACAGAAGGATCTACGCCAACTAACTCTTTGTAGTCAGCCCATAGATTTCTACCTGTCCAACGAAGCGTAACGGAGCTAAGCCCCATTGAGCTGATAGCGGGGTGTACAAGATCGTAACCTATTGAAAGTTCTCTTAGGCGTGTAAAAGATGCATCTTTTACCGCAAAGTTGTAGGCCTGGTTATCTCCAAAACCGCCTCCAATTCCATGCCTATACCATGCTTCATCAAGAATGACCTTTCCACCGCCGAAATCATGGATATGTCCTCTAACTGTAGTTCCGGCTGGAATAGTATTTCCATCAAAATTAACCAAATCCTCGGTCAACACTTCTTCGTTGTCGGTTTCAGCAGTGGTACCGAATCTTCTAAGAACCCACTGTGTTCTTGGTGAGTAACTTCCTCCTTGAGAGTGTTCAAATAAGACGTTTACTGAAACACCATTCCATCTACCATTCACACCAAAAGTTCCACGCCAATCTGGATTAGGGTCTCCTAAAATAACAGGTAATGACGTAATCTGAGGAAATCCATTGGCATCTAAAAGTAGGTTGCCGTTATCATCCGTCTTGGAACCTGTTCCATAAAGGGATCCTAAAGCATGGGTAGTGCCATCAAAGGATGGGTCAACAGCTACAGAGCTTACCGAGCCACCAACAAGAGTGAGCACGTCCGTGCCCTGCGTTAATTTGAGAACCTTGTTTTCGTTTGTAGCCCAATTGAAGGTGAAATCTACATTTTGATTCAATGTAAAGGAACCGTCAAGCTCAAGACCTTTATTTTCCATCTCAGCAGCATTTGCATATTGTGTATCTGAACCTGTGCTTGGCGCCTTTGATACGCTAATTAACATATCAACGATCTTATTCGTATACCTTGTGAAACCAAGAGCAAATCTGTCGTCAAGCAATCTAAAATCAAAACCAAACTCAGTTTCTGTTTTAACTTCAGGTTTTAAGTTTTCATTACCCTTATCATCGTCTACTCGATATCCTCCACCCCAAAGAGCTACTTCTAACGGATCACTATATGAACTGTAGGAGAAGCCTGACTCAGCAAGAGTTTCAAAGCGATGAGCTGCGGGACGCACACCAACCTGACCCCATGCAAAGCGAGCCTTAGCAAAAGAAAATGGAGCAGGAACGTAATTGGTCAACTGTACAGCCACATCCATAGCAGGATAGAAGTATGCCTTACTAATGGTTGAATGGTCTTCCAGAGCACCGGACAGATTGACAAAAACCTGATCCATGGCGTCTATTGATAGCAAACCATAAGTTCTTGTAGATCTAATAAACAATCTTCCATTGTCAACCGTAGAGTTTTCAGCTGATGTATTGACGTTCACGGTTTGTTTGTCAGTGTTTACAAGAAAACCTGTGATATTGTAAGACGTTCTACTGTAGGCTCGATCGTTCCAATTGTAACCTAAGGTTGCAACCATATTTAAGGATTGACTTAAGCTAAAATTATGCCTTCCTATAAGATCGTAATTTGTTTCTTTGTTGGTAATTACGTCCTGAGCAAAAACTCCAGTATTTCTAGAACCAGCAGATCCAATAGGGAAAAACCAATCTCTATTATCGGTATACTGATCGATACCTGCTCTGAGTACAACGTCGGTCCCTTCTCTCGGAGTATAGGTCATTTCGTTAGACATGATCAAACGATTCACGCCCGTTGTTGATTTTTGCTCTTTAACTGTCCAAATAGGATTGTTATAAATCGGGTTCGTACTTGACCCTCCTAGGTAGCGTCTGTAAGCGCGATGGCGACCGGTATATTCAACTCCTCCGCTAACGTAAGTACCTTTGTAGTGAGTATTATCGAAATCTGGTGCCGTACGTAAAAGACCAAGGAGTAATCCAGCGGTATTTGAGCTTTGCTGGATTCTATTGGAATTACTATAGGTATAACCAGCCTTAGAGGTCATCGTAATCTGATCCGATAATTTAAATTTAGTATTCAATCTAAAGTTGTCTCTATCATAGAAAGAATCTCTAATGATACCATTTTGACGTAGGCGACCGTAACTAAATAGATATGTCTTTGTTGCATCCCCACCTGACACCTGAAAATCGTCTTGAGTAAACCTACCGGTTTGAAATACAGCGTCCCAGTTCTTGTCGACGTAGGTTTCTTTAGAGTTTTTTTCAGTAATAGTGTACTGAGTAAAGGTTCCATCCTCAGAAACAAAATAAGGCTTGCTGGTATCAACAACGTCAGCTCCACCTTTTCTGTCAGCGATCTTATCACCCCAGGATTCCGCTGCTGTGCTCCAGCTTCCGCTTCTTCCCTGTCCATAAGTATCCTGCATTGGAATGCGCTCATGAACCTCATCAAAGGATTCAGTGCGCTTGAAGGACATTTTCATTCCACCAGCGGAAGAGCCATCTTTAGTTTTAATAACAACAACTCCGTTTGCAGCGCGTGAGCCCCACAATGCAGCAGCCGAAGCACCTTTTAATACCTCAACAGAGGCAATATCATTAGCATTGATATCATTGATTCTGGATTGCTGTGTTGAACCACCAGTCCTACCGCCAGTGATATTATTACCACCCCCGTAGGTTGTTGAGTTGTTTATTGGCATACCATCCACAATTATAAGAGGCTGATTAGAGCCTGAAATAGTATTTGCCCCTCGAATCTTGATAGAGGTTGAAGCCCCTGGGTCTCCAGCGGATGGATTTACAATTACATTTGAAGCTTTCGCTGCTAATGAATTTGCCATTAATGATTCACCAGAACGCGTCATGTCGCCAGCATTGATAGATGAGCTAGTCGACCCTTGCTTGTCGCGATTGGCTTCAAAACCTAAAGCGGTAACACTAATAGCTTGAAGGCCAATAGCATCTACCTCTAAAGAAAAGTTTTGAGTCACGCTTCCGGTTTGAGGCACGTCAACGTTTGCTGACTGGCTTTTGTATCCAATATAAGATACTTCGAGCGTCACAGATTGCCCCTCTACAGTTCCAGATGGGATATCAATTTGATACGTTCCATCCGCATCTGTGGCTGCTCCAACCGAAGTGCCAGCAACAACAACATTGGCTCCCGCAAGTGGATCGCCGTTGGTGTCAGTTACGCTTCCTTGGATAGAGGATTGTGCGTTTGTTATTCCTATTAAAAATAGGAGTATAAACGCATTTTTAAGAAAATTATGCATGTTCTCTCCTTGATGATAGTTTTAGGTAAATTTTTTGAATTCACCTATGTAAAAAAAGGTATGTTACAAATTAATAATTAATTGATATAAAACTAGAATATTTAATGCAATTATGAATATGCGTAGCTTTGAAGTAGTGTATTCTTGAGTCCTACTTAATCTTCTCGATTTTGAAATTAAAAAGGGCGTAAAAAATTGCAATTAAAGGATTAATTAGATTGAAAAAACAAAAAGGCAGATAACTTAAAGTTGCAATGCCAAGCGAGGCTGACATGAATGCTCCACATGTATTCCATGGAATTAGTGGAGAGGTCATTGTCGCAGAGTCCTCTAACGTTCTTGACAAATTCTTAGCATGAAGTTGACGTTTTTTGAATTCAGATTTAAACATTCTGCCTGGAAGCACAATAGCTATGTATTGGTCTGCAGTGACAATGTTTATACCTATACAAGTTCCGATAGTTGTAATAATAAGGGAGCCCGTTGACTTAACAAAAGAAAGAAGAGCCTGAACTAAAACATGCAATAATTTGGTAGTTTCTAAAACGGCTCCATACGTGAGGGCTGTAATAACCAACCAAACTGTATTTAACATACTGGACATGCCGCCACGCGATAACAGGCTATCAACCACCTCTACCCCGCTATCGATTGAAAATCCAGAGTGCAAGGCAGTCCAAACTCCAGTAATATTTATTAGTGCGCTTGAAAATTCACTTTCACCAACGAAGTTTTTTATTACATCGGATTGAAACATTATTGCAAACAGACCACCGATAAGCGCTCCAATCAAAACGGTTGGAAATGCGGGTACCTTTTTAAAGGCTAATACAAACACCAAAATCAAAGGAATGAAAGAAATGATAGAAATATTGAAATTGCTTTTAATTGTGTCCTGTATCAACACCAAGCCCTCAACGTTTTGAACCTCTCCAGAATTAAGCCCCATTAGTAGAAAGATGACTAAGGCAATCAATAAGCTTGGGCCTGTAGTCCAGATCATGTGCCTTATATGAGTAAAAAGATCGGTCCCAGTGACCGCTGGTGCAAGGTTTGTGGTATCAGATAATGGTGACATCTTATCGCCAAAATAAGCTCCAGAAATAACAGCGCCCGCTGTGACTTCAGGTGAGAGACCTAGCCCAACAGCAATTCCCATTAATGCAGCTCCCAATGTGCCTGCAACCGTCCATGAACTCCCTATACTTAAAGCTGATAATGCGCAAATAATACAAGCAGCGAAATAAAAAATTGAAGGGGATAAAATATTTAAACCGTAGTAAATCATGGCGGGTACTAAACCTGACATGATCCAGGTGCCTATCATTGCACCAACGGCAAGTAAAATCAAAATAGCACCCATAGCGGCAGAAATACCCTTAATGATACCGGCTTCAATTTCTTTCCAAGCGTACCCATTTTTAATTCCTATAATTGAGGCTATGGCTGCACCAAGGATTAAGGCAATCTGATTTCCCCCATAAGATGAATCGTCTCCATAGATATATACTGAAGCTGAAAGCATTACAATTAAAGACACTATTGGAATCAAAGATTCAAAAATTGAAGGTGCTGTAGTTTTTGAACCTGACATAACTATCTGTAGTTGGGCTTTCTCTTTTCAACAAAGGCGCTAAGGCCCTCTTTTGATTCATCGGTATCAAACAATTCGCTAAACCTATTAACTTCAAATTCTAACCCAGATTCAATATCAGATCCAACGCTCTCACGAATGCACAAAAGGGATTTTTCTATAGCCCGAGGTCCGTTCCTCAATACTTCGCGCGCCAGTTCTTTGCTTTTTTCTATCAAATCAGCTTGACTGAATACATGATTGACCAAACCAATTCGATGCGCTTCCTTAGCATCGATCATTTTTCCGGTCGTTATCAGTTCGTTAGCGATACCATATCCTACAATCCTTGGCAGTCTTTGAGTACCTCCCCAACCCGGTAAAATACCAAGCAACACTTCAGGTTGTCCAAATTTAGCATTCTCACTTGCTACTCTCATATGACATGCCAAACTAACTTCACTTCCACCTCCCAACGCAAACCCATTTACTGCTGCAATAAAGGGCTTTGGCGAATTCTCAATAAGCAGGGTTAGGTCTTGACCTGACCTGCCAAACTCTAATGCTTGATCAGAGGTCATGGTTTGCATTTTTTTGATGTCTGCGCCCGCTATAAAGGACTTTTCGCCTGTGCCAGTAAGGATAACGACTCCAACGTTTTCATTGGCTATCATTGAACCAACAGTCTCCTTTAGCTCTTCAATAACATCTGCATTTAAAGCGTTAAGAGCATCTGGGCGATTTATCGTAATGATGCCAATAGAATCTTCAATTTCTTGTAATAAATAATTCATTCTACTCCCTGAAAGATCTTGAAAAAAGGACCATGATGGTAAAAATCTCTAATCGACCCAACAACATACAAAAGGAAAGCAACCACTTGCCAATGGGATTAAGTAAGGCATAATTATCGGTTGGACCAAATTCACCGAAAGCTGGGCCAACGTTTCCAATAGCTGATGCAGCAGCACCAAAGGACGATATCAAATCTAAGTTAAAAGTAGAAAGGATCAATGCTGTCAAAACAAAAATGGATAAATATATTAAAAAGAAGCCTAAGGTGTTCCTAACTACATCATCACTGATAGAGCGATCTCCTATTCTCAAAGGTATAATGGCTCTAGAATGCAACATTCTTCTCGTTTCCGTGGCTGCGTATTTAACCAGTAATATTATTCTGGTCAATTTCATTCCTCCGCTAGTTGAGCCACCCATTGCGCCAAAGAACATTAAGAAAAAGAGTGCTAGTTGACAAAAATATGGCCACAACTCATAATCTGAGCTTGCATAGCCAGTGCCCGTCATTATTGCAATTGACTGGAAAAGTGAAATGATAAAATTATCATGCGACCATTCAGAGCTAGTAGATGCAATGCTTAAAAATATTAACGTAGTAGCGATCACAACAGTAAAAAAATATACTTTTAATTCGTAATCTTTGAAGAAAGTTGAAAAGCTTCCTGTGATAGCTCTAAAATGAAGAGCAAAATTGATTCCAGCAATAAACATAAAGAAAATGATTATGTAGTGAATGAGTGGATTGCTGTAAGCTGCAATACTTGCATTTTGAGTGCTAAAACCACCAGTGGGCATTGTTGTGAATGCATGGCAAATAGCATCAAACCAAGGCATTCCAGCAAACCCTAAAAGAGTCATTTGCAATGCCGTAAAACCTACATAAACCATCCATAGAATTTTTGCAGTCTCTTTGACCCTAGGCTTAATCTTATCGGCTACTGGCCCTGGAACCTCGGCCTTGAAAAGCTGCACGCCCCCAACACCCAAAAGCGGTAAAATTGCTATGGTAAATACTATGATTCCCATGCCACCGATCCATTGGAGAAAAGATCTCCAAAATAGAATACCTTTTGGCAAACTCTCGATACCATTAGCTAGATTTGGAAGCGTATCTGAATTGCCAAGAATAGTAGCGCCCGTTGTAGTTACACCTGACATAGCCTCAAACCACGCATCCGTATAATTGGGAATTGCTCCTGTAAGGTAAAATGGCAAAGACCCTGCGATAGCAACAATGATCCATGCAAAGGTAACCAGGGCAAACCCGTCTCTACTCGACAGTTTTCGACTTTTTCTTGTCATCAACCAAATGGGTATAGCAAAGAAAAAACAGGCAGCCATTGAATAAAAATATCCAGATAAATCTGACTCCTGATAAATGAAGGCAACCAAAATTGGAAAAAGCATTGATAACCCAATTATCGCTAGCATAGCTGCTAAGATATTGAGAATGGTTTTATAATTCAATTATGACTCAAATAATTTTCTCAAAGTGGATACTGCGCTAGATTTTGCAAAGACTAAAACTGTATCTTCATCCGTTAGTTGCGATGAGCCTCTAGCTATGGAAAGTTGACCGTGGTGGTTTATCACTCCAACAATACTGTCTTCTGGGAATTTAATATCCTGTAAAGGTAGCGTGGTTACCTTACTGCCAGGTTCGGGACTAAATTCTATGACATCAACATCGATTTCGTCAAAAGTGGTAATGGGAGTCTCAGTTTGACTGCTGGAAATAAATTTTAATATTGAATTAACAGTCGACATGTTTTTACTGATCACAGCGCCTAAGCCGATCTCTTGAACTATTGGCATGTATTCAGTTGTGCTTAAGTGGATTACAGTTTGTTTAACGCCCAAATGGTGCGCTAGCATACCAGATAAAAGATTTGTTTGTTCGCTTTCAGTTACTGAAATAAAACTGTCAGCCTCATTAATATTTTCAGCTTTCAAAAGCTCAACGTCAGTTCCATCTCCGTGCAAAACCATAGTTTGTTTTAAATTAGAAGCAAGCCACTCAGCCTTTTCCCTTTTTTCTTCGATCAATCGAACGCTCAACTCACTCTGAAGTTCTTCAGCAATACTTCTGCCAATCTTGCTTCCCCCCAAAATGACAACAGAATGCGTTTCAGTTGCTTCCTTTCCAAGCAAATACATCAAGGAATAAAGGTGTTCTTTTTTTACAATAAAGTAAGCAATATCGTCTTTTTCAAAAACAAAATCTGACCATGGTACACGAGATTCACCAGCTCTGATAACGGTAACGATTCCAAAGCGAAAATCTCTATCCTCATCGCATATTTCGCGAACAGTTTTTCCCATAACCGGAGATGATTCATCTAGCCTAATTCCAATTGTTTGCATTCTACCGCCTTCAAACTCCATTACTTGGGTCGCATATGAGTGGTGTACTAATTTTACAATTTCTCTACACGCTTCCCTTTCAGGATGTATTACGTGATCAATACCGAATTTTTCAGGTTTTATAATTGAATCGCGGGTGGTGTACTGCTGATTGCGAAGGCGCGCGATCACCTTCTTTGCCCCAAGTTCTTTCGCCTGTTGTGATGCAATAAGGTTTACTTCATCAACCCTGGTCAAACAAAGCACATAATCAGCTTCTTGAACATTCGCTTCTGATAGATTTCGAGGGCTGGCACCGTTACCTTCGATAACGATTACGTCCAGAGATTCAGATGCTCTTTTGCATTTTACTGAATCAATATCAATAACAGTGATATCGTGATCTTCCTGACTTAACGCCTTTGCGACGTGAAAGCCAACTTCTCCTGCGCCAATGATTACAATCCGCATAATATATTCTCAAACATGAGAGCTGTTATTTTATCAAGAAAAATAAAAATTTCCCATTATTTTATTTATTCTTTTTCTCTGAAAATATCAGCACCAAGAAGCTTAAACTTTTCTTCAATTTGCTCATAACCTCTATCAATATGATATATCCTACTTATATCAGAGCGACCATCAGCGATCAATGCTGCAATAACCAATGAAGCGCTAGCTCTGATGTCTGTAGACATCACTTGGGCTCCTGTAAGTGATTTTTGACCTCTTATGATTGCAATATTGTTCTCAAGAGATATATTTGCACCCAGCCTTACCAATTCTGGTACGTGTGAAAATCTATCAAGATAAATTGTTTCGGTAACAACGGACGTCCCATCAGCAACAGACATAAGGGCTATCCATTGCGCTTGAAGATCTGTTGGAAAACCAGGATGCACGTCAGTTGTAATATCCGTTGACCGAATGCAATCGTTTTGCTTAATTGTTATTGTAGAATCATCGATCGTTAAATCGCAACCAGCGTGATCGAGTTTTTCTAGAACTATATTCAAATGACTGGGATCGACATCTGTCAGGGTTATTTCGCCAAGAGTAGCACCAGCCATCAAGAAGGTACCAGCTTCGATCATATCCGGTATTACTTTCACTTCAACTGGTCTTAAGCTCGACACTCCTTCAATTTCAAGCCTGTGGGTTCCTATGCCCCTAATATTTGCACCCATATCCACCAAAACGTCGCACAATTGAACAATGTGCGGTTCGACCGCAGCATTATTGATAAATGTTTTACCTTCTGCAAGTACGGCAGCCATTAAAATATTTGCTGTGGCTCCAACAGAAGCAATTTCAAAACTGATTTCAGATCCTTGAAGTTTTTCTGATTGTGCTAAGATATAGCCCTGATTTAAATCAATAGTTGCACCAAGTTTTTCGAATCCTTTTAAATGGTAATCTACTGGGCGTGGACCCCATGCGCAGCCGCCAGGCAAAGATACTTTTGATTCTCCAAATCTAGCCAACAAGGGACCCATTACATAAAAAGATGCTCGCATTGTTTTAACAAGATCATACGGAGCTTCAAGGGAGGTTATATCTGATGCGTCAATGCTTAAAGTAGACTCTCTAAGTGTGCATTTTGCTCCGAGGATTTCTAATAGCTTAATAAAGGTCCTTGTATCTCGAAGATCGGGAACATTATGGATTATTGTTGTGCCATTCACCAAAAGAGATGACGCCATGATCGGAAGAACTGCATTTTTTGCGCCACTTATTTTTACATTACCCTTGAGGCGCTTCCCTCCATGGACTACCAGCTTATCCATGAGCTTCAGGATTGTAATTTTCTTGTGGCTCTTTGTAATACTGAATATCATTTTCACCGCTAAATAATTTGGCTACGGCTTCAATTTTTTCTTTGTCATTTAAATATGAGGCTGAAACGTGGGTATTACCATCCACAACTTTCTTACCAACAAAAAGATGATGATCGGCTAGAGAGGCAATCTGAGGAAGGTGTGTTATACAAATGACTTGTTTATCAGAGCTTAAATTTTTCAATGCCTTGGCAACCTTCTCAGCCGCTTCACCTGATATTCCAGCGTCAATCTCATCGAAAATAAGTGTACTTACTGGATCTTGATCTTTAAAAACCGATTTAATGGAAAGCATTATTCGTGATACCTCTCCGCCAGAAGCGATCTTCGATAAGGGTTTTATTGACTCACCGGGATTAGCGCTGAGATAAAATTCTACACTATCAAATCCTTTGGGTCCGTATTTCACTGGATCCCCATTGTAAATGATTGGACTTGCAGAGGATACGTTTTGAACAATTTCAACCTTAAAAGTTGCCCCATTCATATTTAAAGTAGACATCGTATCAACAATCTTTTTGGCAAGAAGATTTGATTTATCTTTTCTCGTGCTGCTAAGTTTTTCTGCTAATTTACTGTATTCATTTCTTAAAGAATCCAACTCTATCTCAAGTGAAGAAATAACGCTATCAAGATTATTTAATTCTTCAAGCTCTGCTCTTATTTTTGAGACGTTATCAATTACAGCCTCTATGGAGCCACCATACTTTCTCTTTAAGCTCTCAACAGATTGTAAGCGGTCGTGAATTTCGCTTAATTTTTCTGGATCGGCATCAAGGGTGTTAAGATGATCTACTAGCGCAGAGGATGCATCTTGAATAGATAAAGAGGCCTGCTCCAGAGACTCGTAAAGAGGAGTAAGTCTACTGTCAATTTTAGAGAGCTTTTCAAGTTCATCTGAAGCCGAATACAGTTGACGATAAATTGAGTGATCATGTTCAGTGAGGTTTTGATTGAGCTTCTGAATAGCGGAGATAGTCTCTTCAATATTATTCAACCGTTTGAATTCACTGGTCAGTGAAGAATCTTCATCAACCTGGGGATCTATTTCATCAATTTCTTTCAACTGAAATTCAAGCAACTCTTTTTTATCGTTTGAAATATCCTGAAGGGATTTCTTTTCATTCAATTTTTGCTCAAGCGTAAGGATTTTTTGGTATAGCTCTGAGGTTTCCTCAACAAGGAATTCATTTTTGCAGAACCTATCCAAAAAGTCAATGTGTGTTTGAGGGTTCATAATAAGCTGCTGATCGTTTTGACCGTGAAAATCCGCCAACAAAGAAACAGAGGATCTGAAAGTGCTTTCATCGTGTGGCTCTTCGTTAATAAAAGATTTAGCACGACCAGCCTTGGAAATAACTCTTCGATACAACGCGTTGCTTGAATCGGCGACCTCAACAACCGCTCTCTCCTGATTGCTTCTTACATCTGTCTTATCTACTTTTGAACCAAGTGCAATTGACAGGGCTTTAACAATCAGAGATTTACCCGCACCAGTTTCACCGGTTATTACCGTAAAACCATTCATTAATGGGAGATCCAATTCACGAATGATAGCAAAATCTTTTATGTATATTTTATCAATCATTGGTTCGCAACCAAACCAATATTACAGCCAATGAAAATCCAAGGCTATCGCTAAATGCATCCCAACCGCTTGAAAATCTACCGGCAATATATGATTGGAAGTATTCATCCATGATACCAAACATTATACCAAGAGGGATAATAGTATATACCCATTTTTTAGACAAATGCTCGATGCTTTTTGCTGCAAGAATTCCAAAAATAAAATACTCGGTAAAGTGAATTGCTTTGTCCCATTCAAGCAGGAAGGATTTAGGCATATTCTTACTAGGAATTGATGATAATGTCAAAATCAAACCCGCATAAAGACCTAATAAAATTCTATATATCTTATGATTCATATCTCGACATGCTGCTTGCAATTTCTAAGAGCAAATCACTAGCAATTAAACCTCTTTCGCTAATTTTTTTTGACATTTTATCTGCCACATATCCATGTATATATGTACTTATGCAGGATGATTCAACTAAATTATAGCCTTGTGCTATGAAAGCGGTGACCATACCGCTCAAGACGTCCCCAGTGCCCGCCGTCGCAAGACCTGGATTTCCAGATGTATTAATATAACCAGAGATATTGTGAACAATGATTGACGATGGTTGCTTTGCTATTAATACCGATGGATAACTACTAGCAAATCCCTCCATGTGATTTACCATCTTCTCTTTAAGTTCGCCTAAAGATATCGATAGCAACCTACTTAATTCGCCGTGATGCGGTGTGAGTACGCATTGTAATTTTTTTAGTAAATCTCTGTTTTTGTAGAAAGGATTAAGGCCATCTGCATCTACCACAAGTGGCTTATTAATATTTTCATAGATCATAGTAAGTAAATCTATTGTTTCCTTGTTTGTGCCCAACCCGGGTCCAATCAAAACTGCATCTGCCCATTCCACTTGGTCCATTATAATTTCAAAGTTTTTTACTTGAAAATAGCCTTCACCCTCATCTTCGCATGAAACAGTTATACCTTCCGTGATTTTTTTTTCATAGATCTCACTTAAGGATTCAGGAGCAAAAACCTTCACTAGACCTGCACCAGAACGCAGGGCGCCCATTGATGAAAGAAAAGCTGCGCCAGTCATACCCTTTGAACCAGCTAACACCAAAACCTTGCCCTGAGCGTATTTATTGGTTGTACTATCCATGGGTTTAATGATTTGATCTACAAAATTGCTATCGATCAATCTCCAATCGATACCGTGTAATTCATCTTCAATTTTTGGAAATCCAATATCAACAGATTCAGTTTTTCCAGAAAAAGATTTACCTGGCTCAATGCAAAGACCAAGTTTTGGGAAGCCCATGGTTATCGTATGTGTAGCCTTCACAGTAGAGGTAGATACAAGTCCGCTTGAGCTATTCAATCCCGTTGGCACATCACAGCACAGTATGCTTGAATTTAAATTTATCCATTCGACCCATTCTGAGACCTCATTGCGAAGTTGACCGGAAAATCCAATTCCGAGGATTGCATCAACGATAAGATCAAAACTTTCGCTGATAGGTGGCTTAGAGCCCTCAACAATACGTATTTGAGCATCCCTGCATTTTTTAAAAAAAATCAAAGAATCGTTTGATAACTTTTCATGCTTGTAAATTGAAAATACACTAACATCAAAATTGAGTTTATTTAATTCTAATGCTGTTGAAAAACCATCACCACCGTTATTACCCTTTCCTGCAACAACAGCGATAGATTTTACTTTTTGATCAAAAGGCTGTTTAGATATGAAGCTAGCAACGGCTAACCCCGCATTACCCATCAACGACTCTCCAGGAATGTTAAAGTCTGCGCTGGCTCGTCTATCTAGCTCATAAGCTTGATCAGTGGTGAGTGCACGCATCATAGAAGAATCATAGCCATTGCAATTGCATAATCTTTTTCATGGGAAATGGAAACTTGGAGATCGCTGTAAGGTATTTTATTAATTTTTGTTACTATTGGAGCGCCATTTGATTTTGGCAATACCTCAATATCTTTAAAATCTAATGAATCAATTGTGTTAGAGGACAAAATGCACTTTTTAATGGCCTCTTTTGCTGCAAAGCGGCCGGCAAAATGAATAGATGGATTAGCTTTTGATTTGCAATACGAAGCTTCATTTTCAGTAAAAACTTTACTCACAAATCTGTCATTCTCTGAGCTAAGTAAATTGCGGATACGTTCAATTTGAACTATATCCGTTCCAATGAATATTTTAGACGTTATTCAATCCCTTAATTATTTCAACGATTTCGTAAATATCGTTTACATCCCAATCGGCACCAGATTCCTTAGTGCCAAAAGTATCACCGTACCGAGCGAAAATTGTCTTCATACCTATTTGTTTCGCCCCAACGACATCTCGGTCTGGCCAGTCGCCTATCATCAGAGCTTCGCTAGGCTCTACAGACATTTTTTCAAGTGCCAATTTGAATGGCTCAGGTGAAGGCTTTCTAGCTCCGGTGTCATCAAAGGTTAGTACAGGATCAAAAACATGGTGTAGATTCAGATAATACAACCTCATCCATGCTTCCCTACTTGGAGCATCAGAAACAACGGCAAGTCTGATTTGATTTTTAAGCAACTCTATCAGTGTTTTGTTCACGTTAGGATATACAAGCAGTGTGGCCTCACGAGCTCTTCTATAAGCGACCACACCTGCAGCAAGGATCTTGTTACTGACCTCACCCTTGGTTTTATGAAGATAATCATCAAAAACCTGCTGATTTTCCCAACCTTTGGAGACGTACAAGTCCATAATATCATCATAGGCCTTATCTTCATTCGCCTCAAGTCCCGCCTCGTTCATCGCTGTAATTGCAGCTTTAACTGCAAACTGTTTCATCTTGACAAAGTCTAGAAGCGTATTGTCAAGGTCGAATATTATTGCTTTAATCATGAGGGATTAAACCAATGAATTATTTGACATATTTTTGGGGATTTTTAATCTTATCAATTTCATATTCGGCCATTTTCCTCCACGAACGATCACTTCTAGCTTTTTCAAATGCGTTCAACGCCCCAGCTTTGTTTCCGGAACCGCTACACCATTCTGCCATTCCAAGTTCAAACCATGCACCGCCAAATCTACCCTTAAGCTCCGTGCTTTTGCGAGCTGCCTGTAGCGCTTCATCACAGCTACCATTCATGTTGTGCGCACCAGAAAGACGAAAATAGCTCATAGCATCGCGCTCATTGAGCGCTACCGCCATCTCAAGACTAGAAATGGCTTGGTTCCAATTTTCTTCTTCAGAGTAAATGACTCCGAGTTTGGCGTAGCCTTTTGAGTAGCTAGGATTAACCGTAGTGGCCATCTTTAAGGACTGCTTTGCCTTATCGTAATCTTTTTGCTGAATGTAGATATCGCCCATCGCCCCATAAGCCTTATCGTAACCTGGGTTTATGTCGATTGCGGACTGCAGTGAAGCCAACGCGCCATCGGTATCATTCATTGAGCTTTTAGCTAGCCCCAAAGCAAAATAAGCTTTATAGAACTGAGGGTTTATGTCGATTGATTTCTCGTAGGAACTT
>CEUJ01091345.1_pt1 | contig 16708 bp, 14 predicted proteins | sample 361531 | NCBI WGS metagenome assembly CEUJ01 (sample SAMEA2622842, study PRJEB7988) | marine metagenome | biome: marine biome (ENVO:00000447); feature: marine epipelagic mixed layer (ENVO:xxxxxxxxx); material: "saline water (ENVO:00002010), including plankton (ENVO:xxxxxxxx)" | depth 140 m | reverse complement strand
AAGATGCCTGTCTTCCTACATATTTTACGTTGATATCTTTAAAATTAGTCATTTCAAGAGTTCTATCGATATAATTTCTCATCGTATTCCACGCTCCCATATTTTTAGGTTCTTCCTGGCACCATATAAATTTTGCATTTTTGTATCTTTTTAGCATAGTAGCTAAAGTTTTTGCCGGGAAAGGGTAAAGCTGTTCTAAACGCACAAAAACAATTTTATCATTCTTATGTTTTTCTCTGGTATCAATTAAGTCATAGTAAATTTTTCCTGAACACATAACAACTTTTTTAATTTGATTATCTTTTTTTAGTGAAATTAATCCTTTTTGTTTAATGTAAGCATCATCTTCTAAGACTCTATGAAAAGAGCTTTTAGATGTAAACTCAGATAAATTAGAAATACATCTTTTGTGACGTAAGAGAGATTTTGGAGTCATGATTATAAGAGGTTTTCTAAATTCTCTATGCATTTGCCTTCTTAAAACATGAAAATAATTAGAGGGAGTAGTGCAATTTACTACTTGAATGTTTTCACCTGCACAAAGTTGAAGAAATCTTTCTAATCTAGCAGAAGAATGTTCTGGGCCTTGACCTTCATAACCATGAGGTAATAACATAACAAGTCCGCTAGCTCTTCCCCATTTTGCCTCAGAAGAAGTTATAAACTGGTCTATAATAACTTGGCCACCGTTAGCAAAATCACCAAACTGAGCTTCCCATAAGACTAACGTCTCAGGTTCAGATAATGAATAACCAAATTCAAATCCTAACACTGCTAGTTCAGACAATAAACTATCTATAACTTCAAATTTTTTCTGAACTTTCTGTATATTATTGACTGGCACGTAGCGATCGTGATTTTCTTGGTTTCTTAAAATAGCATGCCTTTGGCTAAAAGTCCCTCTTCCTGAATCTTGACCTGACAGCCTTACAGAAAATCCCTCGGTTAATAAAGTACCAATAGCTAAACTTTCAGCAGAGGACCAATCAAGAGTGCCATTTGTAAGCATTTGATTTCTTAAATCAAAAACTCTTTTTAGAGTTTTGTGGACACTAAAACTATTAGGTATACTAAATATTTTTTTTCCAATCTTTTTTAATTTTACTTCATCAACTCCGCTTAAACCTCTTTTATCTTTACCTAAACCAGGCTTAAATCTTGACCATGCACCATCAAACCATTTTAACTCAGATTTATAGTTTTTTGATGTCTCAAATTCTTTTTCTAAGTAATTTCTAAATTCTACTTTTTCTCTCTTTAAATTTTTATCAGTAGTTAATCCCTGCAATGATAATTTTTTTCCGTATAATTCAAGTGTAGTTGGATGAGCTCTAATTTTTTTATACATTATTGGTTGTGTAAATGATGGTTCGTCACCTTCGTTATGGCCAAATCTTCTATAACAAACCATATCAATAACTACGTCACGATTAAATTTTTGTCTGTACTCTGTTGCTACTTTTGCACAATGAACCACTGCTTCAGGGTCATCACCATTAACATGAAAAATTGGAGCTTGAGCGGTCTTGGCTACATCAGATGGGTATGGAGAAGACCTTGCAAATCTTGGTGCAGTAGTAAAGCCTATTTGATTATTAACAATTATGTGAATAGTTCCGCCGATATTATGTCCTGGCAGACCTGACATTGCAAAACATTCAGCTACAATTCCTTGCCCTGCAAATGCTGCATCACCATGCATCAAAACTGGAATAACTTTTTTCCTATCTTTATCTTTATGAAAAAATTGTTTAGCTCTTACCTGTCCTAAAACTACAGGATTTACTGCCTCTAAATGTGATGGATTATCTGTCAAACTAATATGTACTGAATTTCCGTCAAATTCTCGGTTAGAAGAGGCACCGAGATGATACTTAACGTCTCCTTCAAAATCTTTGCTTGCCTTTACAGACTTTCCAAAAAATTCACTAAAAATTGCTCTAAAAGGTTTGCCCATCACATTTGCTAAAACATTCAATCTTCCTCTATGGGGCATACCAATTTTAATTTCTTTGGCACCGAGATTGCCTCCTCTTTTTATAATTTGCTCTAGTGCTGGAATCAAAGACTCTCCTCCATCTAGGCCAAATCTTTTTGTTCCAATAAATTTTACATGTAAATATTTTTCAAAACCTTCGGCTTGAATGATTTTATTTAAAATCGCTTTTTTACCGTTTTTGGTAAAAGTAATATCTTTTTCGGGTCCTTCAATCCTGTTTCTAATCCAAGCCTTTTCATCAGGGTCTCCCATATGCATAAATTCATATCCTATAGTTGCGCAATATGTTCTTTGTAGAATTTTTAGAATTTGATTTAAATCTGCATACTGCAGTCCTAAAACACCATCTAGAAATATCTTTCTATTATAATCTTTTTTTGTAAAACCATAAGTCTCAGGCTTGAGTTCCAAATGTTCATCTTTTAATTGAATGGAAAGAGGGTCTAAATTTGCAATTAAATGTCCTCTAATCCTATAAGCTCTTATAAGCATTATAGCCCGAACTGAGTCCTTAGTGGCTTCTTTTATATTGCTAGAATTAGAATTTAAATTTTCATCTTTAATTTCTTTTTCACCAGTTGATGATAAGCCAATCTTTTTAATTTTTTTTTCAGGCGACCAACTTGGTCCATTTAGATCATTTAAAACTAATTTTTCGTCTTCACTTAAACCATCAAAAAATTTTTTCCAACCAGTTGGTAAAGATCGGGGGTCAGTCAAATAATCTGAATAAAATTCGTTAATAAACTCAGAGTTTATACCTGTTAAAAAAGAAGTTTTTTTATAAGTTAAATTATTATCGGAAGAAGACATTAATGATTTATTTTAACATAATTTGATAAAAATCAACCATTAAGTTTATTAAAAAGTGTTTTACCAATGTCAGCTGGCGATTTTGAGATAATGATTCCAGCAGATTTCATAACTTCGATCTTATCCTCTGCATTACCCTTTCCTCCAGCTATAATAGCACCTGCGTGCCCCATTCTCCTACCTGGCGGAGCAGTTAAACCTGCAATGAATCCTACCATTGGCTTCTTGATTTTCTCTCTTTTTAAAAATTCAGCTGCTTCTTCCTCAGCGGAACCTCCTATTTCACCAATCATAACAATTGATTTTGTTTCTTCGTCTTTCAAAAATAGCTCTAAACAATCTATAAAATTAGTCCCATTAATTGGATCTCCTCCTATACCAATACAAGTTGACTGACCCATGCCGATAGATGTTGTTTGCTCAACTGCCTCATAGGTAAGTGTGCCAGATCTAGAAACTATACCCACCGAACCTTTTTTATGAATATTTCCAGGCATTATCCCAATTTTACATTCACTAGGTGTTATTATTCCTGGACAATTAGGTCCTATCAGTCTTGAACTACTTTTCTCTAATATTTTTTTTACCTTCAACATATCTAAAACTGGAATTCCCTCTGTAATACAAACAATTAATTCAATTTTTGACTCAATAGCTTCTATGATTGCTTCACCAGCAAATTTAGGTGGAACATATATCATTGTCGCGTTTGCGGAGGTTTTATCTTTCGCTTCTTGAACTGTATTAAATACTGGTAGCCCAAGATGTTTTTGACCTCCTTTTTTAGGAGTCACTCCTCCAACTAATTGTGTTCCATATTTTAATGCTTGCTCTGAGTGAAAAGTTCCGTGAGTACCAGTAAACCCTTGGCATATTACTTTTGTATTTTTATTAACCAAAATCGACATAATTTAATGTATTTCTTCTACTATTTTTTTTGCTGCGTCATTCAAATCTGTAGCAGATAATATTTTTAAATTTGATTTATCTAAAATTTCTTTCCCTTGTTTAAAATTTGTACCAGCTAATCTAACTACAAGAGGTACCGAAAGATTAATTTCTTTCGCGGCGTCAACAACTCCTTGGGCAAGTACATCACATCTCATAATTCCACCAAAAATGTTAATTAAGATTCCTTTTACATTTTTATCAGTAAGGATAAGTTTAAAAGCTGCTGTAACTTTTTCTTTAGATGCGCCACCACCTACATCCAAAAAATTAGCTGGCTCTTTTCCGTATAATTTTATTATGTCCATAGTTGCCATTGCTAAGCCAGCGCCGTTTACCATACAACCAATAGAGCCATTTAATTTTATATAGGCAAGACCATGTTTGCTAGCTTCTATTTCAGCTGGTTCTTCCTCGTTTAAATCTCTTAGTTTTAATATTTCTGGCCTTCGAAAAATAGCATTATCGTCAAAATTCATTTTAGCATCTAAACATAAAATTTTATTCTTACTATTAACTATCAAAGGATTTATCTCAATTAATGTGGCGTCTTTTTCTACCAATATCCTGTATAATGAGGATATAATTTTTTTAGCGACTTTCGATTGATTTTTATCAAATTTAAAAATTGAAATTATTTCATTAATTTCTTTCTCTGTAGGTCCTTCAAAATTGAGATCAATTTTTTTAGTTAAAATTTTTGAAGGGTGTTCAGACGCTACTTTTTCAATATCCATACCACCTTCTGTACTACTTATAAAAGCAATTTTTGAAGACTCGCGATCTATAAGACATGACAAATAAAATTCTTTTTTTATTTCTGAAGCTTCTTCAATATATAGTCTCTTAACTTGCTTTCCTTCTGGTCCTGTCTGGTGAGTTATTAAAAATTTACCCATCATTTTTTTTGACTCTTTCTCTAGTTCATTCAAACTTTTTATTATTTTTACACCACCTGCCTTTCCTCTCCCTCCAGCATGGATTTGAGCTTTAAGTACAAATTTATCTCCTGAGAGTTTTTGAATCTTATTTTTGATATCATTCAGGTTCGTAATGACTATACCATTAGAAACTGGAACTCCAAATTCCCTAAGTATTTCTTTTGCTTGATGTTCGTGAATGTTCATTTTTGAAATACTTATATTAACTTTTAATAATTTTTACAATCAGGCTAATAACACGAAGAAATATCGTACCTAATTAAAACATCTTGAATAACGGTCAAATTAGAGCAACTGGGTGGAAATTTTTTTAATATTTCCTCAAAAAGTTCTAAATGATAGTTACCCAAATTAACATCAACAAAAATCAACTTAATTCTATTTTTTTTAATTTGTTTATAGATAAAAGATAAATAATCATCATAGAAAGGATTTTTTTTTGGTGGGTGTGCTACCTCTCCTCCGTACCATCGATTTGGCGAATGTAAAGATTTATCTAAAATTATTGAAAAAAATTGATATGTAGATAAAAACATAATTTCTTTTTTTTCATTTTTAAGAACTTCTTTAATAATAACTAATTTTTCTATTTCTTTGTTTGGATTTGTTGAATACTCTCTGGTTATCCATTTTAAACCTTTTAATTGAGAAGCAAAATTTCCAGCTTTGTAATAATTTGATAAATTTATATTTTCTAAATCCAACATTTTTCTTTCTTGATTAAATCTAAAATGATATTTTGTAGTAGCCAGTAAGCAGAAGCTTAATAATAAAATTGTTACAAATTTTTTATGTTTAATCACATGTCCAATATTAATATGCAAAACTGCACATAGTAATGGAATCAAGAAAAATATAAAAATAAAATTTAATGTAAGCCATTGATGAAAAATTAAAATTAATGAAAAAGAAATAATATTCAAATTAATAAAAAAATTATTTTTTGTCTTGTAATTTTTTGAAAATATTAAGTTCTTAACAAAAATAAATATAAGTGGTACTAATATGAAATAAATAAATTTAAGAGTGGAAATTGCTTTATTGAATGATAAATCCCACTCATTTAAGCGAGTTGATCCTATAGTTCTGGGATAAAGAAAATATTGGGTAATAAATGAGTTAATATCTATTTTGTTTATGATAAAATAAAGAACTAAAACTGAGATAGAAAAAAATGATCCAAGCAATACAGGAAATATAAATTTAAAATCTTTTTTAATTACCGAATATAAAGTATAATTTATTAGAAAAAAGATTATCAGATAAGCTGATGGGGTTTGTTTACAAAAGAAGGCAAAAAAAAATAAGACTGGTGTTAGTAGCCAATATATATTCTTATTATATTTAATCCCGTATAAGAAACTTATAACAGCAAAAAAAGAAAAAAATGTAGAATAGTGGTCAGGAAAAGGAGTGCCCATTGATGGATTTGCTAGGAAAGCTATACAAAGAGAATAAAAAAAAGAATATTTTTGATTAAGTCCAAATTCTTGTAAAAAGAAATAAGTTATCAAACAAAAAAGAACATTTATCACAGAGCCATTCAAAACATAACTATTCCAGTTGAGTCCAAAAATAAAAAAGTATAATGATTGAATTAAATCAATTAACGGGCCACTGATTGTCCAGAAATCTTCAAATGGAATATCACCATTCATTATCCTGTAACCAGAGTCAAAGAAAGCAAAAGTATCGATTGGTAATACTCCTAAAGATGCATAAAAAAAATTAATTGAGAAAGAAACAACACCTAATATGACAGTGTAAAAAATATTATTTATTTTAAAATTCATCTAAACAATGGTACAAAAATTAATTAAATTAGTATTTAGTTTTTGGCATAAATTAATGGTTTTTTTAAATAAAATTAATGGATTATCCAGGTAAAGAGTTAGAAATTTTTGATAAAGCTACTATTTGGCGTAAATACGTACATTTTTTAGTAAAAAATTATTTAAAAGAGGCATTATTAGAAGTTGGAGCTGGGATAGGCAGTTTTACAAATAATTATAAAAATGATTTTTCTGACATTACTCTCACTGAACTAGATAAAAGTAATATTCAAAAATTAAGTGAAAAATTTAAAAATACAAAGATTAAAATAAATTCAAACTATACTTCAAATCAAACAAATAAGTTTAACACGATTTTATATATGAATGTGTTAGAACATATAGAAAAAGACGTTGAGGAAATAAATATTGCTTTAGAAAAATTGAATGTTGACGGACATCTAATAATATTGGTGCCAGCTCACAATGAACTCTTTACAAAATTTGATAAGGAAATCGGACACTTTAGAAGATATAAAGTTGATTTTTTTCAGAATTTAAATATAGGCCAAAATGAAATTTTAAAACTCCATTATCTAGATTGCTTCGGATATTTTCTTTATTTTTTAAATAAGATATTTTTTAAAGATGAAATTTATCCTTCAAAATTTAAAATTTTTATTTGGGATAAAATATTTACACCTTTCACAATTATTATTGATAAAATATTTAGATATCGTTATGGCAAAAATATTCTTTGTATTATAAAAAAAAAATAATTATCTCTTAAAAATAAAAGCTATGTCAGAAACATTAGCATTATTAATTTTCATTGCACCTGTCTCAATTTTAATTTCTTTAATATTTTCTATTAGATAGTTTTTTTCCTCATCGCTTATAAATGAGGATTTAAAAGTTTTCTTTTCTTTAATACGATTAAAAATTTGTTTCGGAGTAAGTTCATTTTTAAAAGGATTTAATTCTGGAAATACATGAAATTGATTCATATCCTCTAGGATATATAAACCTCCACTTTTTAATTTTTTAAAAAGTATAGATAAAGTAAAAAGTATATCTCGAAGATTATGACTAGCATCATCTATTATTATATCTTGATCAACTTTTATATGATCACTGAAATTTTTAATGATTTTTTTGGACGATACATTTATAAAAAGCTCAGTTATTCTTTTTGATTTAAATTTCATTTGAAATGGATTGATATTGGCTCCAATAATTTTTGAGTAGGGAAAATAAAAATAAAAACTTGCAATTCCTTTTCCTTCATGTGAACCGATTTCTAATATATTAATTTTTTTTTCTTTTAAGTTAGATAAATATTTTTCATAAAAGATAGAATAATTATGAGTTGAAATTTTTTTATCATTTGCGATGCAGCTTGATCCTTTATCACAATTAAAATGCACAAATAATTTATCCAAGCTACATTTTGAAAAATTTAATTTATCAATATTATCTAAATTTATTATTTTTTTAGAAAAATTATGGCGAAGATACCTTAAAAAAAATTTGTAAGGTATTCCTAAAGTTTTTTTAAGCAATTTAAGAATATTTTTTTTGTAAATCTCGTTTAGTAAAATATTTGAGTATGAAAACCAAAAGTTTTTAAGATGTGTCATCGATAATTCTCTTATTAAAATTATAATGAAGTATCTATTTTTTGTGCTGCACTATATAAATCTCGAACAGCTTTTATTGAGTTATCGAAGTTCTTTTTTTCCTCTTCATTCAGATTAATTTCTATTACTTTCTCAACTCCATTTTTACCTATTATAACTGGAACCCCTACATAAAGATTTTTAACTCCAAACTCTCCATTTAAATAAGCCGCGCAAGGTAATTGCTTTTTTTGATCTTTCAAATAGCTTTCTGCCATTTGAACGCCTGATGCTGCAGGTGCATAAAAAGCAGAACCTTTTTCTAAATATTTTACAATCTCAGCACCACCTTTTTTTGTTCTATCAATTATTTCATTAAGCTTTTCTTGCTTAATTTTTCCATCTCTAACTAAGTCCATAATTTTTTTTCCTTTAATTTGTGTAGATCCTATCATAGCTACCATGCTATCCCCATGACCTCCAAGCACAAATGAACTTATTTCTTGCACTGGTACATTTAATTCCTGTGATAAAAAATAAATAAATCTAGAAGAGTCCAAAATTCCTGCCATACCAACAACTTTATTTTTTGGAAGGCCTGAATATTTTTGCAAGGCCATTACTATTACGTCAAGTGGATTTGTAATACATATTACGAACGCGTTTGGAGATGTGTTTTTGATGCCTTCAGCTACTTGTTTGATTATTTTTAAATTTATTCCTAATAAATCGTCCCGTGTCATACCAGGTTTTCTTGGTACTCCAGCAGTGATAATTATCACGTCTGAATTTTTTGTATCTTCATAATTATCAGTTCCTGTAAGTTTTATATTAAATCCATTTACAGGGGAAGATTGTGCAATATCTAAAGCTTTTCCCTTGGCTAAACCATCAGCAACATCAAATAAAACTACATCGGCCAACTCTTTTAATGCGATTAGATGTGCAAGAGTCCCTCCAATTTGACCTGCACCGATTAAGGTTATTTTTTTTTTCATTTTATTATTTCATTGTTGGCATTATAAATTCTGGGTCAGATCTTAAGCCTGAAGGCCACCTAGATGTAACTGTTTTTAATTTTGTATAAAATCTTACTCCTTCTGGACCATGCATATGTTGATCTCCAAATAAAGACCTTTTCCAACCACCAAAACTATGAAAAGCCATTGGTACTGGGATTGGAATATTAATTCCAACCATACCAATTTTCGCCTCGGAGGAAAAATTTCTACCAGTATCTCCATCTCTAGTAAATATGCTTACACCATTGCCAAATTCATGATCATTAACTAATCTAAGAGCTTCATCAAAATCTTTTGCTCTAACAACTGACAAAACAGGTCCAAATATTTCCTCTTTGTAAATTCTCATGTCTTTTTTTACATGGTCGAATAAACAACCACCTAGATAATAACCATTTTCATACCCTTGTAATTTAAAATTTCTTCCATCAACAACTAACTTTGCTCCCTCTTTTTCTCCAATATGTACATATCCTTTAACTTTATCTAAATGTTCTTTTGTCACTAGTGGGCCCATTTCTGATTGTTTATCCATCCCAGGTCCAACTTTTAAATTTTCAACTTTCTTCGCTAAAGAATTTACTAATTTATCTCCTATTCCGCCCACAGCAACTGCAACGGATTGTGCCATACATCTTTCGCCAGCCGAACCATATGCAGCTCCCATTAAACCGTTCACAGCTTGATCTAAATCACAATCAGGCATTACTACACAATGATTCTTTGCACCGCCCAATGCTTGAACTCTTTTTTCGTTTTTTGCACAGTTTTCATAAATATATTTTGCAATTGGAGTTGACCCAACAAAACTCATAGCAACAACATCTTTATTATTTATTAAAGCATCTACTGCTTCTTTATCTCCATTCACAACATTAAAAACACCGTCGGGTAATCCGGCCTCTTTTAATAATTCTGCCAATCTAATTGAACAAGAAGGATCTTTTTCTGAGGGTTTTAAAACAAACGTGTTTCCACATGCTATTGCCATTGGGAACATCCACATAGGCACCATTGCTGGAAAGTTAAATGGTGTAATTCCTGCACAAACTCCTAAAGGTTGTCTAACCGACCAACTATCAACATTAGAGCCAACATTTTCTGTAAACTCACCTTTTAACATTTGAGGAATACCACAAGCATACTCCACGATCTCTAAACCTCTAGTAAGAGATCCTTTTGCATCTTCAAAAACTTTTCCATGCTCTGAAACAATGATTTTAGTGAGTTCGTCAGAGTTTTTTTCAATCAATTCCTTAAACTTAAACATTACTCTAGCTCTTTGGAGAGGAGGTTTATTTGACCAACTAGTAAAAGCTTTTTTTGCGCTCTCCACTGCTTGATTAATGTCTTTTGCTGTGGCTAGTTTGACTTCTGCACTTTGTTCTCCAGTTGCAGGATTAAAAACTTTTCCTGTTCTCTTTGATTCGCCAGAAAAAGCTTTACCATCAACAAAATGCTTTATAGTTTTCATGATGTAATTGAATAAATAAGCTTTTAACTTGTTGCAAGCATTTTTTTTATTGAGCCAATAGCTTTTGCAGGATTAAGGCCTTTAGGACAAGAATTTGTACAATTCATAATGGTATGGCATCTGTATAATTTCAATTCATCTGCAACTTTCTTGAGTCTTTCTTTTTTGTCTCCATCCCTACTATCATTTATCCAACGATATGCTTGTAATAATACTGCAGGTCCTAAGTATTTGTCACCATTCCACCAGTAACTTGGACATGAAGTAGAACAGCAGGCACATAAGATACATTCGTAGTAACCATCTAGCTTTTCTCTATCTTTTTGAGATTGTTTTAACTCAGTTTTTTCTTTCCCAGTTTGGTCAACTTTTAACCAAGGTTGAATTGATTCATATTGTTTGTACAAAGTGGTCAAGTCTCCTATTAAATCTTTTACAACTTTTAGATGAGGGAGAGGGTAGATATTTAAATTACCTTTTATATCTATATGAGATTTAATACAAGCTAATCCATTTACTCCATTCATATTCATTGCACATGATCCGCAAACACCATGAGCACATGATCTTCTAAAAGTTAGAGATGGGTCAATCTCATTTTTTATTTTAAATAAAATATCTAAAACTTTAGGTCCACAACTATCCATATTTACTTCAAAAGTATCTATTCTAGGGTTTTTTCCTGAAGAGGGATCCCATCTGTAAACGTTAACTTTTTTTAGGTTTTTAGAGTTTGACTTGTCTTTGTAATAGTTACCTACCTCTATTTTTGAATTTTGTGGCAGGTTAAATTGCGCCATTCTTAATAAACTCTCTCCTTAGGAGGGAAATACTGAACATCATTCGTTAATGTTCTAGAATGAACATCCCTGTATTTAATTTGAACTTCTTTACCTTTTTGCCATGCTAATGTGTGTTTCATGAAGTTTTTATCATCCCTGTTTGTATAATCTTCTCTAGCATGTGCTCCTCTACTCTCTTTTCTGTTGTAAGCTGAGTCCATGGTCGTAAGTGCTTGGCTTATCAAGTTATCAAATTCCAATGTTTCAACAAGATCAGTATTAAATAATAAAGATTTATCTTTTACAGAAAGGTCATTCATACCTTCATAAGGTTTACGTATTTGTTCAACCCCCTCTTTTAAAGTTTTTTCCGTTCTAAATACTGCGCATTTAGACTGCATAGTTTTTTGCATTTTAATTCTTAATTCAGATGTTTTGGTTGACCCATTTGAATTTCTTATTTTATCAAATCTCTCTAAACATCTGTCTGTTTCTGCATTTGAGATTTCTTCGTGCGCGCTACCGGGTTTTACTAATTCTGCAGCTCTTTTTGCAGCTGCTTTACCAAATACAACTAAATCTATTAACGAATTGGAACCTAGTCTGTTTGCACCGTGGACTGATACGCACGCAGCCTCTCCTATAGCCATAAGACCAGGAACTGTCTTTTCAGTTCCGTTTAATGTCAAAACTTCAGCTTTATAATTTGTAGGAATTCCTCCCATGTTATAATGCACTGTAGGAACTACTGGTATTGGATCTTTGCTCACGTCAACATTTGCAAAAGTTTTAGCTGCTTCAGATATTCCAGGCAATCTCTCATCAATTACTTTTTTATCCAAGTGATCTAAATGAAGATTGATGTGGTCTTTATTTTTACCTACCCCTCTACCCTCATTAATTTCCATTTCCATTGAACGACTTACTACATCTCTTGATGCAAGATCTTTCGCATTTGGAGCGTATCGTTCCATAAATCTTTCACCTTTGCCATTAACTAAAAAACCTCCTTCACCCCTAACTCCTTCAGTTATTAAACAACCTACTCCATAAATTCCTGTGGGGTGGAACTGAACAAATTCCATATCTTGTAATGGTAAACCTGCTCTAAGAACCATTGCATTACCGTCTCCGGTACAAGTGTGAGCGGAAGTTGCAGAGTAGTAAACTTTTCCATATCCACCTGTTGCAACTATTGTTATGTGTGACCTAAATCTATGAATTGTACCATCAGTTAAGTTCCAAGCTATTACTCCTTTACATTCACCATTTTTCATTATTAAGTCTAGAGCAAAATATTCTATAAAAAACTCAGTGTTTTGTTTTAATGCTTGTCCATATAGCGTATGTAAAATTGCATGGCCGGTCCTATCGGCTGCCGCACAAGTTCTTTGTGCAGTACCATTTCCGTAATTTTTTGTCATACCGCCAAAAGGTCTTTGATATATTTTACCGTCGTCTGTTCTACTAAATGGAACTCCGTATCTTTCTAACTCTACTACGGCTCTTGGTGCTTCTTTGCAAAGATATTCTATCGCATCTTGATCGCCAAGCCAGTCTGAGCCTTTAACTGTATCATACATATGCCATCGCCAGTCATCTTCACCCATATTTCCTAGGGCAGCAGAGATTCCGCCTTGTGCTGCAGACGTATGACTTCTTGTTGGAAAGACTTTGGAAATACATGCAGTTTTCAATCCTGCTTCCGATAACCCAACAGCGGCTCTTAGGCCAGATCCTCCAGCTCCAAGAACTACCACATCATATTCATGATCAATAATTTTATAAGCACTCATAAGTTAAGGTTATATATACCTAAAATTGTAAATAATGGAACAAGTATAGCAAATAAATACAGTGCTTTATTTGCGACATTTTTGATTTTATCATCATGTAAATAATCCTCAAAAATCTCACTTATTGTTAAAGCCGAAAAAAAGAATGAAATTACAACGAAAATTGAAAATAGTATTTTTGAATGTTGCTGAGAGAAGAAAAGTATAACCTCAGAATAATCCTTGTCGTATATCGAGACGAATCGCACTAAAAACCAAATCATCAAAGGAATTAGAATTAATGAGCTAATTTTAGTAAACAACCATTTTTTTGTAGACGCATGCATATTAAAATAAATTTCTCCCAACTAAATAAAGAAGAATTGCTAAAATAAAAGAGCCTAATAGAGTTAAGATTCCAGTTATTTTTGAAATTTTTAAATCATATCCAAATCCTGCATCCCAAAATAAATGTCTTATTTCATTTAAAATATGAAAACTAAAAGTCCAGCATAATGAAATTATTAAAAATTTACCAAAAAAAGTATTAAAGAAAATTTGAATATTTTGGTAATTATTTTGACCAAAAAGTAAAAAAATACACCAGAAACAAATAAGCGTTATGGCAAAAATATTTATCACGCCAATTATTCTGTGTGTAATTGATAAAAGCGATGATATTTGCCATCTATATATTTGCAAATGTGGGCTTAATGGATTGTTATTCTTTTGCATAAAAAGTTTATAAACTAATTTTTAATTTTTTTCATCAAACACTCGGCTATTTGTACAGTGTTTAAGGCTGCTCCTTTTAATAAATTGTCGGAGACTACCCATAAATTGATAGCCTTTAAATTTGAATTGTCTTTTCTAATTCTTGAAATATAGGTTGTATAGTTTCCTTCTGCCTCTAAGGGAGTTGTATAACCACCGTCTTTACGATCATCAATAACTTTACATCCTGGGGCTTTTTTTAAAATTTCAATTATATTTTCAAATTTATAAGTATTATCAAACTCTACATTTATTGACTCAGAATGACCTGTTCTTACTGGAACTCTAACGCATGTTGCCGTGACCTCAATTTTATTATCTAGTATTTTTTTTGTCTCATTAGTCATTTTTAACTCTTCTTTTGTGTATCCATCTTTATCAAACACATCGATATGTGGAATTAAGTTAAACGCAATTTGCTTTGTGAAGTTTTTAGACTTAACTTTATTACCATCTAAATATTCTTTTGTTTGAGAAATAAGTTCATCCATCGGAGCTTTACCTGCGCCAGAAACTGCTTGATAGGTTGAAACTACAACTCTATTAATTTTATATTCATCGTGTAAAGGTTTCAAAACCAAAACCATTTGCATTGTTGAGCAATTAGGGTTTGCAATAATATTTTCATGTTTGTCCAAAGCCTCGGGATTAACTTCTGGAACAACTAAAGGAACGTTTTTTTGCATTCTAAAGAAACTGGAATTATCAATAACAATAGTTTTTTTTGCAGCTTTTGGTGCCCAATTTTTTGCAACCTCTCTTCCTGCAGCAAAAAAAGTTATTTCTGCTTTAGAAAAATCATAATCTTCTAAATTTTCTATTACAATTTCTTTATTTTTAAACTTAATTCTTTTTCCCGCGCTTTTTTCGGAGGCAACTAAATAAAGATTATTGAAAGATAAATCAGACTTCTCTAAAATTTCTATTGTTTTTCTACCAACATTTCCAGATGCACCAATTATTGCAAAATTCATGATAATCTATTTTATTTCAATTTTGAGATAATTGCATCTCCCATATCAGATGTTGAAACCTCTCTCATGCTTTTAGACATTATATCTTTTGTTCTTAAACCATCATCAAGAACGCTCTGAACAGCTTTATCAATTTGATCAGCTTCTTTATCAAGGTCTAAAGAATATCTAAGAGCCATAGATAAACTTAAAATTGTAGCAATAGGATTAGCAATATTTTTACCCGCAATATCGGGGGCTGAACCATGCACTGGTTCGTACATAGATCGGATTTTACCATTTTTATCTTTAGCGCCTAATGATGCTGATGGAAGCAAGCCTAAAGAGCCAGTCAACATTGCTGCTTCATCAGAAAGTATATCTCCAAATAAATTATCTGTAACAATTACGTCGAATTGTTTTGGGTTTCTGAGTAACTGCATCGCACAATTATCTGCAAGCATGTGCTCTAGATTGACTTTTTTATACTCTTTATCTTTTAATAATTGAACTTCCTCTCTCCATAATATTCCAGCTTCCATTACATTTGATTTTTCGCATGAAGTGACTTTATTTTTTCTTTTTTTTGCTAAATCAAATGCTACCCTTGCAACTCTTTGAATTTCACTAGTTGTATAGGTGTGTGTATTTATTCCTTTTCTCTCATTATTTTCTATTGGCTCAATACCTCTAGGTTCACCAAAATAAATACCTCCGGTGAGTTCTCGAACTATCATAATGTCTAACCCAGATATTATTTCAGGTTTTAATGACGAAGCTTCTACTAACTGTTTAAAACAAATAGCAGGACGTAAATTTGCGAAAAGTTTTAATTCTTTTCTTAATTTTAAAAGAGCTCTTTCTGGACGTTTGGAAAATTCAAGATTATCGTATTTAGGTCCACCTACTGCACCTAGGATTACGGCTTCACTTTCCAAAGCTTTAAAAAAAACTTCATCTGTTATGGGATTTTTATGCTTATCATATGATGCGCCGCCAACTAAATCTTCCTCAATTTTAAAATCTAAAGATTTGTGACTATTAAACCATTCTATTATTTTTCTGACTTCTCTTACTACTTCTGGTCCAATACCATCACCAGGAAGAAGTAAAAGTTTCCTGTTTTTTACTTTAATCATTATTCAATAGCCAAGGCTTATCTTTTTTAATTTTCTTTTCAAAATTATCTATTTGCGAGATTTTTTCCATTGATAAAGCAATATCATCTAGTCCTTCCATTAAACATTTTTTTTTGAATGAATCGATATCAAATTTCGTGACTTTATTTCCGTATTTAATTTCTTGTTTTTCTAAACTTATTTCAATTTCTTCTTTTCTTTTAGAATACTCTGCTAACTCAATTACAATTTTATCATCAATTTTAATTGGGAGGATTCCATTTTTAAAACAATTGTTATAAAATATATCCGCAAAACTAGCACTGATCACACACTTAATACCAAAATCAGAAAGTGCCCATGGAGCATGCTCTCTTGAAGAGCCACATCCAAAATTTTTCCCAGCAAGTAAAATTTTTGATTTACTATATGGTTCTTTATTTAGAATAAAATCAATATTTTTTTCCCCATTTTCATCATAACGCATTTCATAAAATAAACTTTTTCCCAGACCAGTTCTTTTGATAGTTTTTAAAAATTGCTTTGGAATGATCATATCTGTATCAATATTTTGGAGTGACAAATATGACGGTATTGATTTTAAATTATTAAATTTTTCCATTCTAGATTTCTCTCACGTCAGTTAAGCGACCTTTGATTGCAGCTGCGATAGCCATTCCTGGGCTGACTAAATGTGTTCTTCCTCCACGACCTTGTC
>CEUJ01181685.1_pt1 | contig 16721 bp, 16 predicted proteins | sample 361531 | NCBI WGS metagenome assembly CEUJ01 (sample SAMEA2622842, study PRJEB7988) | marine metagenome | biome: marine biome (ENVO:00000447); feature: marine epipelagic mixed layer (ENVO:xxxxxxxxx); material: "saline water (ENVO:00002010), including plankton (ENVO:xxxxxxxx)" | depth 140 m | reverse complement strand
ATTCTCATTAATAATGAATTTTATCATGAACAATAACACTAAGAATCTTATCTATGTATCAATTGGGACATGCTGTTTTTGGCTTTCTTTATATTTGTATGTTCCAATTCTGCCTATACACTCAACAGAACTAGGAGCGAATTTAGAAGTTACAGGCTTTATTATTGCGTCTTATGCTTTGGGACAATTAATATTTAGAATTCCTATAGGAATTCTATCTGATCTTTTTAGCAGAAAAATTTTTACAATAATTGCTTTTAGTTTATCAAGCCTGGGAGCTTTAACTTTAGGTCTGTCAGAAAACCCAAATCAGTTATTAATTGGCAGATCTATTACAGGTATATCTGCTGCAGGGTGGGTATCTCTTACTGTACTTTTTTCGACATTTTTTCCAGAAGACAAAACTCAAAAAAGTGTGACTATTTTGATGATTATCAATACTATGTGTGTAGTTATAGCAACATTTTTTGGAGGTATTTTAGCTGAAAATTACAGTAATTCACTAACTTTTTATATTAGTTTTATCATTGGTATTATTGGAATATTATTCTTGGGGATTTCAAAAGAACCTATATTTGAAAAAAGTTCAAAAAATTACTTATTATCTATAAAGAATATATTAAAAAATAAAACAATTATTAGAATTTCAATAATTGCAATAACTCTTCAATTTGTCGTTTTTGGGATAAATTTTGGATTCCTACCCATATACGTCGAAAGTCTAGGAGCCTCAAAGTCAGAAGTAGGATTCCTCACATCTATGGGTATGTTGTCGACTGTTTTTGGCACGCTTATTTCTTTTTATATCCAAAAAAAATTGAATCCTGCAATTTGTTTATTTATATCTTCTTTGATGATTGCTGGATCATTAATTATTTTTTCACTAAGCGAAAATTTATTACTAATTTTTATTATTCAAATATTTAATGGATTTGGTAGAGGACTTATGAATACCATTTTGATAAGCTTAACTCTCATACATGCGAATAAAAATCTTAAAGCTACTACTCAAGGAGTATATCAAGCACTATACTCTATAGGTATGTTACTAGGCCCCGCTATCTCAGGAGTTATTGCACAAAAATTTTCTCTAGATTACGTCTTCATGTTCTCTACAATTATAATTGGTTTTGGAGGTATATTATCAATAATTAAACCATTTAATGAAAAAAAATGATTTATAATCATAAAAAATAATTTAATATTTTTTTGGAGTAAAAAATTGGTTGATAACATGAGATTTGAAAAGGATTCAATGGGAGAATTAGAGGTACCTTCCAAGGCCTACTATGGCGGTAATACGAGAAGGGCTGAATTAAATTTCCCTATCAGCAACCTTAGACTGGGGAGGTCTTTTATAAAAGCAATTGCACAGGTAAAATTGTCGGCAGCGATAATAAATAAAGAACTAGGTACTATAGAAAATAAAATAGCAAATGCAATAATAGATGCTTCAAAAAAAGTTATTGACGGTTATTATGACGATCAGTTTGTAGTTGATGTATTTCAAACAGGCTCGGGAACATCAACTAATATGAATGCTAATGAGGTTATTTCTAATATAGCTATAGAGTCTTTAGGTGGATTACTGGGTTCTAGAGACCCAGTCCATCCTAATGATCACGTTAATAAAGGGCAATCATCCAATGATGTAATACCGACAACTATTCATGTTGCTGCTGCTGTATCTATAAATGAAAAACTTATTCCAAGTCTAGAAATTTTAGAAAAGTCACTAGAGAACAAATCTAAAGAATTTTGGAACATAGTCAAAACTGGAAGAACTCATCTTCAAGATGCTACACCAATCAGATTAGGTCAAGAATTTTTAGGTTATGCTGGCCAAATTAAATTAGCTATATCAAGAGCAAAAAAAGCTCTAGATGAATTGAAAATCTTAGCCTTAGGAGGAACTGCAGTTGGTACAGGAATAGGTATGCACCCAAAATTTAGCCAAGGTGTAATAAAAGAGCTCAGCAAGATGACAAATATCGATTTCACTGAGACTGATAATCATTTTCAGGCTCAGAGCACTATAGATGCAGTCGTTACAGCATCAGGAGAAATAAAGTCTATTGCAGTAAGCATGATGAAGATTGCCAATGATATAAGATGGCTTGGATCAGGACCTAGAGCTGGTATTGGGGAAATCTCTTTACCAGAAGTTCAACCAGGCTCTTCAATAATGCCAGGAAAAGTCAATCCTGTTATCGCTGAATCAGTAACTATGGTTTGCGCACAAGTTATAGGGAATGATGCAACAGTAACAATTGCAGGCCAATCAGGAAATTTTGAATTGAATGTAATGATGCCTGTAGCTGCACATAATTTACTAGAAAGTATTGATCTCCTGTCATCATCCTCAACTAACTTTGCTCTGCAATGTATAGACGGACTAGAGGCAACAGACAAAGGTCCAAATATGGTTATGCAAGGATTGGCAATTTGTACTGCATTAGCTCCAATAATAGGATATGATTCAGCTGCAAAAATTGCACATATCGCATCAGAAACTGGCAAGACGATAAAAGAAGTAACAGTTTTAGAAACAGATCTCGATGAGAAGGAAATAGATAGTATATTAGAGCCTCTTTCTATGACTGAACCCAAGGAATAAAAGTATGCAAAACTTTGAAGAAAAAATTAAAAAACTTGGTATAGATTTGAGTAAAGGAACACCCCCAGTAGCAAATTTTGTTACTGCAGTAACATCAGGGAATTTAGTCTTTTTATCTGGACAAGGGCCAATGAAAGAAGACGGATCTTATATGAAGGGGAAATTAGGAGGTGAAATCAGTGTTGATCAAGGATATGAAGCTGCAAGATTAGTTTGTATTCAGCTCTTGACAGCTTTGAAAAATCATATCGGTGATTTAAACAAAGTTGAAAAAATTGTTAAGGTTCTAGGAATGGTAAATGCTGAGAGTAATTTTGATAACCATCCTAAAGTAATAAATGGATGTTCTGATCTGCTTGTAGAAGTATTTGGCAACAAAGGAAAACACGCTCGCTCCGCTGTGGGTATGGGTAGTTTACCTTTCCAAATTCCAGTTGAGATTGAGATGATTGTACAGATCAAGTGATCTTATATAACTGGAAAATTAATTGAATAAAAATCAAACATTAAAATCTACCTTAATTACCTTAGCTTGGTCAGTTTACATCCCATCTTTTTTATTATCTGTAGCACAAGGTATGATAATACCAATACTACCTGGTTTTGCATCAGAAGAGATGGCTGCGACCACATTTATAATTGGACTAATTGTCTCAGCTAAAGCAATTGGTATGCTTATATTTGATATTCCTTCAGGCATGATTTTATCTAGATTCGGTATGAACAAAACTATGATGCTAGGCGTAATTTTATTTGCATTATCTTCTCTTCTAGCCGCTACAGCTCAGAATACAACTTTTCTATTCTTAGCTCGAATAATTTCTGGAATAAGTTTTTCTTTATGGATGATATCAAGACATTCATTTATAGCTATAGCTGTTCCTGTAGAAATTAGAGGAAGAGCTATTTCAATATTTGGTGGATTTGGAAGATTTGCTACAATATTGGGCCCTTTTATAGGTGGAATTGTTGCTGAATTCATAGGGATTAGAGTACCTTTTGTCATACAAATATTTTTAGCAACAATTACGTTTATCATTTTAATGATTAATTACCATAAATCTGAAAAATATAATAATGATATAAATAAACATCTTATATCACAAAATAAAAATTTCTTATCTGGTTTTTCTACAGTATTTAAAAATAATTATAAAATTTTTGCAACTGCCGGATTTGTTGCATCTGTTCTTTCTTTTTTGAGAGCAGCAAGAGAGTTTATGATTCCTTTTTGGGGGGAGGAATTAAAATTATCAAAAGATATGATTGGATACATAGTTACTGCATCATTTGCTATTGACTCTTTATTATTTCCTTTAGTTGGATATGTAATGGATAGGTGGGGAAGAAAGTTTACTGGTGTTCCGGCACTCATAATTCTATCGATAGCAATATTTCTAATTCCATTTACTTCAGATTTATATAGTCTATTTTTGATAGGTATTTTAGCAGGAGCAGGTAACGGTCTATCAACTGCTTTTATACTTACTTTGGGAGCAGATTTATCCCCTGAAAAGAATAGAGGAGAATTTTTAGGTACATGGAGAATGTTTGCAGACACAGGGGCTTCTTCAGCTCCATTAGCTATTGGATATATGGGTCAAATTATTTCTGTATCTTTTGCATCAACATTTACAGCTATATTTGGTTTTATCGGAACAATTATATTAATTTTTCTAGTCCGAGATACTAAAAATATCAATAAATACTAAATTATACTTAATAATTTTTTTAAGCATTTAGAGTCATCATTGAAAGATCTACCATCAATCCACTTTTTTGATTCTCCACTCATTCCATCCACTGCACCTGCTAAAACTATTTTACTTAGCCAATTATTAGTTTGATTTACACTTGGAAGTAATTTTTGATTTTTCATTATTGATAAAGATGTTATCAGGCCATAGGCTCCCCAATTAGATACGCTAGATATAATTAATTCTGTAGTTTTAGTTACCGCAGGTTTATCAGGTAATCCATCAATATTTTTTATTTTTTCAAAAAAATTTCCCATACCTATTTCATTGCCTCCATCTCCAATGCCTATAGTTTTTTTATGGAAATTAAATAAGTAGTCAATTTTTGAGTTGTATTTTGAAAAATCTAAACCTTTCCAGTTTCTATAAGTTCCATCTTCTAAAATACCCGCTCTTTCTATAGATATCAAAAGGGATGGATTATGCTGGCTTAATAATTTTTTTGCAAAATTTGATGACTCTTGATGACCAAGATTAGGAAACACTATAATCTCGTTTTCTGTGAATAATGGAATTAGGATATCATAACTATATTCATCAGTTATTATATATACGTCATTACCTAACTTCTTCAATGCATCACTTAGTGCTTTTGCACCCAATGGACCATCAGTTTCACCTTTTTTTGATTTTAAGATATAAAATCCTGTAGTTATGAAAACCACCCCTTGGTTCTTCAAAACTAAATCTGATGAACTCCTAATCCAGTCTTTCTTCATGTAGCAACTTAATTTCGAAATAGAACGAGTATCTTCTGACAATATAATGTCTTGTATGAGATTAAATTTATTCAATTTTTGTTTCTTGCACTTAGGTCAGTTATAAACATATGGCCGGGAGAATGAGTTATCATAAAATCGATATTTGATGTGAGGGCAATATTTTGTGGAGTTACCCCACATGCCCAAAATACAGGAACATAGCTTTTGTCATCATTTATCCATTGGTTACCATAATCTGGATTTTTAATATCATTGATCCCAATTTTTTCTGGGTCACCTATATGAACTGGGGAACCATGAGAATTAATATATTTAGATGAAATCTCTACAACCTCATCGATTCGACTTTCATGAATCCATCGCAAAGTAACTACCATATTTCCAGCAAAATCCCCAGAAGGAATTGTAGGAATATTTGTGTTGTACATAGGAACAGTTTTTGATGAATTATAATATGGAAGATAAAAATTTGATTCAACTAATTCATGCTCAAAAGAAAAACTACAACCGAGCAAAAAAGTTACCAAGTTTTTATCCCAATACGAATCAATTTGATTTATTTCTTCTCTTAATTTTCCATTTATATATACTCGATACTTAGGGACATCAAACCTAATATCAGAGTTAGGAGTAGTTATTTTAGCTTCAAAATCTCCTGGATCTAAAACTTCAATTATTGGGCAGGGTTTACTGTTTCTTTGGCAAAAGACTAAAAAATCATAGGCGTGTTTTTTATTTAAGATCACTACATTGGTTTGTACAAAATTTTTACACTCACCGGAGGTTTGACCGGTAAAAATGCCATTTCTTATATTTTTTCTAAATAAAATTGAATCCATAAGGTAACTTTCTATTTTGAATTCTGTAATTATAAATTATACTAACAAAAAAGTAATTTTATTTAATAGCGAGAAAAAAATGAAGATAATTAAAGTAGAACAATTTGCTCCAAGGCAAAGAACTAGACTAATAAGAATCACGACTGACACCGGAATAGAAGGTTGGGCAGAAAGTACTTTGGAAGGTAAACCTCACTCAGTCCCGGCTGCTATTGAAGAATTTGCTGAATATTTGATTGGTAAGGACCCTTTACGTATTGAGCATCACTGGCAACAAATGTATAGATCTTCTTTCTTTAGAGGAGGGGCTCACAATATGTCAGCAATAGCAGGAATTAATGCCGCATTATGGGATATTGCTGGGAAGCATTATGGAGTTCCAAGTTATATGCTTATGGGAGGAAATGTTAGAGATAAAATAAGAGTGTATGCACATTGGGGGATTAGAGATCTTACAGATGAGGGACTTAATGCTTCAAAAGAAAGATTAAATATGTTGCAAAAATCTGGATACACAGGATATAAGGCAGGACCTGCTGGAACCTGGAGAGCTCATGAACCACCTTCTAGAATTGATGAGTTTGTAAAAGCAGCATATATGATGAGAGAATGGGTAGGTGATGATGTAGAATTATGCTTTGATTTTCATGGTAAAATGACCCCAGGTTTAGCAGTTGAAGTTTGTAATGAAATTAAGGGAATGAGACCAATGTTCGTTGAAGAACCCATCCCACAAGAAAACCCTGATGCACTAAAACGTATTCAAGAGCAAGTTAGTTTCCCCCTTGCGACAGGTGAAAGACTCTTAAGTCGTTGGGAATTCAGAGAAATTATAGAAAAACAGGCAGTATCTCTGCTACAGCCTGATGTTGCCCATTGTGGAGGTCCTTCAGAATTAAAAAAAATCGCAAATTATGCTGAAGTATATTACCAACACATTATGCCTCATTGCGCAATCGGACCACTAGCTCTTGCGGCATGCATGTTAGTAGACGCAGTTGTTCCTAACTTCCTAATACAAGAACAAGTTGATGAGGGGCTTGGAAATGAACTGCTTAATACACCATGGATCGTAAAAGATGGGCACATTGACCTATGGACTACACCCGGACTAGGTGTTGATATAAATGAAGCAGAAGCAACAAAAACTTATGGCGGTGATGCTTATGGATACCACAAAGAATTAGGTGGAGAATATTACTATGAAAATGATGGTTCGGTAGCTGATTGGTAGCCACTAATACCTAATTCATTGAAGCTCCGCCGTTAACATTCAAAGCTTGTCCTGTAATTTCTGAGGCATCTGGTGAAACTAGAAAACTAACTGCGTTACCAATATCTTCAGGTGTTTGAGGTCTACCAAGAGGCATTACTTGCTTAATTTGTTCAATAAAAATTTCATAATTTGACATTTCTTTATATTCAGGGTTTACTTCTTTATTATTAACTGCTATTGCTTCCCATATAGGTGTCCATATTCTACCTGGGCAAACTGCATTAACATTTATGTTGTAAGGTCCTAATTCTTGAGCTAAAAGGTGCATATATTGAATCACAGCTGCTTTAGAAACTAAATATGGATGCTGAACATTTCCTCTACCTTTATCTCCTGTACCCCTAGGTTTTCTTCCACCATGAGATGAAATAATTACTATCTTTCCTTCTTTGGAAGAAATAAATTTATCTTTAACGGAGTCGACTGTATTTTTTACTCCTAAAAGATTTACATCAATTGTCATTTCCCAATCTGAGTCATTGTAATCTTTTCTATAAGAAAAATCTTTTGATCCAACAACTCCTGCATTAGGAACACAAATACTCAGATTTCCGAACTCAGAATTTATGTAAGATACAAATTCATCTAAACTTTTTTTATCAACTACATCTACGTAGCCAGATATAGCATTTCCTCCAGCACTATTTATTTTTTCAGCCAAATTTTTAGCTGCATTTTCATCAATGTCACATATTGCAACTGCCGCGCCTTTTTTTGATAATACATTTGTAATACCCTCACCGATTCCACTAGCTCCTCCAGTAATCATAGCAACTTTATTTTCGAATAATTTGGTCATAGTTTTCATCCCAACTAAATATATTAAATCGTTTATCATTAATTTATATTAGTAAAATATTATTTTCAATCAAATAGGTATTTCTTTATATAAACTTTAAAAAAATTTTAGGAGAAAAAATTTTGACAGATAGAAACTTAAGTGGAACTTCATTAGAAACATTGGTTTCATTATGCAAAAGAAGAGGATTTATTTTCCAAAGTTCAGAAATATACGGCGGGCTTTCTAGTGTATGGGACTATGGGCCTGTAGGCTCAGAATTGAAAAGAAATGTTAAGAATGCTTGGTGGAAAAATATGGTATCAGATCAAGAAAATATTGTTGGGATAGATGCTTCAATTTTGATGCACCCAAATGTTTGGAAAGCATCGGGACACTTAGAGAATTTCTCAGATCCATTAGTAGAATGCTCTATAACAGGAAAAAGATATCGAGAGGATCATATTTTCATCTTAGAATTGAAATCAAATAATAAAAATAAAATAGTATCTATTGAAGCCGGAGATATAGATGAAGCAAAAAAAATAACTAAAGAACAAATCATATCAATCACTCCTCTTCCTCAAAGTAATCTAGAAGAAAATCCTTCTCCAAATGGTGGGATTTTGTCTGAGCCAAGACAATTTAATCTCATGTTCAAGACATTTTTAGGAGCAATGGAAGATTCATCATCTGAAGTATACCTAAGGCCAGAAACTGCTCAAGCTATGTTTGTAAATTTTGAAAATGTTATTAATAGTTCTAGAAAAAAAATACCCTTTGGGATAGCTCAAATAGGAAAATCTTTTCGAAATGAAATTACTCCGGGAAATTTCACTTATCGAACAAGAGAGTTCGAGCAAATGGAAATGGAATTCTTTTGTGAACCAGGTACAGATGAAAAATGGCATGAACATTGGATAAAATTTTCCTTTGACTGGTTCAATAAGTATGGAATCCGAAAAGAAAATCTTAAGGTGAGATATCATGATAAAGATGAACTTCCTCATTACTCTAAAGCATCTGCAGACATAGAATATTTATTTCCTTGGGGATGGGGAGAGCTAGAAACTATATCTAATAGAACTGATTATGACCTAATTGCACACTCAAAATTAAGTGGGAAAAATTTGAGTTACTTTGATGAAAACTTAAAAAAACGTTATACACCATTCGTTGTTGAGCCTGCAATGGGTGCTGATAGATCTGCACTAGCATTCTTATCTGATGCCTATGATGAAGAAGGCAAAGATAAAGATAAGAGAGTTGTTTTGAGATTTCATCCTGATATTGCACCTAATAAGGTTGCAGTGCTACCTCTTTCAAGAAACGAAAAATTGACTCCAACTGCAAGAAAAATATATGAAAATATAAGTAAAAAGTATAATGCTGAATATGATGATACTCAGAGTATAGGAAAAAGATATCGAAGACAAGACGAGATAGGAACACCAGTATGTATCACCGTAGATTTTGATACTGTTGAAAATGATAATTGTGTAACAATAAGAAATAGAGATACAATGGAGCAAATAAGAGTAAATATAGATAGCATTGATAAAAATGTAAATAATGTTTTAGAGCAAATTTCTAAAAATTCGAGTAATTCTTAAGGGCTTTAATTTGGAAATAGACTTTATAGATTTAATTACAATTTTTATAAAATGGCTACATTCAATCGCAGCTATGTCATGGGTTGGAGGGAGTGTATTCTTTGCATTGATTATCAGACCTGTACAAAGTAGTATGAATCGAAAATATTCTGTTGTGTTTAAGAATATTTCTATAATTTATCGTGATTTAGTTGATATTTCTGTTATTGGAATAATATTATCTGGTATTTTTCTAATGTTTACTAAACTTTCAGAAAATATTACTAACGAATGGATGTTAGTTTTTATTATCAAACTATTTATTTCAGTCATAATGTTTTACCTAGTTTGGAGATTTAGGCAAAAAGATTTTTCTTATACATCAAACTCAAAAGGTTTGTATGGCAGGCTATCTTTTTTATTGGGTTATAACGCAATAATTTTTTTTGGAGTCATAATTTTCTTACTAACTTCTACGATGAGCCAGTTATAACTTTTTTATACCAGATTCACCTAATTTTAATGCAATATCCATAAATGACACTCTCGTGGCTGGATGAACTAATTTTTCATCAATATCTAATAAAGGAAAAACAACAAATGCTCTTTCATGCATTCTTGGGTGAGGTATAACAAGTTTTTTACTGTCAATAATTTCATCTCCATACAATAAGAGATCCAAATCAATAATCCTTGATTCATTTGTTCTTACCCTAACCCTACCTAATTTTTTTTCAAATAACATTAATTTGTCTAAAAATTCATAGGGATTATAGCTACCAGAATGAACTTTTATAACTTGGTTAAGATAATTAGGTTGAAACTCATTTACTTGAAATGGTTTTGTTTCATAAATAAAACTTTTCTTAATTATGGTAAATGTATTTTCAATTTTTGAAATAGCTAATCTTAAGTTTTCTTTCCTATTTCCTAAGTTGCTACCCAATCCTATAAATACATAACTCATCTTTTCTCAATTTGTTTATAAAAATCAACTATTTTTTTCGTATTCTTAACATCATGAACTCTAACTATATCAGAACCATTTAAGAGGGAAAAGAAGCTTGAAATATAGGTCCCAATATCTCTATTTTCTAATGTCTCTCCAGTAATGTTTTCCAAGAAAGATTTTTTGGATGTTCCTATCATTAAAGGGATATTAAATCGACTTATTAATTTTTTTAAGTTCTTTATTATATAAAATGATTGATCTGAACTTTTACCAAATCCTATTCCAGGATCTATAATAATATTCTCTAAAGGAAAATTTTTCGATAACAAAAATTGTATCTTTTCATCTAGATCGAGATAAATGTCATTAATTATATCCGTAGAGTGCTTTGTTTTTCTATAATGAGACAATATATATATAGGTTTGTATTTGATTAGTGTTTCGGCCATTCGATCATCGTTCATCATAGAAACATCATTTATTATTTTAGCTCCAGACTGTAATCCATACTCTGCAACGATACCTTTTTGAGTATCTATTGATATTGGAATTGCTAAATTATTTTTGAGTTTTTCTAAAAGTGGTAGCACTCTATCCAGTTCTTCATCAACTGAAATTGACTTCGTTCCCTGATAAATATTTTTTGGACGAGTAGATTCACCCCCGATATCTATAATATCAGCTCCATCTTTTTGCATATTTAATGCTTTTTCAAGACCAAGGTTTACAAAGTCCTCATTATTTTTCATTATTCCATCTCCAGAAAATGAGTCAGGGGTAACATTGACTACTCCCATAATATAAGGCTTCGAATTCCATACTAGTTTATTTTTTTGAATAATCATATTTAGCAAATTAACTTTTTTAGACCTAATATATTATTATAAAAGTAATATATTTTTTTTGATACATATATAATGTATGAACATAAATATATATTTTTTAACTCTCAAAATAAAGGTCTAAATTTTATTATGTCAAATGAAGATAAATTACAATCGCTAATTAATCGAAGAAAAAAAGCTGAGTTAGGTGGTGGTGAAAAAAGAATAGAAAGTCAGCACAAAAAAGGTAAGCTTACAGCAAGAGAAAGATTATTAGAATTTTTTGATGAAAATAGTTTTAGTGAAATAGATCCATTTATCAATCATCGTTCTAGAGATTTAGGCCTCGAAAAGAATATTATTGATGGAGATTCAGTAATAACTGGTTATGGAAAGGTTAATGGCAGGAAAGTCTTCGCATATTCTCAAGATTTCACAGTCTTAGGCGGTTCTCTCTCATTGGTTGCAGGGAAAAAAATAGCTAAAATAATGGATTTAGCATTGAAAACTGGATGTCCTATAGTTGGTATTAATGACTCTGGAGGAGCTCGAATACAAGAGGGAATAGATTCATTAGCTGGTTATGGTGAAATTTTTGAAAAAAACACTCTATCATCAGGAGTAATACCGCAAATTTCTATAATTTCTGGCCCAGCAGCCGGAGGAGCAACTTACTCTCCTGCATTAACTGATTTTATATTTATGGTTGACGGAATTGGTCAAATGTATATTACTGGACCAGATGTAGTTAAGTCTGTCACAGGTGAAGAAATTTCTCATGAAGATTTAGGCGGAGCTGTTACCCATGCCTCAAAAAGTGGAGTTTCTCACTTTATTTCTACTAATGAAAAAGATTGCTTTGAACAGGTAAAAACGTTACTTTCATTTCTGCCCTCAAATAACTCGGAAAAGCCTCCAAGTATAGATTACGATTATAAAAATAATGAAATAAATGAGCAACTTAACAATATAATTCCTGATGAAGCAAATAAACCTTATGATGTACTAGAAATAATTGAAAAAATTGTTGATGATAATTATTTCTTTGAAATTCAAGAATTATTTGCTCAAAATATTGTAGTAGGCCTAGCTAGAATATCTGGTACAGTAGTAGGTATTGTTGCAAATCAGGCAAATAAATTAGCAGGTATGTTAGATATTGATGCATCGGCCAAAGCATCAAGATTTGTTAGATTCTGTGACTCATTTAATATACCTTTAATTACTCTGGTAGATGTTCCTGGATTTATGCCAGGTACTCATCAAGAATATAATGGAATCATTAGACATGGAGCAAAATTACTCTATGCTTATGTAGAGGCAACTGTTCCTAAAATAAGCATCATTCTAAGAAAAGCTTACGGAGGTGCATATATAGTGATGGGCTCAAAGCACCTAAGAGGTGATATTAATTATGCTTGGCCATCAGCTGAAATAGCCGTTATGGGACCTGAAGGAGCAGTTAATATAATCAATAGAAAGGAAATTGCTGAGAGTGAAAATCCTGAAACTATGAGAGAAGAGTTAGTTGAAAATTATAAAAATCAGTTTGCAAACCCATATATTGCCGCAAACAGAGGATATATTGATGATGTGATAAACCCATCAGAAACTAGAGAAAAAATAATATCATCATTAGAAATGCTAGAAAATAAAATTGATTCCATTCCGCCTAAAAAGCATGGAAATATCCCATTGTAAAATGAATAAAAAATATCAACCAAACAATATTTCAAAAAAAGAATTTACAAATGCTATAAAAAAAATGGCTGATGAGGTATGGGAATTTCATAATAGATTTAAGGTTGGTTCTGGCCGTTTTAAAAATGAATCTCCCAATGAAATTATTAAGATGAGAAAAACAATACTAGACGAAGAATTTTTGGAGCTTAATCAAGCTTTAGATAACAATGAAGATGAAGTATCAATAGCGGATGAGGTATCAGATATTCTATTTGTAGCAATGGGTCATATAGAATCTATGGGTGATTTTGGAATAAGTTCGATAAAGAATGTAACAAAAAAAAATTCTCTAAAAACAATTGAAACTCACAAACTAAGAGAAGATACTGGTAAAATATTGCCAATCAAAGGAAAACCGCATAAATGGAAGTAGAAATCCTCAAGGAGAAAAAATGATCGACTTACTCAACATAGCTAAAATAGAATCAGATGGAGGAAATTTAACCGAAATTTTATCTAACCTATTCACTAATTCTGAAATAAAGCCTAATGGATATCCTAACGCTCTAGTATGGAAAGGAGGCTATCACAACAGTGAAATCAACCCAATCGCTCACGCTTTGACCGATGCCTATGCACTTCTTGGAACATTAGCCGCTATAGATATCCTAAACTTACCATTTTATGCTGTACCAATGTGGAGTCAATTTAGACATGATTCCAACCTAGAATCTTTATCATGGTTTGGTAATATGCCATGTACATCTGTAAAGTGGTCCACAGCAGGAGACGCATATGTTTACGATAAAAACGGGGAAAAAGTAGTTGTCATGGGTAAATCGGGGAATGCTTCTCTTAGAACTCAGGCAGGGGTATATTGTAATGTTAGACCTTACGGACCTATAACTGTCGTCAGAAGCATGCCCTGCCTACCTTATTCTCAAGATAAGTCTAAGTTTAAAGTTGATGATTATGGGATTGTTCATTCTGAAATGAACACACCAGGGGTACAAATGGCATATGCTAATCGCCTTTTCCTTAAATTAGTAAATGATAAAAATGCGATTGGAAGAATAGCCACTAAACCAACTCAAGCTATGGAAGATGGAATAAATGCTGGCCTGCACTCATGGCTTTTGAAAGATACAAAATTTGAAGTGGGAAGAAAATACGCTGTGGATCCTTATATTGAGCATAAAGATAGAATCGACAAGATTATAAAACTACTTCCTAATGATTTTAAAGATGGAATGGAAAATTGGTCAGGGAGAATTGAACAAAATATATCTGATACAAATTATGGTTTATTACTGTGGGATCTAATTAATAATCAAGAGACTATAGTCTATGCCACTGATCTTGATGGAGATAGACTTACAGATTTACTCGCAGATGTTTCAGATCCATTGAGAGAATTTGCAGGAAGAGTAGCTAGTCACATGGGTAAAAAAATAGATATTGATAATTTATGGCAAGAAATGGGATATACAACGGGGAATGGTAGGGATATGACATCAATAATGTATAGAATGGATGGCCCTCCTATTCATGAACAAACTCTTGGTTCAGCGGATGCTATGTTATTGAGATTGCTTAATGGTGATGAATGGGTAAATGGAACAAAGCAACCTTATGATCCTAGAATACATTTTGTCCTAATTAGAGATGCATATATTGATGCAAATCCAGGGAATAGCAAACTAAAAGATTGGTTAGATGACCAACTTGATATTTTTGATAAAGTATATAGTGGAAATAGACCAGGATTTATTGAAGGATACAAAAAACTAAAACAGGAAATTAAACCCTGGGGAAAATAAAAAAAGGAAAAATTATTATGAAATTTAAAGTATCAGTTGTTGGAGCAGGAAATGTAGGAGCAACAACAGCTCAAAGAATTTATGAAAAAGGACATTCAGACGTTGTTTTAGTAGATATAGTAGAAGATATGCCACAAGGCAAGGCCTTAGATCTACTTGAATCTGGTCCTGTGATCGGTACAGATGCAAAAATAATCGGTTCAAATTCTTATGATGAAACTTCAAATTCCGATGTAGTCGTAGTAACTGCTGGAATTGCACGTAAACCCGGTATGAGCAGAGATGACTTACTGCTAACTAACATGAAAATAGTTGGATCTGTTACAGAGGAAATAGCTAAGAGATCACCAAACGCTATTTTAGTTATAGTTTCAAATCCATTAGATGCGATGGTTCAACATGCTTATAAAATTAGTGGGTTTCCAAAAGAAAGAGTTGTAGGTATGGCAGGAATTTTAGATACTGCTAGATTTAGATCATTCTTAGCAGCTGAGTTAAACGTATCAGTTACAAATGTTTCAGCTTATGTATTAGGAGGTCATGGAGACTCAATGGTGCCATTAATAGGATCTACTTCCGTAGGTGGAGTGCCTGTATCATCGTTAATTAAACCAGATCGATTAGAAGAAATAGTTCAAAGAACTAGAGATGGAGGAGCGGAAATAGTAAGTCTGCTTAAGACTGGATCTGCTTATTATGCTCCGTCAGCTGCTTCAGCACAAATGGTTGAATCTATATTATTAGATAAAAAAGAAATTTTACCATGTGCTGCATTTCTACAAGGTGAGTATGGAATTAAGAACTTATATGCAGGTGTTCCAATAAAACTAGGATCCTCAGGTGTTGAAGAAATCATTGAAGTTGACTTAACAGAAGAAGAATCTATAGCTCTTAAGAATTCTGCAGATTCTGTACAAGAACTCATTGAAATTATGGAAAAAAATGCATAGATTAGATGGGAAAAAAGCTGTAATCACAGCAGCAGCACAGGGGATGGGAAAAGCTATAGCTGAAGCATTTGCCAACGAAGGAGCAACTGTTTATGCGTCTGATATAAATAAAAACAAAATACATGAAATTAGTTCAAAAAATAAAATTCTAACTACTGTATGCGATGTTACAGATAATAATTCAATAGAAGAATTTCTTAATTTTTCTGGAACTCCAGATATTCTATTTAATTGCGCAGGATTTGTAGCCGAAGGGACAATACTTGATGCCACTGAAGAAGAATGGGATAAATCATTTAATATAAATGTAAAGTCAATGTTTAGAATGATAAAAACATTTCTTCCTTCAATGATTGATAATGGTGGAGGCTCGATAATTAATATGGCATCATTAGCATCAAATTTATCGGGAATTCCTAATAGAGCAATATATACATCTTCTAAAGCTGCAGTAATAGGACTTACAAAATCTGTCGCAAGAGATTACCTTGAAAAAAAAATTAGAGTCAACGCAATTGCACCTGCAACAGTTGAAACGCCCTCCCTACAAGATCGAATAAATAATACTGATAATCCTATTGAAACTCGTAAAAGTTATATCGCTAGACAGCCAATGGGTAGGATAGGGACACCTGAAGAAGTTGCTTCGTTGGCTGTATATCTCGCCTCAGATGAATCATCTTATATGACAGGACAAACAATTGTTATTGACGGTGCAATGAGTTTATGAAAAAAATTCTTATTGCGGAAATTGCTCAAGAAGTTTCAACCTTTAACCCTGTTCAGACAAATTATGATGCATTTCAAATACATCATAATGAAAATTTATTCAATTATCATAATCGTAAACCCACTCAAATGGGAGGAGCAATAAAAGTCTTAAAAAATTATTTTCATATCGTCCCAACCAT
>CEUJ01064952.1_pt1 | contig 16765 bp, 15 predicted proteins | sample 361531 | NCBI WGS metagenome assembly CEUJ01 (sample SAMEA2622842, study PRJEB7988) | marine metagenome | biome: marine biome (ENVO:00000447); feature: marine epipelagic mixed layer (ENVO:xxxxxxxxx); material: "saline water (ENVO:00002010), including plankton (ENVO:xxxxxxxx)" | depth 140 m | reverse complement strand
TTGTGTTTGTATTAAATTATTTGGATCATGATTGATAGGATTGTTGATGCTGCTATAAATTCTTTCTTGTAATTTTGTTACAGAGAATAAATCAACTTCATTTTTTAAATGATTTTCTATCGCTTCATTAATTGTGCTTAATTTAAGAAGTGGGTTGGTTGTATGAGTTTGAATGATTGAATTATTTTTACATGAATCAAGAGTAGATTCAATAATTTTATTCATAGATATTTCATTTCCTTTAAGATGCTCTGGTCTATAGTAAAATTTTACAGAATCAAAAAGTTCACTTACTTGTTGTTCTACAAATTTAGTATCACAATTAATTATTATTTCATTTACATATTTTGAAGATAGCAATGACTCAATTATCCATGCAAATAATGGTTTTCCGTTTATATGTTTAAAATTTTTATTATCGACTCTTTGAGATTCTTCTTTAATGGGCAGTATCGCAGAAATCATATCTTTGGTGGGTAAAAATATAAATCTGTCATTTTATTTTTGTTCATGTCGTTTTTGTATCCCTTATAGGTTCCCAAATATTGACTAAACCTATACCTTAATATACTAATAATGTCACTATTTGGTTGAAAACTTTCTTTAGAAGTTTTTATGTCATAATTTACTCCTCTCAAAAATCCCTTTAAACAATAAAAAAAGGTATTTTTAATTACCTCACCATCAGTTTTAAAATTATTGTTTATATTTTTCATTGCTTCAGATTCTCTTCTGTATCTATTTAAAATTGTCTTATAATTTTCCCTGTGTAAGTGTTCAACATCTGCTTCTGCACAATAAAATATTTCCCAGCCATTTAATTTTGCTTTGTTTCCTAATTCAATATCTTCAAGTCCAGTAAGTTTTTCATCAAAATTGTTTTCTTGCCAGACTTTTTTTCTATAAGCAGCATTGCCATTATTTAAAAAAACACCAGAAATAATTTTTGATTCACCACTGAACCATTTTTTTTGAACTGAAGATTCTGAATGCATCGTTTCAGAATGAGGAGACTGGCAACCATAAACAATTCCAATATCTTGATTGGAAAATGAATTTATAATATTTTTTAACCACTCATTGTTTTTTGGAAAACAGTGTGCACTTAAAGAAACGATAATTTGTCCCGAAGTTTCAGCAAAACCTATATTGAGTGATTTTCCAAAAGTAAATTCATCCTTATTAATATGAAATAAAAATATATTATTATATTGATTTAAATAGTATGAAATAGTCTCAAGCGTCCCATCGTTGCTACCTGAATCGACAAAAATTATTTCAAAATCATTTATTGTTTGATTTAACAGAAGAGGTATTAAAACTTTAAGATTCTCATTTTCATTTAAACACCTAATAACTATTGAAACTTCTTTGCTCAACTTACCTCAATTGTATACCATGTTTCATAATCTTTTGAATCAGGCAAATAAATCATATTCTTATCTGAAGCTTCTTTTAAATCTTTTATTCCAGAATTACATGGCTCTAGGACATTTACATTTAAATTATTCCAACCACCCCTTGATTGAAAAATCCAAAAATAAGGAAGTGTTGTTACATCGTACTCAAAAATACATTGGTTGTTATTTTCATTTGTAACCTTTACTTTTCCATCTAAACCATAAAAGTAAACAAAATCATTTTTATTTTGATTGGGATTTACTGTGGACAAGAAATCGTTTAGCTGGTCATTAAGTACTATGTTTCCAAAATTTTCTTCAACCTTTTGAAAATGATCAAATTTAAAACTAACACTATGGTTGTTGACTGGTAAAGCTAAATGAAGCTTAAACAAAAAGTAATCTAAATCTATATTGCTAATTTTATAAGTTACAAAAATTTTATTTTTTTGAATGCTAATTTTTTTACTTACTTCTGAATTTGAAAAGTATCCTTTGCAAGACAAATCAATACTAAATTCAGATTCATGATTTACATCCCACTTTGAAGACCAAAGCTCTCCATGATCAGGAGCTTGCTTACTATTAAATGTTTCAATTTTATCATTTGGAAATAGCTCCTCAAAACCGCCAATCCATTGTGAGTCGTAGTTAGAAAATTGATCTGGTTTAAAATTAAAATATTCTTTCTCGTTAAACCAAACCCAATTAATGTTATTTTTTTTATCCAAAATTTGAACTATTTTTCCACCAAATACCGAGTCAATTTTTATTTTCAAAAATTCATTTTCAAGTTTTAAAAATTTATCCATTTATTATTCTTTCATTTAATATATCAATATTTGATTTTGTAACATTGTAAATTTGATAACCTTCTTTTTCTAAATCATTTATTTGTTTATTAAGATTTGATACATGTCTTTTATAGTATTTATTTATATTCCGATCATTAAAAAAGCTAGGATGATTTTCTTTATGTTCATCTAATGTTTGAACTGTTTTTTCTGAATATTTCCAGAAGTTTTTTTCATTTAAATCTCTTCCATCAAATCCGCCTAAGTAAATTTTTTTTGAAACCAATGCTGCTACTGGAAACATAAATTCTGTAAGCACATTGCTTGTATTTGGTGAAAATAATTCAGTATTATCTCCAATATTGAAATTCTTTGATAATGGTTGTAATCCAATTATAAAACTTTTATCTATTTTCCAATCGTTAGATAATATCGGGAATGCAGCAATTGGACAAATGATATAAAATTTATTTTCATTAAATCTTCTAATAACCATTTCTTTAAATCGATATGCTTCTGAACTTGTCCCAAAATGAAAAACTGGATCAGCGAAACAAAATATTTTACATCCAGTATTCCATAGTTCATCATCATAAATTGAAGAATTACATGAAACTATTTCTAAATTATTTTCTTTAAAATAATCTCTTGCAATTTCATAAGACGGTCCCGTACCTAAAATTCCAATGGTTTTGTTATGTGTCAGATTCTTCAATGTTTTAAAATTTTCAACTGACAAATTTATATAGTTATCTCTTTCAACTGTACTTGAAAAATCATAGTACTGGAATCTCAGTCTTGTAGATGCTTCAGAGCTCAAAAAAAAGTTTTTATCTATCAACCTTATTCTGGATAACGAAAATAAATATCTGAGAACAGTAACAAATTTAAATTTTTTTATCAGAATTAATGTATCGTTTTCAATCTTTTTGGTAAATTTAACTTCTTCTGGAATTAAAAGGTTGGAAACTTCAGATTCATTAAAGTTATGTAAATAAATTTTTTCATATTTTTTATTATTTCTTAGCTGAAAACCTCGTATCAAAAACCACAAAAAAGCTTTCAATATATTGATAGGATTTACAAATTTAGTTTGAGTAAAACTAATGGGTAACATTTTCATATTATAAATTGATTAGATAAGTAAAGAATGTTAATAATTTTTAAAAATAAAATTATTTGTTTCATGCATTGCATTTTCAATATCACTTTCATTAAAAAGTTCTTTTAAACTTTTATTTTCTAAACAAAATACCTGATAATTCATATCTTTCAAACAAGAAAATACATACAAATAATCTGTGTTGTGACGTTTTTCAATTTCTATTAGTAAAATTGCATCAAAACTTGAAAGAATATTCAAAGCTCCATCTATAACTTTGTTTTCATAGCCTTCAACATCTACTTTTATAAATAATTTTTTTGAATTAAACGAATTAACTATGGAAAAAAATGAATCGATAGTTATGCCTTTAACAACACGAGTTTCAAAGTGTTTAAATTTATTTTCTACGGATGACTTTCCAAACACCTGTTTTGAATTTATTTTGGGTATATTTAAGTTAATTTCTTTATTTTTATTTGAAGCTGCTTTATTTATAAAAGTTGCATTATTAAACCTATAACCCGATTTAATATATTCTATGCATTCACTTACAGGTTCCAATATAAAAGTATGATGAGCATTTCTTCCAAACAAAAATGTATAAATTCCGTAATTTGCCCCAATATCAAAAAATATATATTGCGTATTTGAGTCTTTTAAAAATTTTCTGATGAATGCTAATTCATTCTCTCCAAAATAAAGATTATAAAAGGCCCTAAAAGGTCCTGTTATTTTTGGAATTTTTAATAATAATTTTCTCAATTACTTTCTCTCAAGGTATGAATTTATCAATTGTCTTAATGCACATACTAGAATGTTATTATGAAAAAATTTGATTATCCAATTCCATATATGAAACATCTAATAACAGAGGAAGATAAAGAGTTTGTTATTAAAGCAATGGAAAGTGATTTTATTACTCAAGGCCCATTTGTTGAGTTAGTTGAAAAAGAAATGGCAAAACTTACTTCAAAAAATTTCTCTGTAATGTGTGCTAATGGAACAGCTGCTTTACATTTAGTTGCCGAGATGTTACGTCAGAAAATTACAAAAAATAATAACAATATTGTTACAACATCTTTAACTTTTGTAGCAGATGCAAACTTCGGAAGATATATAAATGCAGATGTAAGATTTGCTGATATTGATAAAAATACTTGGACAATAAGTCCTGAATCTGTTGAGTCAACTATAGATGCAAACACAGTTGCTGTTGTAGCTCCACATTTTGGTGGATTAATGTGTGATATTGAGGGAATTGCTGAAATTTGCAAGGATAAAAATATTTATTTAGTTGAAGATGCTTGTCATGCTCCCACTGCTTCGAGAAATAATGTAATTTCTGGTTCAGTTGGAGATGTTTCGACTTTTTCTTTTCATGCTACCAAACATATCGGATCTGGCGAAGGTGGTGTGATTTGCACAAACTCAATTGAAGAACAAGAAAAGTTAAATACATTAAGAAGCCATGGTCTTCCTCATTGGAGTAAAAGAACAGGCTTTGGATACGATATTGATGAAATGGCATTCAATTACCGTCCTAGTGAAATGAGTGCAGCTCTAGCTTATTCACACATACAAAGACTTGAAGAACTAATAAAGTCTAGATCAAAAATAGCAAAAATTTATGACAATAATCTGAATTGGAATTTTTATTCAAAACAAGTAATTCCAGAAAACAGTACTCATGTATATCACTTATACCCTATTCTGGTCCCAAAAAATGATGATAGAGACCGTTGCCTTCAATTTTTAAAAGATTTGAATATTTTTGCCCAAATTCATTATCCTCCGATAAGCAAAATGACAGGATTTAAAAATTATTATTCCAATTCATTGATTGCAGAAGATATTGGCTCAAGAATCATTTCTATACCTATGTATCCACAGATGACAGATGAGGAAATTGATTTTGTGGTTGAACAGCTTAATAATTTTTCAAATAATTGAAAAAAATTGCTTCTTTCACTCGTTCAAGCTTAGAAATAGGAAACGGACATTTGGTTAGAATGTCACAACTTATATCTTGTCTTAATACTACTGATATAAATGTTGACTTTTATTGTGAATATGAACAAACTCCTAAATGGTTTTTAAGCGTTGAACACAATAAGCTAGCAGCAAAAGATTTTTTTGAAAAAGACCTTAGTAATTATGACTTAATTATTTACGACAGTTATTTAGATAGAGAAAAACTAAAACTTATAAAAAATAATATTTTACTCATCGATGATTTTGCTTACCATGGTCAATTTGGATTTGTTAAAAACATCTTAGACTATAACTATGGAACTAATAAAGAAAAGTATACAAACAAAAATCTATTTCTAGGAGCAAAATATTTTCCCATCGGAGAAGAGACTTATCCTGAATATATTGAGAGAAAAAATTTTAATATAAATTCAAACAATATATTAATTTCTATTGGAGGAGTATCAGATGATAAGTTAATAAACATTGATAATCTTTTAAAACAAGTATCAAAATTTGGAAAAATATTTTTAATGGACCCTTTATCAAAACTTAAAAATTACGAATCTTCAAAAATTAAAGTTGTTCAAAATAAGAGTCTTTCATCAATAATGAATAAAGAAGAGTTTAAGTTTGGTATATTTGCTGGTGGAACATCTAAATATATAGCATCAGCGTTTTGCCTTCCCTCTTTTTTCATTGGAAGAAATGAATTAGAGCGTATATTAATTAATGAGTTTGAAAAAGATAATTTATCAATCAATTTAAAAAATGAAATGAAAAATTTTGATACTAAGAATTTAGATGAGAAGCTTTTTGAATGTAATAAAAAGATGAACGAATTATTAGACGACAATAATAGTAATCGTATAAATGAAGCAATTAAAAATTTATAAATATTTCTCTATATAATCTTTAATTTCATTTACTGATAAATACCGAGAGTTATTGTGTGAGTCATATTCAAAATTATCTTCAACCTTCTTTCCAACTTCTCCGTTTTTTGAAGTAGTGTAATCTACAGTGTCTGAAAAAAATTGAATAGATGGAGAGATTGCAAAATACTCTTCAAATTCAATTACCCTATGAGATTCATCTGATGGACACATAACTTCGTGCATTTTTTCTCCTGGTCTTATGCCTATTTCTTCAAACTTGTAATCACTGTCTATTGCTTTAAGAACATCCAAAATTTTTACAGATGGGATTTTTGGAACAAATATTTCTCCACCTTGCATTCTTTCAAATGTATTGGAAACAAAATTAACTGCCTGGTCTAAAGTAATCCAGAATCTTGTCATTCTCTGATCAGTTACTGGATAAACTTTCTTACCTTTATCTTTATAATCTAAAAATAAAGGTACTACTGAACCTCTTGAACCGAAAACATTTCCATATCTAACTACAGAAAATTTCAAATCATTACTTCCAGAAATATTGTTTGCTGCAGTAAATAATTTATCTGATGCAAGTTTAGTGGCGCCATAAAGATTTATAGGATTAGCTGCCTTATCTGTTGAAAGTGCAACGACTTTCTCAACTTGGTTTTCAATGCAAGCGTCAATAACATTTTGGGCACCCAAAATATTAGTTTTTATACACTCCATAGGATTATATTCAGCTGCAGGAACTTGCTTTAAAGCTGCTGCGTGAACAACATAATCAATATTTTTCATAGCCATTTTTAACCTATCAGAATCTCTCACATCACCTATAAATAAACGAATTCTGTTTTTGTCAATATCTTTTTTGTTAGAAGTTTTTAGTTGTTCAAGTAACTGGTATTGCTTAAGCTCATCTCGTGAATAGCAAACAATTCTTTTTACTTTTGTATCATCAAGCAGTTTGGTAATAAATTTTTTACCGAAGGAGCCAGTACCTCCTGTTATTAATATGTTTTTATCATCTAATGTCATAAAATTATAAATTTATTATATACCTAACTCCACTCAAAATTTAGAGGAAAGTTGTTTAATATTGAAATTTTATTTTTAGCTGGGGGATTTTTTTCGTTATAATAAAGATTCTTATTCTCTTCAGAAAATAGTTCACAATCATAATTAATTTCATGTTCTTCCTGTTCCCAAATTGGATTATTTAACTCCCAGACACCTTTTGAATTTTTTGACCAAGCTACTTTGTCTCTTTGTGATTCCATAATGCTATAGAAATCGTTTTTTGAAATTTGCATAAAATTTAAATAACTTTCGAGAGTTCTCGGTGTAGTTGTGTCGTATTGTTTTACTAAACTAATTCCGGATTGTCTATCTAGTCTTCCTTTTCTAATTTCAGTTGTAGCATCATCAGTTGCTCTTCCGTAACCAAATTTTAAATATTTAAGGTAATCATGTATTTCATCAGCATGATCGTCAAGCTTTGCATAAAGATTAAATGTCCTATCTCTTTTGTAAGAAACAGTATTGAATCCCCAAACATCAATAACTTTTTTAACCTGTTTTAAAGCATCCCAATCAAAGTAGTTGCTCATATAAATACCTCTCACTTCAGTATTGAGAATCTCTTCATCTGTTGGAAAAATATAAGGATCTATATCTTTTTCTGTAATCTCATTATGCCCAATTAAGTCCTCTGGATTTACACCTCTCATATCATGTTCAATTCTTTTCCAATTTGTAAATTCAACAAATTCTTTAAGTGAAACTATTCCAGTTAATTCTGCAAAACCATGTTCCCCCCATATAATTACTGGGATGTTTTTTTCTACAGCAACTTTAAAAGGTAGCGTCATAATGCCTGCATGGTAATGCCACTCAAGATCTCCTACTCTTTCTAACATGTGCTTTGCTATCTTTCTTGATGAATCTTTACCGACAGTAAGTCTTATTGCATCACATCCTGATTTTTCAACTAAATTTTGCAAATTTAAATTCCCAGAAGGATTGTTAAACCCATGATTATAAGTCACAAGAAGTGGATTTAATCCATAAATTTCTTTACATACATAAACCTGAAAATGAGAGTCTTTTCCTCCGCTAACAGGAATTATACAATCGTATCGATTGTTTCTAGATATCCTCTCCTCCTTAGTTTTTTTAACTAATTCTTCAAATAATTCTCTTCTTTCATCCCAATTCACGTCTTCATCTTGACGAGATTTGTTGTAGTTGCAGCCACTACAAATTCCCATCTCATCAAAAAAGATTGTTGGCTTAGCTGTTTCGGGATATAAACAATTTTTACAGTACTTCATTTCAACTCTCTTACATTGTAATTACGTTCCAAGAGATACTTTCGTAATTTTATTGATGCTAGTTCCTTGTAATGAAAAATATTTGCCGCAGCAACTGCGGATGCTCCGATATCTAAACCTTCGGCAAAGTGCTCCCAACTCATAGCGCCGCCAAACAATACAATAGGTACTCTTACAGTTTTTTTTAATTTAGAAATTGCCTCAAGGTCGTATCCTCCTCTTTTACCATCAAAATCAATGTTTGTTACGTACAACTCTCCAGCACCATTATTAATACAGTTTTCTGCCCACTCCTCCAAAGAGTAATTGCTTTCTCGTCTCCCCCTATCAAAAAACACTTTGGATTCCCCACTTTTCGTTTTGTAATCAATTGATGCGACTATACATTGTTTACCAAATCTTTTACTTAAATTTCTAGGAATTTCTGGATTTTCTAAAAAAGAGGTATTAATAATTAATTTTTCCGCACCTAATCTAATAATTTCTTCTCCTCGAGAAATAGAATTAATCCAACCACCTACTGTAATTGGAAGTCTTGCTTTTTCAGAAGTATCTTTAATGATTTGAATAAATTTTTCAAAATTGTTATCTTCTCTTGAAACATTTATTATGACTAACTCATCTACAGACCAATTCAGAAAACTTTCAATAGCAAACATTGCATCAGAATGTATGTAGTGCTTAAATTCAAAACCTTCCGTTTGAACTACTTTATCAGTATCAACTATGACAGAGGATATTATTCTATTTTTTAACATTTAAAAAGTTTTGAATTATTTGGATGCCTTTGTCTTGACTTTTTTCAGGATGAAATTGAACACCGAATACGTTCAAATTATTTGATACTACAGCTGGAAACTCTTTATCTCCATGCTCAAAAGTAGCGACAATAGATTCTTGCTCTACGTTACAAAAGTAACTGTTGGCAAAATAAAAAGAGCTTCCCTCAGTAATCTCATTTACAATTTTACTGTTAATATCTTTGATAAGTAATTCAGACCACCCCATATGTGGAACTGGTATACCTGCATCAACAAAATTACTCAAATCTAGTACATCTCCACTTAAAAGACCTAAACCGTTAATGTTTTTTGAAGACTCTTCAGATTGATTAAAAAGCAACTGCATGCCTAGGCATATTCCTAATAAATCTCTATTTTTATTTACATGCTCAATAATCGAGTGAAAAAATCCAGTTTGATTTAATTTTTTAACTGCTGCTTCAAAATTTCCAACTCCTGGAAGAATTATTTTTTCGTAATTCTTAATTTCATCAGCAGAATTTATTACGTTTACATTTGAAGTTATATCATTGCAGGCAGAATAAACTGAATTTATATTACAGAAACCATAATCAATAATGCCTAAATTTATATTTGAATCCATAATAATTATAAAAAGTGACCAGGATTTATCTGTTCATCTTTGTTGACATCAACATTTAAAGTTCTACCGATAAAATCTTCAAATTTTGAAGGAGAGATTCCTGTTCCAGGTCTTTTTGCGACAATCATTTCTTCCTTTAATATCAATCCTTTAGAGTAATTATCAAAATAAACTAATGATCTTCTTGCATTTTCTCTGGCAGGAAGTTCTACTTCAAGAACTTCTTTTGACTCTTTACCAGTAATGGTCCTAAGCGTTTGTATTTTTTTATTAAATTCCTTTAAGTCACATTCATCATAAGAATGATAATGATCATTGCCCGGCATGGTTTTATCCAATGTAAAGTGCTTTTCCAATACAGTTGCACCAAGACTGACAGCGCACATTAAAACTAAGTGATCATCATCTGGAACAGTGTGGTCACTGTAGCCGATAATATTTGGAAATTCTTTAGACATATTTAATAACATGCCAAGATTTGCGCTGCTTAAAGGTGCAGGATATGACAAAACACAGTGATTTAGTATTACGTCAACTTTGTACTGGCTTAAAAAATTAAGTGTAGATTTGATTTCACTTATTGTGGAAGCACCAGTTGATAAAATTATCGGCTTGTTTTTTTTTGCAATTTTCTTTAATAATTGATAATTTGTTAAGTCTGCTGATGCTACTTTATAAAAATTTAATATTTCATCTAACTCATCAACAAAATCTATATCAAAAGGTGTTGTAAGAAACTCTACTTCATTTTCTTCACAAAATTTTTTGAGTTCAAAATAGTCTTCTGCTTCAAAGGAGTCGTACTTTTTAAAAAGTTCATACTGAGAGTTTGTAGATTCTTCACTTTGATCCCAATAAGCAGGAGAGTTTTGAATAGTAAGTTTTTCGGCTTTATATGACTGAAACTTAACAGCATTAGCTCCACCATTTTTAGCTGAAATTATCAACTCTTTGGCTTTTGTCAAAGAACCTTCGTGATTTACACCTATTTCTGCAATAAAGTAGGGGTTATACCTAAATGTTTGATTATAAATTGATGTACTTTTATTCCATAAGTCGATTCGCTCTAAAAAATTCATACCTTTAATACTCTAATAGTTAAATGACAATTAAACTTTACTGAAAAGTGAAAATAATCCCTAGAAATTTTGTATTTAGAGTCTCAGGAAACTCGAGAATAGGTTCTGGTCATCTTTTCCATTCAATAACACTCAACAATATTTTAAAAGATAACAATGATATCTCGACTTTTTTATTGTATGAATGCGACAACTTTGTCGAAGAACAGTTGAGATTAAATAAATTGAATTACTTATATGAAGACAAATTAGATGAACAAATAAATTCACTATTTAAAAATAATTATAGAAATATATTGATAAATGATGTTCTTGACACCACTAAAGAGACAATTCAGTTACAAAAAAATTCTGGATACAAAGTTGTAAATATTGAAGATCTTGGAAGTGGTATATATCACGCTGATGCAGTAATAAATGCGCTATACGCAGAAATTGATGGTTTAAAAAATCAATATGTAGGACCCTCTTACACAATCTTAAGAAACGAATTTAAAAATGAATCAGAGAATATTCAATATGAAAAAAATGAATCTATCGTTATATCCTTTGGAGGTGTTGATCCAAACAAAATATCTGAAGCAATCTACTATGAAATTTTAAAAACTGATATTCCTTTTTATATAATTGAACCTCCATTCAGGTCATTAGAAATACAGAGTGATTTAATATTGAGAAAACCAGTCGAAATGGCAAAAGTTATGTCGAAAGCAAAGGTAATAGTCTCGTCAATGGGAAGAACTGTGTTTGAAGCAGCTTCTTTAGGTGTTCCTGTTGTATCTATAGCCCAAAATGAAAGAGAAGCTCAGCATATCAGTCAATATCTTAATTACATAAATTATCTTGGAAAATTTGAAGATCTTGACATTAAAATAATTGTCAATAAATTAATTGATATATACAATGACCAAGACAAACTAAACATACAAAGAAACTTGTTATTTGACCTAGTCGACTTTAAAGGTGCAGATCGAATTAAAGAAATCATAAGTAGCTTATCGTAATGAAGAAATACAAATTTTTTACAAATTATATTTTAAAAAACAAAACCTTATTTGTTTTTTCAAACATACTATCTGTTTTATCTGCTATTTTTGGTGGATTAACTATTGGAATAATTATTCCATTAATTGAACCAAACACAGAGGGAATATTTTCAGATATAAATTTAGGTTTTTTAGGAAATTTGGATGATTTTTTATCATTCTTAAATAGTTTTTCTGGAGACACAAAGATTAGAATTATTTGTCTAATCATTGTAGTTTTTGCAGTTTTAGAATTCATAACAATGTACGCAACATATTTAATTTCATCAATAATTCAAATAAGAACTTTAAAAACAATTCAAACCTATCTAATAAGTAAAACTAAAAAAATAAATCTTCTTACGTTTTCAAGCTTTGAGCAAGGAAGACTTTTTTCAATGACTGTAAACGAATCTAAAGTTCTTTCAAGAGTCTTGGCGAGAATTATCAATGGAATTAGAGATTTATGGTTGTTAATTACTTTTTCTGTTGTTCTAATTTTAGTATCTCCTGTGATGGCAATATCTGGACTTTTTTTGTTGGGAGTCTTAACAAATCTAGTAAATGGAAGATTAGGAAATTTGCTAAAAAAAAGAGAGAAATCATACGTAGAATCAACTGAGCTTATTTTTTCTGAACTCGATGAAACACTTAAAAGTTTTAAATCTATTAAAGCCTCTGGTTATGAAGACGACCATTTCAAGAGAATACTTAACCAGTTTGAAGAATGGAGAAAAAATGAATGGGAAGTATTAAAAATAAGTATACTTCCACAACCTATTTTAAATTTGTTAAACTCTCTATCTATTGCATCATTGCTGTTTATAGGAACTATTTTATTTCCTGATAATAAAAATGATTGGCTTGGCTTGATGATTCCATTCTTTTTATTTATTTTCAAACTCTTACCAACTGTTAATAGTCTGAACTCACTACGAATAAAGCTAAAAGGCGTTGCACCTTATTTGGATAGGTTTCATAATTTTGAATTAATAAGTGCTGACAACGAAGAATTTTCTGGAAATAAGTCTATTTCTGAGATTAAAAATAGTATTGAGATAAAAAATTTGTCATTTAACTTTAATAATTCGGATTCATTTTCTTTAAAAGATATAAATATTATTTTCAGGAAACATAAAATGACTTCAATCGTTGGACCCTCTGGAAGCGGTAAAACTACCTTGGTCAATTTATTGCTTGGATTAATGTCTCACAATTCAGGAGAAATTTTAATTGATGGAAAAGATATAAAAGATTTAGATATTAATCAATATAGAAAAAAGATTTCATATGTAGAACAAGATACATTTTTTTTCAATCGTACAATTAGTGAAAATTTAAATTGGCAAAACAGGACCATAAATAAAGACGATTTGGTTGAGGCATCAAAACTTTCAAGTGCAATTGAATTTATTGAAGATTTTGAAAAAGGATTTGAAACAAAACTAGGAGCAGGAGGTAGTGAGCTGTCAGGAGGGCAAAAGCAGAGACTTGCAATAACAAGAGCTTTTTTAGATAATTCAGATTTTATAATTCTTGATGAATCTACGAGTAATCTTGACTATACCTCAGAGCTAGATGTGTATAAAAACATTGAGCCTATGCTCGAAACAAAAGGTCTAATAGTAATTGCACATAGGTATTCAACTATTAAGAATTCTGATCTAATTATTTTTATTGATAGTGGGAGAATTTTAGAAATGGGAACACATGATGAATTGCTTACAAAAAAAGGAGCTTATTACAACCAGTTAAAATCTGGAGAATTAATTGAATAAAATTATTGCAAGAGAAACAATTGATAGCAATTTCAAAAATAAATTTAATAACATATTGAAGAAAATCCTAGTATTGCCTCCTATGTATCGTTTAGTTAATTTATTAACAATTTATAAAATAAATAATTTAACTAAAAACTCAATGACTAGAATTTTGTGTGTTGGTGACCCTGATGACAGAATGAAGTTTTTAAAAATAGAAGCTGAAGAAAATTTTAATTATCAATTTATTTGGTTTCCAAGAAGAGTTGTTGATTGGCTTTTTAAGAAGTATATAGTTATTGAAAAAGAAGTTGGTTTGGGGGAATGGAGCTTAAGTGATTATTATAATTCTGAATATTTAAATCAAAATAATAGGTTAATACTAAGAAAAAAATATTCAAAGTTGATCAGTGATTCAATTAAATTTTTAAATGTTAAATGTTTGATTTTACCAAAGTTAAATGATGACTGGATAGTAGATTTTCAACTAGCAGCAAAAAATAATAATTTACCAATAGTAGTTAATGATAGAGAAAGCTCGATATCTCCAAAAAGAATGGAGATTTATCCAAAACAACTAATTGAATTTAAAAATGATTTAAATACAGCAGACTATATATGTGTAAATAATGATATGCACAAAGAATTTTTTATTAAATCTGGTATTGATCAAAATAAGCTAGTTTTAACTGGAAGTCCACAAAGTGATATATGGAATACAAATAGGGAATCTGTGCAAGTTAACAATTTACTATCAAAAATCGACACATCAAAGAAAAATATCCTATATTTAGGATTTGGGGTTAGAACATATTTAAATTTTTACTACAAAAACGAAACAAGAACATGGGATGAATTTTGTAAAGATGTTCACAATAAACTTGCAAATTTCATTATAAAAAATAAAGAAACAGTTAATGTTCTTTACAAAATTGGTAGCAAACCAGCAAGAGATTACTGGCATGGTTTTGATGATTTTTATGAAAAATTAGTGTCTAATAATGCTGAAGATTCATTGATACAAGTAAGAGGAAAAATACTTACTCCTGAGTTACTACCTTTTATTGATTTAACTATATCATTTCAAACAACAGGCGTCGTAGAAGCAATGTTTGAAGACACTCCGATAATTTATGTTGGGTGGGGAGATCTTTATGAATCAATTAAAGACACTCTATTTGATTTTGAAAACTCAGGCGTTCATTATGCAAGTAGTAAAGAAATATTTGAGGAAATGTTAGAAAATTTTTCAAAAAATAAATTACCTGAAATGGATAGAAGTAATTTCGAGAAGTGGAAGTATGATTTCTTCTACAAAAGTGATGGTAAAGCCTCAAAAAGAATTTTGGAATGTGTTGAAAAAACATTAACTCAACAAATGAAAAAACTTAAATAATAAATTAGTATATCTAGCTAATATTAAATTAAATATGATATCAAAAAACTCCTTCAACTTAGATGGTAAAACAATTGCTATTACTGGGGCTAATGGTTTGCTCGGTATTGAATTTACTGAATCTATAATTGAGTTTGGTGGAAAAGTAATTGCAATAGATATTGCTTCAAACAACCTTGAAGATAAAAATTTCCTAAACAACGATAATTTATATTTTATAAATGCCGATATTTCTGATGAAATTGAATTAACAAAAAGGATAGAAAATTTATCAAGCGATCAAAAAACAACTGTGGCAGGCTTGGTAAACTGTGCTGCAAAAGATTTCATACCCTCAAAATCTGATGAGAATGCAACACGTGAGGAATTGTTTGATTTAGAAGAATTCAGAAAGACACTAGATTTAAATGTTACATGTCAGATTGTCGTAACAGACATTATTGCAAAACTGCTTATTAAGAATGGTGGTGGTTCAATAATTAATATATCTTCAATATATGGACTTCTTTCTCCAAAACAGGAAATCTATAATCATATTGTTAATGATGGAGAAGTTTACAAAAAACCTTTATCATACTCGGTATCAAAATCAGCTCTATTTAACTTAACAAGACACTTAGGGACTTTATGGGCTAAAAATAACATTAGAGTAAATACTGTTACGTTTGGAGGGGTCGAAAATAATCAAGATAAAGAATTTATAGAAAAATATTCCAAAAATGTTCCCATGGGAAAGATGGCTAATACAGATGATTATTCAGGAATAATAATTTATTTACTTTCTGATAATTCAAAATATGTTACTGGAGCTAATTTTGTTATTGATGGGGGTTGGAGTTCTTGGTAGATTCTATTTTAATTGAAGATCTTCTAGAAATATCAGATTTCAAATCTGTTCCAAGCTTAGTTGATGGAAATTTTGTTTTTAGCAATGAATCGCTCAATAAATTTAACCCTATTAGTGGAAAAATTGAATACAAAGTATGCCATATTTCAAAAAAAGAATATGAACAAGTAATCACCTCATTAAAAAATAATTCTTCCAGTATTGAAAGAAGTAGTTTTTTTGAGAGGAGTGAAATAATTTTAAGAGCATCAAAATTAATTGAGGAAAATTTAGATATTTTATCAAAAATTAGTGCCTCTGATTCAGGCAAAACAATTGAAGAAAGTAGGGGCGAGATTTACGGAGCTATTAAAATTGCTAATTATTTCGGTACAGAATGGATGAGAAGTCAAGGTGAAATCTTAGAGAGCTCCTTAAAGGGAAAAAATACAAAAATTGTCAGACACCCCCTTGGTATAGCCGGATTGATAACTGCGTTCAATGCTCCCTTGCCAAATATAGTCTGGAAAGTTTTCCCAGCAATATTTTGCGGTAATTCAGTAGTTCTTAAACCATCGGAATATGTTCCAAAAATTGCTATTGCACTAGGTAAAATTTTGATATCTGCTGGATTAAATCCGAAAAACATAGCCGTACTAAATGGAGGTGGTAAGAATTCATTAGGAGAGTGGATAGTTGATGATAAAAATATAGATATTGTAAGCTTTACTGGTTCATTTGAGGTAGGACAAGAAATTGCAGGAAAATGCTCAACATTGTTTAAAAGATATTCGCTTGAGTTGGGCGGTAAA
>CEUJ01167631.1_pt1 | contig 16791 bp, 16 predicted proteins | sample 361531 | NCBI WGS metagenome assembly CEUJ01 (sample SAMEA2622842, study PRJEB7988) | marine metagenome | biome: marine biome (ENVO:00000447); feature: marine epipelagic mixed layer (ENVO:xxxxxxxxx); material: "saline water (ENVO:00002010), including plankton (ENVO:xxxxxxxx)" | depth 140 m | reverse complement strand
AAGGTTATTGCTTTAAAAAATCAAAGAATATATAGCTTTTTTAAGTATTTGATAAAAATGACCGTTGATTTAAGCAATAAAGGCTTCAGAGAAATAGTTAATAACTTTGATATTTTTTATATAGATATATGGGGTGTTATTCATAACGGTGTTAAATTGAATATTGATGCAGTTGAGGTTTTGTCTGAATTAGATAATTTAAATAAAGAATACATATTACTTACAAATGCGCCAAGGCCAAATTCAGATGTGATTAAATTTTTAAAAAAATTAGGACTGGACGATAATAAGAGTTCAAAAGTATACACTTCAGGACAAGGTTCTTTGAATTATTTAAGTAATGAAAAAAAAGAGTTAAAATTTTTTCATTTAGGACCAGAAAGAGACTTTAATTTGTTTAAAAATTTTAAATCACTTAAAAAAAAAAGTGCCCAGGACGCTGATTATATAATTTGCACAGGTTTATTTGATGAAAACGAAAATCTTGAATTTTACAAAGATTATTTATCATCATTTATTGATAAAGAAATGGTTTGCACAAACCCAGATTTAATAGTCAATAGAGGAGATGTTACAGAGTATTGTGCAGGTTCAATAGCAAAAATATTTGAAGAAGTAGGTGGGAGGGTAAAATATTTTGGTAAACCATATCCACTAGTATATGAAAAATCTGCGAATAATAAAAATAAGTCAGTATTATGCGTAGGAGACAACCTTAATACAGACATAAAAGGTGCAAACCTTCAAAATTTTAAATCATTATTTATTCTTAACGGAATTCATAAAAAAGAAAATCAAAATGAACTTAATAAACTTTTTCAAAAATATCAAGTTGATGTAAATTATGTTCAAGAAAAATTAAAATGGTAAAAATAAAAATATTCAACAAATTTAAAATTCCTAAAAAATACAACAACTCGATTATTTTAATTGGAAATTTTGATGGAGTTCATCTTGGTCATCAAAAATTATTTAAAAAAGCAAGAGAATATAAAAAAAAATATAAATGTAAAATTGGTGTAATCACCTTCAATCCAATGCCAAAAATGTTTTTCAATAAAAAACTTAAAAATTTTAAACTGATGAATGTATCTCAAAAAATTGACCATCTTAAAAAGCAGAAAATTGATTTTTTAATAAATCAAAAATTCTCAAAAAAATTCTCAAAAATAAAAGCTAAGACATTTATCAAAAAATACTTAAGTGAAAAAATTAATACAAATTTTTTATTTGTGAGCAATAATTTTAGATTTGGAAATAAACGAGAAGGTGATGTTAAGTTGTTAAAACATTATGAAAAGGAATGTAATTATAAATTAATAATTCCATTACCGCTTAAAAAAAATAATAAAATAATATCCTCAACAGTTATAAGGCAACTTTTATCAAATGGTAATTTAACTAAGGCTAATAAATATTTAAGTAGGAATTGGGTAATTGAAGGTAAAGTGGAAAAGGGGAGAAGAGTCGGAGGAAAGATAGGATTTGCGACATGTAATATAGATATCAAAGATTATATAATCGCTAAACCAGGAGTTTATTCTGTTAAAGTAATAATCGATCAAAATAAAAAGAAAATAAATGGAATAGCAAATTTAGGTTTTAGACCTACGTTTAATCAAAATAAGATATTGCTAGAAGTTAATTTATTTAATTTTAATAAAAATGTTTATAATAAAAAATTATATGTTGAATTTATTAAGTTTATAAGAAGTGAACAAAAGTTTAAAAGTATTAAACAGCTGACAAATCAAATTAAAAAAGATATCAGAGTTGCAAAAACAAGTTTGAGATAAATTATGAGTAAAGAAAACTTAAATCTTCCAAAAACAGCATTCTCAATGAAAGCAAATTTACCTCAGAAAGAGCCAGGTCTAATAGATTTTTGGGATAAAATTAATCTCTATCAAAATTTAAGAGATGGCAGCAAAGGTAAAGAGAAATTTATTTTGCACGACGGCCCCCCATATGCCAATGGCAATATTCATATGGGAACTGCACTCAATAAAATTTTAAAGGATATAATTACAAAATTTCACCAGATGAATAATAAAGACTCCGTATATGTTCCTGGTTGGGACTGTCATGGATTACCAATTGAATGGAAAATAGAAGAGTTATATAAAAAAAATAAAAAAAATAAAAATGAAGTTCCTGTAATTGAATTTAGAAAAGAATGCAGAGATTTCGCAAACAAATGGATAAAAGTCCATAAAGATCAATTCAAAAGACTAGGTGTAATTGGCGATTGGGAAAACTATTACTCAACAATGAGCTTTGAGGCCGAGGCTCAGATAGTAAGAGAGCTTGGAAAATTTTTAAAAGAAGGAAGTTTATATAAAGGCTATAAACCTGTTTTGTGGTCAACTGTAGAGAAAACTGCACTTTCGGATGCCGAGGTTGAATACATGGATCATACATCCGATACAATTTATGCATCTTTTCAAGTTAAAAAAACCAACATTAAAGAATTAGAAGATTGTAAAATTATAATTTGGACGACTACTCCGTGGACTATTCCAGCTAATAAAGCTCTAGCTTACAATGAAGGTCTTAAATATTCTATAGTAGAAATAGAAGATAATAACGAATTTAAAAATATTAAAGTTGTGGTTGCAAAGGAGCTTTTGATATCATTTATTAAAGAATGTAATATTGAAAAATATAAAGTAATAAAAGAGTTACCAGGAAATGTTTTTAAAGGTGTTGTCTGCAGACATCCATTCTTTAAAATTGGTTATGACTATGATGTTCCTTTGTTAGAGGCAAGATTTGTAACTACAGAACAAGGGACAGGTTTTGTACATTGTGCTCCAAGTCACGGTCCAGATGATTTTAATTTATGTATTAATAATAATATTCAAGCATTAGAAACTGTCGATGATGACGGCAAATATACAAAACATATTCCAATTTTTGAGGGAACTCATATATTTAAAGCTAACCCAATAATAATTGAAAAATTAAAAGAAACTAAAACGCTAATTTCTAATGGTAAATTAAAACATTCTTACCCGCATTCTTGGAGATCAAAAGCTCCTTTGGTACATCGAGCAACTCAACAATGGTTTATTTCAATGGAAAGTCATGGACTACGAAAATTAGCACTCAAAGCTCTTGATGACACAAAATTCTATCCAAGCAAAGGTAAAGAAAGGATTAAAGCGATGATTGAAACTAGACCTGATTGGTGCGTTTCTAGACAAAGGGTTTGGGGAGTTCCATTGCCAATTTTTATTTCAAAGAAAGACAAAAATGTTTTAATAGATGATGATGTATTTGAAAATATTGCTAAAATTTATGAAAAAGAAGGATCGGATTGCTGGTTTTCAGATAATTTCCAAAGATTTCTAGGAAAAAAATATAAGGCGGAGGATTTTGAACAATCCAAAGACATCGTTGAAGTTTGGTTTGATAGTGGATCGACACATTCATTTGTACTAGAAAAAAGAGATGACCTTAAATGGCCAGCATCAATGTATTTAGAAGGATCGGACCAACACAGAGGATGGTTTCATTCATCTTTGCTAGAATCTTGTGGAACTAGAGGAAAAGCACCTTTTGAATCAATTCTATCGCATGGGTTTGTAGTTGATGGTAAAGGCCTCAAAATGTCTAAATCACTGGGAAATGTAATTGCACCAGAGGAAATTTTAAAAAAATATGGAGCAGATATCCTAAGGGTTTGGGTAGCAGCATCAAATTATGCTGAAGATTTAAGAATTGATTACTCTATTCTAGAGCAGCATGCAGAAGCATACAGAAAGATTAGAAATACTTTTAGATATATATTGGGGAATCTTAATGACAAATTTACTGAACAAAATTTAAATAAAATTGATGTAGATAAATTACCTGAGTTAGAACAATATATGCTTCACAAGATCATTAAATTAAATACAAACTTTCACAAAAATTTTGATAATTATACATTCCATAATCTCTATAAAGAATTATTGAATTTTTGTACGGTAGATCTTTCAGCATTCTATTTTGATATTAGAAAAGATACTTTATATTGTGATGATTTAAAATCTCAAAAAAGACAAAGTTGTATTATTATATTAAATGTAATTTTAGAATGTTTAATTAAATGGTTTGCACCAATTCTGTCTTTCACAACGGAAGAAATTTTTTTGTTAATAAGTAAAAATAATAAAGACAGTATACATTTAAAAAAATTTGTTAACATGCCTGAAAATTGGCAAAATACTAAATTAAATGATAAATGGGAAAAACTTAAAAATATCAGAGATATTGCAAATATAAGCATAGAAAGTAAAAGGGTAGAGAAAGTAATTGGATCAAGTCTTGAAGCAGTTATTAAAATAAAACTTAAAAAAAATTTATACAATATTGCAAAAACTTTTGATTTCGCTGAACTTTGTATAACTTCAGGAGCAGATGTAATATTAGATGATAACCAATCGAACGAAATTTCCGTTGAGACTTTAAAGGCGGAAGGAAAAAAATGTAATATATGTTGGAAAATAAGTAAAGATAAATGTGAAAGGCATGGATAAATTTTTTAAACTAATCTCATGACTAAAAATAAATTCATTACAAATTTTTTAATTATTTTTTCGATTTTTTTTTTTGATAGAGTTTCAAAAATATATATATTAAATATTTACGAAAGTAATAATATAGTAGATATCTCAATCAACTCTTTTTTAAATATAATATTAGTTTGGAATTCCGGAATTGGCTTCGGTCTTTTCCAAATTGATCAAGCTTTTGCGTATAACTTAATAACTATTATGATACTTATAGTGAACATAATTATAATTTATTTATTATTTCATGCAAACAATCCTCAGAAAATATTTTTTTCAATGATTCTGGGTGGATCTTTAGGAAACTTCTATGATAGAATTTATTATTCAGCTGTACCTGATTTTATTGACCTAAATTATAACGGTTATCACTGGTTTGTTTTTAATGTTGCTGATATATTTATCACTATTGGAATATTTGCATTAATATTTTCAGAAATATTTAAAAAAAAAAATGAGATATAAATTTCTAGTAATTTTTTTGTTAACCTTTGTATTATATGCTTGTACTGGAGCAGGGGGAAAAAGATCAAATAAATCTGATGAATTTTTAATTGAAAAGAAAAATCCTCTAGTTATGCCACCAGATATTGATGATTTGCCAAAACCAAAAGAAAATCTAGAGGCAGACAAGAGTGAAGATGATTTTGAAAAAACTTTGAAATCAAAAAGAACAAGCACGAGTAATGCAACAATTGATCAGTCAAGTTCTTTACAGGAATCTATTATAAAAAAAATTGAACAATAATGAGTTCAAATATAATAATTAAAAACTTTAGAAATAAAACTAAAAATCAAGACCACAAGAAATTATTAAGTTATTTAAATAAAATAAATTCTTTAGAATGGCCTAAATTTTTACAAAGTTATAAAAAAAATTATAAATACACTTTTGATAAAAAATTAATTAATAAATACAAAAAAATTAAAAATGTGAATATTATTGGGATGGGAGGTTCAAGTTTAGGAGCTAAAGCTATATACAGTTTTCTTAAAAATAGAATAAAAAAAAATTTTTATTTTTTTGAAAATATAATTTTGAAAAAAAATATTTTCTCAAGAGGTTTAAATATTATTATATCGAAGTCTGGAAATACATTAGAAACAATTGTAAACTCAAATTTATTACTTACAAATAATAATAAAAATATTTTTATAACAGAAAGAAATAATAATTATTTAAGAAAACTAGCAAAAAAACTTAAATCTGATGTAATTGAGCATAAGAACTTTATTGGTGGAAGATTTTCTGTTTTATCAGAAGTAGGTATGCTGCCTTCTCAACTTATGGGTTTAAATGAAACAAAATTTAAAAAATATAACAGTTTAATTGCAGATAAAAAATTTTTAAATAATTTAATTCATAATACTCTCTGTACATATGAATTTATAAAAAAAAAAAAATTTAATTCTATAATTTTAAATTATGATCCAAATTCAGAAGATTTTTTTAAGTGGTACCAACAGCTTGTTTCAGAAAGTTTAGGAAAAAACTCTAAAGGTATTCTTCCTGTGATATCAACAATGCCGAAAGATAATCATAGTATACTTCAATTATATTTGAGTGGATTTAAATCAAATTTTTATACTTTTTTTATAGCAGAAGAAACAAATTCAAAAATAATTAATCCAAAGTATCTGTTAAATGAATTTAATTTTTTGAAAAGAAAAAAAACATTTGATATTATAAATTCGCAAAGAATTGCAACTGAAAATATTTTCAGAGCTAAAAAAATACCTTTCAGATCCTTTTATGTAAAAAAAAGAAATGAAGAGACTATGGGAGAATTGTTTTGTTTTTTTACTTTAGAGGTTATTTTGTTATCAAACCTATTAAAATTAAATCCATTAGACCAACCTGAAGTGGAACTAGTGAAACAAGAGACATTTAAGATTTTAAAAAATAATTAATCCAAAAATAATTTTTGAAGAGCCATATATTTCTTCTCTAAGAATATTTAATTTACCTTCAAAATCGTCGATCATTTTTTTATGTCTGTGGATAATTATTAACGTTTTATCACTTAAGACTTTTGAATTTACTAATTTATTAAGTATTATATTTATGTTTCTATCTTTAAATGGAGGGTCTAAAAAAACGATATCAAATTTATAATTTATATTTTTAAAATTAATTACATTATAAATATTTTTTTTATAAATTTCTGACATTTTATTAAAAGATAAATTCTCAACATTTTTATAGAGAAAATCCAAAGTTGGTCCAAAGTCCTCAAAAAATACAACTTTTTTTGCTCCCCTTGAAATAGCCTCAAGTCCAAATGAGCCCACTCCAGAAAAGAGGTCTAAAATAACACAACCATTCAGTCTAGAGGATAATAAATTTGAGTGTTCTATAATATTAAATATAGCACCTCTAACAATATCTTTAAGTGGTCTTGTTTTTTTACTGGTAGGCATTTCTAATTTTTTACCTTTTGCCCGCCCGGAAATTATTCTCATATATTATCAATTACTTTATAGCCAATATCTCTTCTATAGTAACCACCCTCCCACGCTAAATCTCTTATAACATTTAAAGAGCTGGATCTGGCAGTCTCAAAATTATTTTCAACCGATACTATATTTAAAACTCTACCACCATTAGAATAGAATCTTTTGTCTTTTAAAAGGGTTCCAGCATGAAAAATATGAAGATTATCTTTATTTTTAAAATTTTCTAAATTTTTAATCAAAATATTTCTTTCAAATTTTTCAGGATATCCTTTTGATGTAACAACGATACATATGCTTTTTTTATTTTTCCAATTCATTTTTACTTGATCTAATTTTCCTGAAACGCAATTTTCTAACACTTCTACAAAGTCGTTATTTAGTAATGGAAGAATTGTTTGACATTCAGGATCTCCCATTCTTACATTATATTCAATTAAATATGGCTCATTATCTTTGATCATTAGTCCCGCATACAAAAATCCAATATAAATCCCATTTTCCTTTTTTAAATAATTTAATGTTGGTAAGATAATTTTATTCATAATTTTTTTTTCTAACTCTGGACTGCTTAATCTAGAGGGACTATATGCCCCCATTCCGCCCGTGTTTTTGCCCTTATCGCCTTCAAAAACTCTTTTATGATCTTGTGCTGTATTAAAAATTTTGTGAGATTTATTATCATATAAAATAAAGAAACTCATCTCCTCGCCAGTTAAATAATCCTCGATTAATATTTCATTTGCACTTCCAAATTTCCCACCAAAAATTTCTTTTACAGCTTTCTTTGCATGTAAAAAACTTTCACAAATATAAACACCTTTGCCAGCTGCTAAACCATCTGCTTTTACAACTAAAGGGTATTTAATTTTTTTTAAATATTCTAGAGAAAATTTTAAATCATTAAATATTTTAAAATTTGCAGTTGGTATTTTTTCTTTTTCACAAATTTTTTTTGTAAAAATTTTAGATCCCTCTAATTGAGAGCAAAATTTATCAGGACCAAAAACTCTTAATTTATATTTTTTTAAATAATCCACAATTCCATTTACCAAAGGTTCTTCCGGTCCTATAATTGTTAAATCTATTTTTTCTTTTAACAGAAAACATTTAATATCATCAAAATTTTTTAAATCTATTTTAATATTTTTTGCAATTATACTTGTTCCACCATTACCAGGAATGCAAAAAATTTTGTTAACCTTTTTAGACTCATTTATTTTTTGACAAATAGCGTGTTCTCTCCCACCACTACCAATTATTGCAATTCTCATGTATACTTATTTATATAATGGTAGATAAAATAGCTATATTAAAATACTTGGAAAATTCTTTTGAAATAATTGAAAATGGCACACATGTAATATGTGCAGTTTCAAAAAAAAAAATACCATTAAATAACTTAAATTATTGGAGTGTAGAACTACAAGAGCCATACTTCTCATATATTGAGGCTAATTTAAAAAGAGATGAAAAAGAAGAATAGAATTACTTCCATCTATCATGTGTTAAAATCCACTGAGACGGATTTTTTAAAATCATATCCTCTAATATATTATTAAGATTTAAAGTTATATCCTCCACACTTCGATTTTTGTCAAATTTTATAGGCTTACTAAAGGTTAAATTAAATTTTACGTCTTGAAATCTTTCAATATAAACAGGCACTATTTCGCAATCAAATTTTTTTACAATTTGAGCAGGTATAGTTGTTGTAAAAGCTTCTTTTTCAAAAAAATTACATTTAATACCCTCTGTCACGCGTTGATCTATCATTAAAGCAACGGAGAAATTATTTCTTAGGGATTTAATTAATTCTCTAGTTCCTGTTTTACCTTTTTTAATTTGATTTTTGCATATATATTTTATTCGTAATTTTTCCATAGTTTCGTTTAAAAAAATATTATTTAATGGTCTATATATTGTGGATAAATTTATACCAGCAGCATCAATAAACATTGCCATTAATTCAAAATTATTAAAATGACCAGATATAAAAACAACTTTTTTATTTTTTAAAATTATTTCTTGAAGATGTTCATTTCCAATTACTGAAACATAATCTTTTAATTTTCCAAACCGAAATTCCTTAAGGTACATATATTCTGCTAATATTCTTCCATAATTTGCAAAAACATCTTTAGCTAACATACTAAAGTTTTTATCTTCAATTTTTTTACTCTCTTTAATAATAGCAAGGTTTTTTAAAATTATTTTATCTGACTTTATTATCTTTCCAAATACTTTGCCAATCTTCGATCCAAAATTTGATGCATTTTTATATCCCATTAATTTAAATAAAAAAAATAGGGTGAAAATTATTAAAGACTGAATAAAATATTTTATAATTTTCATAAATTTTTTAACAAAAAATTTTTGAATAAAACTGGTTTTTCAATTCTCAAGTCTATCCTAGCAACATTAGTTTTAAATTTTTTAAAATTTTTTATTTTTGTGTAATCCTTTTCTGTGGTAATTATTTCTAATTTATTTGTAAATGCTATTTCTTTTATTTTGTTAATATCTTTTTTTTGGTATTTATAGTGATCAGGAAAAACTAATTTTTTATTTACTTTAATTTTATTTTTTTTTAATAAAGTAAAAAAATTTTCAGGAGATCCTATTCCACAAAATGCAAGATATTTTAATCCCATATCAAATTTTTTTTTATCTTTTATAATATAATTTCCTCTAAATAACTTTATATTTGGGTTATATAATTTAATTTTACTTTCTAGTATTTTATTTCTTTTTCCGTTTATAAATGCAGCATTATAATTTCTTAATTCTGATAAATTTTCCCTTAAGGGTCCGGCGGGCAAAACAAAACCATTACCAATTCCTGATAAGCTATTAAAACAAACGACCGAAATTTGATATTTTATATTTTTTTCTTGTAAACCGTCATCTAAAATAGCCAAACTTTTTTTTACCTTAATTAGCTTTGAAATTCCCTCTGATCGAGTTTTTGGTAAAATTAATTTAGTTTTTTTTTTTAATAAATTTTGTTCATCTACTTGATTACTATAATATTTTTTTATTACATAAGTGTTAAATTTTTTTTTTAAAATTTCATTAATTTTAATTACCAATGGAGTTTTTCCAGTACCACCCAAATATATATTCCCAACACATATTGTTTTTATTTTTGGGGCTTTTGCCGAGGAAAATTTTTTTAGGATATTTATAAATTCTGTTACTAATGTAAATGGTAATAAAAAGTAAACGATTAAATTTTTTTTTTTCCAAAAATTTGGCTTTATAAATATCACTTTTTTTAAATTAATTTTTGTATCCGATTATAGGTTGAGTTTAATATAGTTTCTCCATATTTTGTAATCATTCTATTATCAAAAACTCTATTTTTTTTGTTAAATTTTTTTTTTATAATGTTAATTCCTGAATTATAACTGCTAAACTTTTTTGAGATCTTTAAATCGTCCAATTTTTTATATATTTCTTTAAAATTATTAATAAATGGACCATAAATAATTTCGCATCCAAATTTCGCAGGCTCCAGTGGATTTTGCCCACCATGATTAATTAATGAACCACCCATAAATACGATTTTTGACATTCTATAAAATTTATTAACTTCTCCATAAGTGTCTACAATATAAATATCTACATCTTTGTTTATTTTTGCTTTATCACTGTGAAAATGTGATTTTAAGGAATAATTTCTTAAAAGATCTTTTATTTCATTTGCTCTTTCGACATGTCTTGGAATAATAATCGATGCAAGATTTTTAATATTTTTTTTTAAAAAATATAGATGATTTTGAATAACAAAGTTTTCTTCGTTGAAATGAGTACTAGCAGCAGTCATCAGAATTTTTTTATTTCTAAAAAAATTTTCCACTCTTTTATCTACAACCTCATGTTTTATTTTTTCACTTGTAGAAAATTTTAAATTTCCAAGATAAATTATTTTTTTTGCTCCTAATTTTTTTAGTCTTTTTTGAGTTTCAATATTTTGAGCAAAAAATAAATCAAATTTATTTAAAATTTCATTAGCAAAAAATTTAATTTTTTTCCATCTATTGTAACTCCTATAAGTCATTCTACCATTTAGAAGGATTAATTTAATTTTTTTTTCTTTTATAGTGTCAATTAAATTTGGCCATAATTCTGACTCACAAAGAAAAAAAATTGAAGGTTTCCAATAATTGATAAATTTTGACATAACTAATTTATTATCAATAGGAAAAAATTGATGTACTGTTTTCTTGAATTTCATCCTGTTAAAAATTTTTGATGAACTTAAAGTTGTGGTTGTAATAAGTATTTGATGAACTTTAGAATTTTTTTCAAACTTTTCAATTAATGGAATTATACTAAGGAATTCGCCAACACTCGCGCAATGAAGCCAAATGAGCTTCCCTTTTTTTCTTGTTACAGATTGAAAGCTATATCTTTCTAAAAATCTACTTATAGATTCTTTTTTTTTTATTATTCTATAGATAATTATAAGTGGTGAAAAAATTAAGAATAAATAACTTAAAATTCTATAAAGTATAAACATTAATTTTTAGTTATTTGTTTTTCATAAAAGTTTTTGTAAAGATCTGAATTTTCGAGTAATTCGTTATGATTTCCCTCAGCCACTACTTGACCATTATCAATAACATAAATTTTATTTGAATTAATAACTGTTGATAGTCTATGAGCAATTACTAGGGTAGTTTTTCCAGCTGTTAGAGTATTTATCGCCCTTTGTATTTTAGACTCAGTTTCAGAATCCAATGATGAAGTTGCCTCATCTAATAAAATAATTTTACTTTTTTTAAGCATTGCTCTAGCTATAGACAATCTCTGCTTTTCTCCCCCAGATAATCTAACACCATTTTCTCCAATCATTGTATTATAACCTGCGGGCATTTTTTTTATAAATTCATCACAGTAGGAAAGTTGAGAGGCCTCAATAATATCATCTTCGGATGCTTCAAGATTAGAGTATTTTATATTATTTTTAATAGTATCATCAAAAAGAGAAGTATCTTGACTCACAAGAGAAATATTTTCTCTAATAGATTTTGTTGAATAATTATTAATTATTTGATTATCGATTTTTATCTCTCCTTTGTGTGGTTCGTAGAATCTTGGAATTAGATTCATTATTGTAGTTTTTCCAGCTCCACTGTGGCCAACAAGAGCAGTAAATTTACCGCCATTTATGTTCAGGCTAATAGAATTTAAAATATCACTTTCTTTATTTGCATATTTAAAACTAACATTTTTAAATTGAATTGACCCATTTGTAATCTTTAGATCTTTTCCAGAATTCTTGTCTTTTACTTCTGAGTCAATTATAGGAAGAATTCTTTTTGCTGCAGACAAACCTTGTTGGATCCCTATGTTTAAAGTAGCCAAAGATCTAACAGGTTGATAAGCCAGCATCATTGCAGCTAAAAAAGAAAAAAAATTGTTAATACTTAAATTATTTTCAAGCACCAAAGTCCCGGCAAAATAAATTAATCCTCCAATCATAAAACCTGTTAAGCATTCCATTATTGGAGCAGTACGGATCATAACCTTTGCTATTTTAATTGTTTTATTTTTAAAATTTTCTAAATGGCTATCTGCTCTTTTATTTTCATAATCTTCACGTTGAAAAATTTTGATTACTTTATGATTTTTAAAAACTTCTAAAAAAAAGGTGTAAACAATTCCGTGTGTTTCCATAGTTTCGGTTGATATTTTACCCATTCTTTTACCTAATGATTTTGCAAATATAGATGCTAAAGGTATCATGATCATCGCAAACAAAGCTAATTTCCAATTTTGATAAAACATAACAGACAAAAGTCCTATTAGAGTAAGTGTATCTTTTGTAATTAAAAGAACTGTATCAGTTACAAGTGTTTCAATCATTAATACATCAGTAGTTAGATGTGTAGCATATTTCCCAGAGTGTTTTTTATCCATTGTTTCAAGATCTGAGGAAACAATAGATTTGAAAAGTTGTTTTTGAATAATCTTCCTTATGTTCGCGCCAACTGAAATTAAGATCGATCTAGCTATATATAGCGAAAAACCTTTTGTAGAAAAAGCAACAATTATTGCAATAGGTATAAATAGCATTAATGTTTTATCTTTTTCAATAAAAATTTTCTCTATTGCAGGATCGAGTAAATAAGCTATTGATGAAGTACTTCCTGCTACTAATAAAGAAAATAAAATTGATAAAAATATTTTCCCCAAAAATGTTTTTGTATAATCTCGGTAAAGTCTTTTCAAAATTTGAATACTAGACATTTATATTTTTCCTATAAAAATATTTAACAAAATAATTAACCCTAAAAAGTTGTTACTCTTAAATATATTAAGACATTGAACTTTGTTCAATTGATCAAATCTATAAATTTGAAAAAAAAATAAATGCAAAGCAATTATTATAGATCCCAAATAAAAATAATTATTAGTTTCTAATAATACACCCATAAAAATATAACAAAAAATAAAAACTAAATAACATAATGATAAAAATTTTTTTGGATTATTTTTAAACTTAATCGATGTTGATTTTACTCCTATTATTTCATCATCTTCAATATCTTGAAAACCATAGATTGTGTCGTAAGCCAATGTCCAAAATATGGCGCCAAAATAAAACACAAGAGGTGTAATACTGATCGCACCCATAATAGATGTCCAACCTAGTAATAGTCCATAATTAAATGTAATCCCTAGAAATAACTGTGGCCAATAGGTATATCTTTTCATTAATGGATACGAAAACGCTAGAGGCATTGAGAAAATTGCAAGGATAATAGTAAAAAAATTAAAATTAATTAAAACCAAAAACGCTAATATGCATAAAACAATCGAATAAAAGACCGCAAGCTTAACTGAAATTTTTCCAGATGCTATTGGTCGATTTTTTGTTCTTTGAACATTTTTATCAAAATCCTTGTCAGATATATCATTAACAATACATCCTGCAGAACGCATAAGTACCGATCCAAAAAAAAATAACAAAATATAAATTAGAAATTGTTCTAATCCATTTTTAAAATCATACGCTATTGTTAATCCCCATGCACAAGGCCAAAACAATAACATATAACCGATTGGTTTTTTTAACCTTGTTAATTCAAGGAAGATGCTTATATGAGACATATAAATTACTAAATAACAAAGATTTTTTAATAAGCAAATTTAATCGTAATGAATATAGATTACACGGTAGTAGCATTAATGTTTCCAGCTATTCCTTTGATTATGAATGTATACTCTACAAGATTTCATACCCTAAGTGCATTAATAAGAAAAATTCACGACGAATATATTTTTGAAAAACACACCCCACCGGAGTGGAAAGATCAACTTAATAACTTAAATGATAGAATTGATGTACTTAAGTATTCTATAATGTTTGGAGCATTCGGTTTTCTTTTTAATATGGTAACTGTCTTTGCACTTTATTTAGATGAATTATTTGTTGCTAGAATAATTTTTGGATCATGTTGTTTATCAGTAATGATTTCAATAATTTTTTTTATAAGAGAGATACAAATTTCTACAAAAGCTTTAAGACTTCATATATCTGATATGGATGATCAATTTAAGGAATAAGGATAGCTGGACCTAAAATTTTTCTGCCTTCTAAATCTTTATGTGCGTTAACAGCATTTTCAAGCTTATACTCTTTAAAAATTTCTATTTTTATTTTACCAGAAGTAACTTTTTCAAATAACATTTTAGAAGCTTCATTAAGCTCTTCTTGCGTGCTAAGATATTGTTGCATAGATGGCCTTGTGAAGTAAAGACCTTTTGGCTGAATAGACTTAGGAACATTTATTTCAGATAAAGGGCCAGATGCATTTCCAAAAGAAACTAACATACCTCTAATACATAAGCATTCTAAAGAGCCCTCAAGTGTATTTTTACCAACACCATCATAAACAACTGGAACTCCCTTACCATTAGTAATTTCCAAAACTTTTTTTGAAAAACTTTCTTTATTATAATTTATAACATAATCATAACCATTATTTTTGGCGCTTTCTATTTTTTCATCTGAACCAACCGTTCCTATTACAACGCATCCTAAACTTTTGGCCCATTGTCCAAATATTTGTCCAACACCACCTGCTGCAGCGTGAAATAAAACTATTTCACCTTTTTTAACTGGGTATGTTTTGTGTAATAAATAAAAGGTAGTTAAACCTTTTGTCATTAACGTCGCTGCTATTTTAAAATCAATATTTTCAGGAATTTTAACCAAATTATTAGTAGGGTAATTTCTATGGGAAGAATAAGAGCCCAGGGGTGCACCAGCATAAGAAACTCTATCACCAACTTTAAAATCATTTACATTTGAACCAACACCAATAATTACTCCCGCACCCTCAGCTCCAATTCCTGTGGGTAGTTTTAGAGGATATAGCCCCGATCTGTGATAAGTATCAATATAATTTAATCCAATTGCTTTATGTTCAATTGTAACCTCGTCTAATTTTGGTTTTTCTAGTGAAATATTTTTTAATTCTAAAACTTCAGGATCACCATTTTTTGAAATTTGTATTGCTTTCATTTATTTTACAAATGTACCATTGTGGTAATCTTCTATTGCTTGAAGTATCTCTTTTTTTGTGTTCATTACAAACGGTCCACCTCTAGCTATTTTCTCACCTATTGGTTTTCCAGATATTAATAAAAATTTTGCTTCAGTTACAGCTGAAACATTCAAATTTTCCCCTCTAGTTAAGAGAATTAAAGTTGAGTCTTTTGCTCTATCGTGGATTTTATCACCAATTTTTATTTCTCCATTGATGAGGTAAATAAAAGAGTTATGAATTGATGGAATTTTAGTACTAAATTTTTTTCCTTTTTTTAATTCTACATCAAAATAAATTGGATCCACACTATGTTTCTTAATTGGACCCTCAGCATTTTCAAATTTACCAGCAATTACTTTAACTTTTTTTTCTTTATCTAAATGAACCGACATTTGATCTGAATTTATATAGTGATACTCAGGCTTAGCCATTTTCATTTTTGCTGGCATGTTAATCCATAATTGAAAACCGTGTAGTCTACCTTCTTTCATTGCAGGCATTTCTGAATGAATAATTCCACTTCCGGTCTTCATCCATTGGACATCTCCAGCAGTCATTCTTCCTTTTCCGCCTGTGCTATCTTTATGTTCAAATTCGCCATCCAACATGTAGGTAACTGTTTCAATACCTCTATGAGGATGTGCAGGAAACCCTGCTATGTAATCATCTTTTTTCTCCGATCCAAACTCATCTAACATTAAAAATGGATCAAAATAGTTTGGCTCAACTCCAATGCTTCTTTTCAACTTAACACCAGCACCATCAGTCGCTGGAGTTGGCTCAATTATTTGATTTACTTGAATGTCTGACATGACCTTTATATAGTTCCATATATTATTTAATCAAGACTTTCAATATGAACCCAAGGGCTTACAGTATTTTAGATTTTTGGTTTGTGAAAACATCCCCTGATAAAAGGTTTAAAAAGGATGAAGCATTAGACCTCGAAATAAAAAACAATTTTATAGATGACTATAATTTTGCTAAATCAGGAGACTATGAAGATTGGTTGAATACACCAAAAGAGTGTTTAGCTTTAATTATATTATTTGATCAATTTTCTAGAAACTTGTTTAGAGATATGAAAGAGGCATTTGACCAAGATCACAAAGCTAGATTAGCAGTAAATCAAGGAATTTATTTAGGTCATTTGCAAGAACTTAACGAAAATGAAAGATTATTTTTTCTCTTACCTTTAATTCATAGTGAAGAATTAA
>CEUJ01078226.1_pt1 | contig 16877 bp, 18 predicted proteins | sample 361531 | NCBI WGS metagenome assembly CEUJ01 (sample SAMEA2622842, study PRJEB7988) | marine metagenome | biome: marine biome (ENVO:00000447); feature: marine epipelagic mixed layer (ENVO:xxxxxxxxx); material: "saline water (ENVO:00002010), including plankton (ENVO:xxxxxxxx)" | depth 140 m | reverse complement strand
TATTGAAGATAATTCCAATAACAATATAGTAAAAGATAATATTGATAATAATTCAAATATTACTAATTATAACATCAAAAATTTTTTCATAAAAAATAAATCGAATTTGATAACAATATATTACAAATTAACTTATAGACATATTATGTCTTTTTTTATTATTACTTATTTTAGTTATTTTTTTAAATCTTTATACTTTTAACTATTGGTGACATATGTTCATGTGCTATAAAAACATCATAATCTATATATTGTAGTAATTCAATCTCCATTTGATTTACATCTTCCAATGTTGTTCCTGATATTACACTCCAATATCCATTACAATAATGAAATTCGTCATATATTTTTGAAGAAATCATTAAACAAATAAATATTAATCTGTGTGCATTATAATGATTTAATTGAATATTTTGATGTAATACTCGATTTAAAATTATTATTGTATGTATTAACAATCCATCTATATCAATTAATTTTGTTATTATAGATTTTAATAGGTAATTAATGTATTTGTGTATATCTGCTTTTGGTATTTCTTTACAATAAATTGATTTTAATTTTTGTATTTTATACAAATCTTCATTCGTAAATTTATTATTATTTATATGAATATCTATATAATCATGAAAACCTTTCAATACAATACTATTTGAATTCATCTTGATTATTAGATTATAGATTAATAATAAATATATTTTAATTTATATTCATTATTAAATATAATTTTCAATTTTATTATTTTGTTATAATTTTATTAATGTAAAAATTTCATTACCACAATCGTATTTATACGATAATACATATAATTTTGCTTGTTTAAATATTTGATACAATTCATCTAGATGAAAAATATAATAATATCTCTCATATATTTCTCCGAATTTATTCCACGAAACAATATTATGTCCATGTGTTTTGAAAACACGTCGAGTTTTTTGTGGTTGATTTTTAGACCATACAGATAATAATATTTTTCCCTCAGGTTTTAATAATCGTTTTAATTCTAATAAACAAGCAATTTGATCTTGTTTTTGCGACAAATGATGAAATGCTGCTATGCTTATTATTGCATCAAATTGTTCTGATTTTAAAGGTATGTTTGTCATATTTGCTCTTATTACATTTTGGTTTTTTGCTCTACATATATCTAAAAATTTTATACAGTTATCCACTCCTATAAAATTATAGTCTTTAAATTGCATATTTCTTCCATTTCCACACCCTACATCACAAATTAAACTCTCTTTTGGTAATTTTGTTATAAAATCAGTAATCCAATCCCAAGTATGGACGCGCGTATTATCAAAATGATGTGCTATTTTTTCATATACATCTTTTACCATTATTTGTTCTATTTCATTCATAGTGAATAATTTATTAATTATTGATAGTTTTATCGATATAAAACTATCAATTTTTTTATATAAAATATTAATTTTTTTATATAAAATATTAATTTTTTTATATAAAATATTAATAGTATACTAAACTGTAAAAGAATATACAATATATAAACCTATATATGCCAATACTGGTCCTATAAATCCTAATAAGTGTCTATCTAATATTTTTAAATAATTAAATGCAATTATTGTAGATATTAACATTAATGAATCAACCACTAAAATATTTGTTTTCATTTCTTTTGCATAGTCAAAAAATAATTTAGAAATACCTTTTGTTGGTTTATTTTTCACTATAAAATATCCAAATATTATATCATGAATTAATCCAATAATAACAACTAACATAATTTGAAGTAAATAATTATTTGTAATAAAAATTGGAATAAAACTACCAATTACTAATGATAATACATCAAATACATAAGCACCTATTTTATAATTTGCATACCAGATCTTTATATTTTTACCACCGCGTTTTGTAAAAAATAGTATCGCTACACATACGGCTTCTACTAATATTGATGCTACTATTAATGTATATATATCAATATCTTTCATTATTATATAAATTTATAATATTTTATTCTATAAAAAAAAATTGATGCTTTATTTTGAATATTTAATAATTCAAATTTAAGTTAAATAAATGACTTCATCTAGTGTTTATTTCAATATTCCTATTTGTCCTATTACACAGGAGCCGATGGTTGATCCTGTTATTGATCCCGAAGGTAATTCTTATGAAAAAAGTGCTATTATGGAATGGGTGTCTCAACATCATGATTCTCCTATTACTCGGTCGGAATTGAATGAAAGCGATTTGGCACCTAATCGAGCACTAATTGAACTAATCGAAGCAATGAGTAAAACTACTATTGCTAAGAATTCTAATACGATGCGCCAGTGTGCGAAGTGTAATAAGCCTATTTCTGTATCGAGTAGTTATAAAGGAAAAAAGGCACCTACTTGTTTCAAATGTCGGCCTTGGAATTGTAGTCAATGTACTTATTCAAATGATAGCAATATTACTAAGTGTGAGATGTGTGACTATTCCAGATTTTAAAAAATAAAAATTATTTTAAAATAATAAAAAAAAATTGAAATTTTATATTTGTATAAAATTTTTTTTATACCGAATGACTACTTCTGCTGATAACTCTTCTATGGATATGTCTGCGATCATTGATTCTATCACTTGTCCTATTACAGGTGATATTATGACTGATCCTGTTCAAGGTAATGACGGACATACATATGAACGAACTGCTATTCTTGAATGGCTTGGGCGTAATCCTATTTCTCCTCAAACGAGACAAGCAATGTCTGCTAATGATCTCAAAGTAAACGCATCTATTCGTTTCCTTTGCGATAAGTATCATCAGGGAGGATTTGGTAATATTTCTCGACCAAAGTCACCTCCCAAGATTTCTACTGATTCCATCAAACTTGATCATACTATTTCAAAAAATAGCCTAAATAAAACAATGCTAACATTTGGAGTTAATCGTTCATCTATGCCAGCAAATCTTGAATGTGGACATCTTTCTCAAGATGTGGTTCTTGTCATTGATCGTTCTGGTTCTACTAATTCTGCAGTAGAAGCAAAGGATGCAAATGGTAACAAACTTGAAAATGGTATGTCTATTCTTGATATCGTAATTCATTCTGCTAAAACTGTTGCTAAAAGTCTAGATAAGAATAGTCGACTTGCAGTTATTGCATTTGATGATCGTATTGAAGTTGTATTTGATCTAATGCGTATGTCAGAAATGAATTGTAATACTGCTATTTCTAAAATCTCAACCATTAAACCAAGAAATCAAACTAATATTTGGCATTCTGTAGAAAAAGCGATTTCTATTCTTAATGATCGTGAAGATAAGTCAAGAAATGGAGCAATTATGTGTCTTACTGATGGAATGCCAAATATTAAACCTGCAAGGGGAGAAGTAGAAACTCTTAAGCGTCTTCGTAAATCTCTTAATTTTACATCGCCTATCTATACTTTTGGATTTGGCTATGCTCTTGAACGTGGTCTTCTCTATGATATGGCAAAACATGGCGGCGGGTGCAATGGTCATATTCCAGATGGATCTATGATTGCCACAGTATTTTGTCATTCTATTGCAACTATTCTATCAACTGTTGCGGTTAATCTTCAACTTCATATTACTTATAGTGAAGATGTTAATTTTGTAGATATGTCTCCTGTAATGGGTGATTTTGTCTATAATATTGATGACTCAAATCCTCATCATGTAGTAGTTGATCTAGGAACTGTTCAACTTGATCAGATTCGTCATATTATTATGAATACAGATCATCTCAAATCAAATTTCAGTTATTACTATACATACAAGATTGGTGGTCGATCTTGTAAGAGTGATGTATGTGAGGTAGAATTATCTATTCTACAATCAAATGAAAGTATTATTAATAGTAATGTATGTCGATTTATGACAGTTGAAACTCTTCGTCAAATTATCAACTTTAAAACAGTTGGTGATGATGATACTGCTAATGAAATGTTAAAGCAACTTGAAAAACTTTATTCTTCAAAAAAGATGTCGGATAAACTTTCCCAAGGAATTGTGGCAAATATCAATGGTCAAAAGCCAGGAGAAGGACAAATTAAACTTGCTGTAACAAATAATGAATTCTTTAAGCGTTGGGGTGAATTTTATCTAGATCAACTTTCTCGATCTCTTAATCAGGAAATTAAGCCTAATTTCCGAGATACTGCTTGTGCTTTTGGTGGTGATCTATTTAATAGTATTGTGGATAAATCGAGCGATGTATTTGATACTCTACCGCCACCTGAACCTTCTCTTATTAATCAGCGTTCATATTCATATGGAGGATCTAGTGCTCCTACTCCAACTCGTGCAACAACTCTAGCAGCATATAATAGCCAGGATGTTGGTGGTGGTTGTTTTGATAGTAATTGCAATATTACAATGGCTGATGGTTCCAAAAAATCACTTAAAAACCTAATTAAGGGTGATCGTATTAAGAGTATTGATATTACAAATAATGATATCGCTAGTGTTGCAACTGTTAAATGTATCTTTGAGACAAAGATTCGTATGGGAGTTCTTGAAGTTGTAAACATGTCAAATGGACTTATTATTACCCCATGGCATCCTGTTAAGACAGCAAATGGTTGGGAATTTCCTAATAATATTGGTACTCCTGTAATCCAGGCATGTGATTCTATTATTACGCTGGTTCTTGATAGTAATCATGTTGCATTTATTCAAGATACTCCATGTATTACTCTGGGTCATAATTTTAAAGAGGGTATTCTTAATCATTTATATTATGGAACAAATCGTGTAATTGATGATCTAAAGACTATGCCTGGTTGGGATAATGGACATATTGTAGTATATGATAATTGTATTACAAAAATTAATAATATTACAGCAAAAATTAGTTATAATGGAGATGCTATTCGTATGCCACCAACGCTTATCGAAACATGTTAAGATATTATGTAAAAATTAATATATAAAATGCAAATAACTATTTTAAAAGTGTATTTTAAAAGTTATAAAAAAATATCTATAAAATTTTTTTATAACTTTTATATTGCTTTTTATATTACTGTTTTATATTACTCTTTTACAAAATCTAGTATATAAAATATTAAATCATTATTTAAAGACCATAATTCATTATCAAATATTTTTGAAATATATCTTTGCATTAAAGGCGTTAAAAACATTTTCATCTTTTTTCTACTTAAATATTCAATAGTTAAATCAAAGAAATTTAATCGAGGACACCATTGATTACCACATGTAATAGATGAGCAACAAAGACATTCATTTTTATTTGGTATATTATTAAAATATGAATGTGAAATGGGTAAATTAATAATTGTAAAAATATATGCTAATAATAATTGATCATTAGTATGATTATTTATAATTTGCGATAACCATTTATGATATGTTATATTTCGCGTTTTACTATTTTCAATTTCAAGTATTGGATATTTAAAAGGATAATCTTTAGAAAGATTAAAAATTACTTCCAAATTATCATGTCTATTAACTAGTCCTAACTGATTTATTTGATAATTTGAATCTTCGTTTGTAATTACTAATGAATATTCAATATTATGTTTTTGTATTGAATCGGGATATGTATGGGTTAATTCTCTAATTATTCTCTTTTGTGAAGACATTTATTATATTTTAATAATTAAAAACTTTTATTTTATTTCAATTTTATATTACTATATTATATATGACAACTAGAAAATATAATCGTAGAAAAACAAAACACAGAAAAAAATCAAAAAGGGGATCTAGATATACACATAAAAAAAAATTTTATAAAAGACATGTAGGCGGAGAAGAAAATAATATGTTTAAACAAGTTACTTCTAACTTAAAAACAACTTTAGATAAAACTACTCAAGATATAAAAAATAATAATCGTATTAAAAATTTAGCAAAAGCAACTTCTCATTTTAAAATGGCATTTGCTGATACAATAGACAAAAAAATATCAAAAAAAAAAGCAGAAATAGAAAAACTACAAAAAACTATTAATAGTTCTAAAGAAAAACAGAAAATTGATTTTGATAAAAAATCTAAAGAAATTGCTAAGATTACTGAAAAAAAAACAAAAGCAGAAAATGAATTAAAAGAATTAATTAAAGAACAACAACAACAACAACAAAAAGAAAATATATCTACTGCACCAAAAGCACCAACTCCATCTGCACCAAAAGCACCAACTCCAACTGCACCAAAAGCGCCAACACCAACCGCACCAAAAATGCCAACACCAACCGCACCAAAAAAAAATCTATAAATTATTAAAAAATAACAAATATTTTATAATTTATTAAATATTATAAAATATTTTAATCATAGAGACATTCAAATGTTAATACTAATGACCAATCCATATAATTTAGATCTATAATTCTACCATATTCATCATATAGAGTAAATGTTAATTTATTAATGTCAGTTGGTCCAAAATAATCTCTTGTTCTATTTACAAGTGACCCAAAATCATCTTCTTCTCCAGTTGTATACATACCATTATCTTCCATTATTGTACCAATATTTATTCTACACATAATATTGGGTGCTATTATAGATTCATTATATGTTGCACTAAAATAATTATATGAACTATTTTGATAATCATTTATTGCTAAAAACATATATTTAGGTCTTGATATATTACAAATTCCTTCTGATGTAACAGATTGACCTATATAATTTGCTGCTCTAAATCCTAATAACCATCCCAATTTAAAATTAATAGGTGTATTATTACTAGGATCAGTATTAAAATCTATTTTAAATCCATCAATTCCTGAACTTACTGTTGATAATAATCCAAATACTGACTTACCACTTATTTTATCAACTGTAAATCCTATACTATTTGAAATATCGGAATGTACGTTTTGTAATTGATAATTTACAGCCGCTTCTATATCTGCAGCTCGCGATGAATTTAAAAATTTTGGTTCATAATTTCCTGCAGGCAAATTAATAGTATGTACTTCACCACTAGGGTTACTTCCGATATATAATTGAACATTAAAACTATTATTTTCTAATTCTGGAGTAATAGCATATGAAGTTAAAGGTATTTGAATACAAGATATACGCATAGAAATTACTTTATTAATACGTTCAGGTAGTGAAACTGTAAAATTACTACTTTTTGTAGTATAATAATCTGTTCTAAATAATGAATCTATATTTATAGACTTTTTTATTGTCTTGCTATTATTAGTTGTATTAACATATTTTAAATTATCATTTGCATCAATTAATTTATTTGTATTTGTTAGTGTATTTATATCAGGAAATTGATTTGTTGTTGATTTATTAACAAAAAAATTTTGAGTCAAATTATTTAATAACTTTTCAGATATATTATCTAAAAAAACTAGAATTTTTTTTCGTTTATCATCTTGAATTGTATCCATTTGTGTTATTTTATTTTTTAAATTTTGTTTTTTATCATTCAATATTTCAATAGTATATGGAGTTGTTAAGTTTAATAAATTTTCTAATTCCGTCAAATTATATGTATTAATATCTAAATCAAAGTTCATATATAATAAATACACTATTATAATATTTTAAATATTTTTACATTTTTATTATTGAATTATTATTAGTATAATAAAGTCGTTTAAGTTTGTAATTTTTTTTACTTAGAACTACGTCAATTGTTTTTAAACAATTGTTACATGGTTTTGACATCATCATACTATTTCCATAATTATTTGTTCTAAATACTACTAAATTAATATCTGTAGGTTTTTCCATTTTTTTAAGACGATTCACACAATCTACTTCTGCATGAAGAGAATCACATTTATGATCATTTGCTTGACCTTTAATATTATACTGGTTTACACCAAACGCGTAAAACACACTGATGTTTATGCTTAGTAGAGAATGCCACACATCCCAATTTCATTTTTCCGTTATGATCATTCTCAATATCGCATCGCAAACAAGCATAATCATTTACAAGATTAGTCAACATAGTAGTCATTTGATGTATAATTTATATATTATAAAATACATCAAATTATTTCAATTTTATTTATTCTAATAATTCTTGATTTTTATTTTGTTCAATATTTATTACAACTAGAATCATATAATACTAATTTATTGTCTAATTCTTGAGGTATATTAGATACATCTAGATTTGATACATTTAGATTTGATATATCTATTGAATATTTTACATTTTCATTATTTTTATAAAATAAATTACTACATCTATTGGGAGATATTTTTCCAGAAATATCAATATATAATAAATTATTTGAATTTATTGTTCCATATTCATATGGAGTTATATAATTACATGATAAATCACTATTTAGAGAAGGATCTAAATATTTAAATGAACATATTGAACTGCTTGCATCGTATGATAAATAATTATTTTGATTGATTTGACCATTGAAATAATTTATTCTAGTACCTGTAGAATCATAATTATTATTTTTATATATATTATAAAAAGTACTATATTTTTGTAAAGTATTATAATCTTTTATAGTTGTAGTCTCACATAATCCTATTTTATAACATGCTTTACTAATATCTATGTGATTTCCAGATTTATTTAATCGTATTTTTTCTGCATCACATTTTTTTTGTAAATAATCGCTTATATTATCATTATTAAAACTTTTAAATAATCTTAAAGACATATATAAAATCACTATATATTTTTTCTGCTTTGTTTTATTTTTATACTAATTCATCTACTAATCCCATTTTTCTACATTTTTTAAAGTTCAACATTAAATCTCGTTTTAATAACTCTTCAAGGCGTTCTTTCTTTATTTTACCTTTACTATTTTCCATATATAACTGCTTTATCTGTTTTTGCAAATACTTATTATTTAACATATCATCATTCATCTGTTGATAAGTTCCCCAATATCCACCACTTAACTGATGAATTAAAAGCGTTGAATGTCGTGTCATAAATCGTTTTTTACAAACAATACTTAAAAATGTTGCTGCACTTGCTGCATATCCTTCTACAATAGAATAGATAGGAATTTCTGATTTTATAATTGTATCTACTCCACTAAATGCATCTGTAACATATCCGCCTAGACTATTAATATGTAAATATATACATATATCATTTACATCTAAACCATATTCAATCTTTGAATTATTTTTAAATATTAAAAGATCTTTATTTAATTTATATATACAACGATTTAATTCTAATATAGATTCAGTATTTACATCAGAATAAAAATATATGTGATTATCTACAACCATAACTTTATCTCGTTTTTCTTCCTCTTCATAATTTGAGTTTTCTATTTCATTATATTTTCTCTTGTTTTGATTATTTTGGGTTTGATTATTATTGTAATTATGATTAGGATATGTTTTTGATCTATACATTATTATTTGTATTTAATAAAATGTTTTTAAATTTTATTTATATGTTTTAAATTTTATTTATATGTTTTAAATTTTATTTATATGTTTTAAATTTTATTTTGTAATTCAATAAAATAAAATTGAAATCTATTTAAAAAATAATATATAATTATATTATCAATAATGGAAGTTCAGCCTATGTCGTCAGAAAATTGCGTTAATCAATCTATTTACATTCCTGTTATTGGAAAAGAAATTTCAGAAAAATACATGAAAAGATGTTTTAAAGAGAAAAATATTGGTGAAGTAGACAGGGTTGACTTTGTTCTTAATAAAAATAAAATGCGTCGCGAAGCATTTGTTCATTTTTCAAAATGGTATAATACTCCAGATGCTAATTCTTTAATGGCAGATCTTTCAAATCCGGAAACAAAAACTCATTTTGTTTATAAAGGTACTAGTTATTGGCCAATTCTTCCCAATAAAAATCCTGTAGAACGAAATAGTTATGAGAGAAAATCTACTTCTGTATATGAACTTGAAGATAGAATTAATATTATTGAAAAAACTATGGAGCAACTTTCATTTGTTTCAAAAGTTCATGATGCAAATATTAGATATATTCTACGAAAATCAGATAAGGGAGAAACATCTACTAATGTTTCTAGTGTACAAATCAAACGACAGAAAACAGATGATATCATATATAATGGTTTAGAGCCATTTATTAAACGACAGACCGGATTAAAATCTGATAAAGTTATTGATCATGATTATTGTATTGCATAATTAATAAAACTATATAAAATAATATATATATAATAATATATGCCTCATAAAGAAGTAGATCACAATCAACGTATGAGAAAATTAGATAAAAAAAATAAAAATTTTGATTTGAATGGTAAATATAGTAGTAAACACATGCGTATTAAAATGGAAATTATGGAAAAAAAAGGATTTACTCAAAATTCTAGCAATAAAATAGGATAATAAAAAATAAAAAATCTAAATAAAATTGATTTTTTATTTTTTTAGTTATATATATTAACAAATCGAAATATGGGAGCAGGTATATTACCAATATCATTTAATAGAGGAAATATCTTAGTTCTATTAGGACAAGAACGATATAGTAAATTATGGTGTGATTTTGGTGGCAGTCCAAATAAAGGAGAATCTTATATGGATACTGCTATTCGCGAAGGAGAAGAAGAGACCAGTGGATTTTTAGGCAGAGGAAAATTTTTATATAATCTTATTAAAAATAATCTTATTGGATCATTTAATAATGGTGATAAGTATGTATCGTTTTTGTTTAAAATAAAATATGATAGCAAACTACCTCATTATTTTAATAATAATAATCTATTTCTAGAAAAAAAACTAAAATATGAAATTGAAAAATCGCAAGAAACACATAATGGTCTATTTGAAAAGACTAAGATGAAGTGGTTTACTCTAGATGAAATTAATCGCGATTATACAATATTCAGACCACACTATATTCCAATTCTTAAAACTATAATTGATAATGAAGATAAAATAATAGATAAATTTAGTGAATATACAAGACCTACTAATACTGTTACTCGCAGACGAGGTCGTCATAACAGAAAATAAATAATTAAACTTTATTATTTTAATTTAATTATTTTAATTTAATTGTTAAAAAATTATATTTTTTATCCTGTATTATATTTAATGATTACATCTATTTTAGATTCGGTAAATAATCAATCTAATGAAATTATAGAATATGATAATAATGAATTAACAAAAAATGATGTAAATAATTATGGCATAATCTATACTCCTTTTATTCTCTCTGAAAAAATATTAAATCTTATTCCTGAAAAATATTTTAAAGATCCAGATATGTGTTGGTTAGATATAGGCGCAGGAAGAGGATCTTTTAGTATTATTTTATATAAAAAGTTAAATAAAGGATTACAAGATATAATACCAAATATTGTAGATAGACATAATCATATTATTGAAAAAATGTTATGGATGATTGAAATATATCCTGATCATATTGATTATCTTAAAAAAGTATTTGGAAAAAATGCTAATATAATAAATTGCTGTTTTCTCTCGTTAAATAAATATGAATATCCCCCATTCGATTTTATAATAGGTAATCCACCATATAATATATCAGGTTCTATTAAAACTCCTACAAATTCAAAACAAAAAAAAACAGATGATGGTAGAGCAGTATATGTAGAATTTGTTAAAAAAAGTCTAGAAATGTTATTGGATGGTGGATTTTTAAATCTTATTATTCCAAGTTTATGGTTGAAGCCTGATAAAGCTGGTCTATATGATATTTTTACAAATTTAAAAATTCATAAATTACATTGTCTCTCAACATCTGCTACTTATAAATCTTTTAATTATAAAGCACAAACTCCAACATGTTATTTTTTAATAGAGAAGACAAATATAGAATATTTTCAAGATAAATCTATAAAAATATATGATAAATCTTTTGATAAATATTTTGAATACTATGTTGAACCACAATTTCCTATACCAACACATGGAATATCTATTATAAACAGACTTATTCCATATGTAAAACGTTTTGATTCATTAAAAGTATATAAATCGAATACTCCTTCGCGTCGATCATATTTTTCGGATATAAGTGGAGATGAATTCCAATATATAAATATAAAAACTTGTATATTGGATAAAAATCAACCTAGATTAATAAAAAATTATTCTAATATTCCACAACATTTTAATGATAAACCAAAATTAATCTTAGCCCATAAAATGTATGGGTTTCCATTTTATGATATTAGCGGAGAATATGGAATATCTACAAGAGATACATATATAATTTTACAAGAAGACTATTCAAAAAAAGAATTAATAGAAATACAAGCACTTTTATCTACGCGATTTGCACTATATATTTTTTCCATTACAAATTATAGAATGAGATATTTGGAGAGATATGCATTTTATTTTTTGCCAAATATAAAGAAAATTTTAAATTTTCCAAAACTAAATAAATATAATAGAAATGAACGAGATAAAAAAATTGCAGATTTTTTTAATCTTTCTATTAATGAAAGAGAGATTATAGAAAATTTTTCACATGATTATAAATTTTTTCAATAAGATTATAAATTTTTTCAATAAGATTATATATCTATTGAATTTGTTTCTATTGATATATGAGTTGTTCTATTCTTTATGGTTTTATATTTTTTTATATTATTATGTAAATCTATATTAATATTGTTATTTATAAGCTCTTCAACTTCTTCTATATAATTTGATAAATACTTTTGTAGTAAATAAAAACAATTGTTATTTTGACAAAATAATAGATAATTGTTTAATTGTTCGTGTAGCATCTTAATCTTATTACATATATAATTTTCATCTAATTCTGTATTATCAGTATCAACATTAGATCGATATAAATATTTTTTTAAATGATTGTCTATTAATAATAATGTAATTATAACATTAAAAATATTAGATTTTATCATAAAATTATTTTTTGTGTAATTACTCAATAAATATTTTAAACTTTGAGTATTATATAAATTATATTTATTATCTTTCATAAAATTTAATGAATAATTTACAAAGGTATTCATATCCATATTTGTTGGATTTCTACTTAAATATTTATATAAACATTCTGCTATTGTTTTTTGATCATTTAAATCTATAGATTTATGTGCTTTTTGTTGGATTGTTCTTTCTTCTAATGTAGTTTCTATACAAAATCCTAAATCATAAATTATTATTTTTGGTTGTTTATTTTCTATAATTACACTCCAATTACTATTATGTAAATCAGCATGATATCTATTACACAAAAACATACTATTCTTTATAAATAAATTTAAAATCATTATAATTTTATTTTTTATATAATCCGAAACTTTTAATTCTGTAAATAAAATTCCTTCTATATATTCCATTATTAATATATTTTTACTCCATACTATTGGTTTTGGTATTACAATAAATGGATTATTTTTATAATTTTTATGAAAATATTTTAGATTTTTTGCTTCATTTATCATATCGATTTGCTTATAAAAGTTTTTAAAAAATTCAGACATTTCAAAAGGGGTACGATATTTTCTTAAGAATGGTATATTAATAGTTAATTTATTGTATATTATAAAATATAAATATGGAAATAACATTTGTTCATTTAAATTTGGATGAGTTACTTTAATTGCTACTTCTTTATTTGTATTTCTTAATATGGCTTTGTAAACTTGAGCAATACTACCAGATTTTATTTCAAATGATGGATCTAATATTATTAAATCATAAAAATTATCAGGAAATTCTTTTTTAAATAATTGTTCTGTATATTTTAAATTATGTATGTTACATTTTTCAAAAACATCATTAAAATGTGATAAAAACATATTTAAATTATTTGAATCTTGAGATACATTTATATAATTATATCTAGTATGTATCCATTGTATTAATTTTATAATTATACAACCATTATTTTGAATATCATTATTTAATATTTTTGCTAGTGTATACGAATGTTTACAATATATTTTAAAATATATTATATATATGAAAAGAGTAAATAATAATTTATGAAAATAATAAAAATATTTTATACATTGAAAAAAATTATAAATAATCATATAATATATAATAAATTTAAATAAGTTTAAATAAATTTATTTAAATTTATTTATATATATTTAATTAATGAATTTAATTAATGATATTCAAGAAATAGTAAAAGAATTTATTACACAAAAATATTTTGAATATTTAGACGATAATAATTTATTAATAGTTATAGACGAACAATTAAATGATATTATTAAATTTTTTTATAATGATAATAGTAAAATTTTAAAAAATATAATTCGAGAAAAATTAAAAGTAAAAATGGGCGAAGAATATCCAGCAGCAAGCGTTGAAAATATTATTCTAGATATATTTCAAGATTATAAATTTAATATTAATAAAATAGTAATAAATATAAAAAAATACCAAGACGATAATTTTCTCGAAATTAATAAACCAATTGGAGTAGATGGATTAGGATTAAATATAAGTATAGATGGTAGTTATTGTTTAATTAATAATATTAAATCTAATTTTATAGAAACCAATAATGCTAAAAAACAAATTATTGATAAATATAAATATATTTATAGTATCAATGATTTTATTTTAGATAAGGCTAATAAAAATATAGATATATTAAAAGATAATATTTTACAAGATTCAGTTGTTAAATTAATGTTATATGAATTAAAATAAGATTTTATACAAATATATATTAATATAAATATACATTTATATTATTATTAATATTATTATTTATATTATAATGATACTATGTTTTTTGAACTATTAATTTTATTGTTTACATCTGTTAAAATAAAATTTTGTGAATTATTTTTATATATATCATTATCCAATAATTTTTTATAAAATTCTTTTAATTCAGGTAATATTTTATATTCATCTAAAAAACTTATGTCACAATATATTATATCTATATTGTTATTTTGATCATTATATAGTGAATATTTATAGCCAATATTAGATGAAATTATTAAATCTATAAAATTTAAATCGATATCATAATTATTTTTTAATAAATAGTCAAATAAAATATCAACAAGATTTGATATATTTTTATTATTATTATTTAAATAATTATTAAAATGATTACTGAAATCTTCTACAAATGTTTTTTCAGATATAACAGCATTTTTTATTAAATTATTATATGTTAATTTTCCTAATAAGTTATATTTATATAATGATACATATATATCCATATTTTTTATAAATTCTTGTTTATCATGTTTTAAACAAAATCCAAAATCATAAACAACTAATCTATAAAAATCTCCAAATTTTTGTAATTTTATATTACCATTATGTAAATCAGCATGAACATATTGTTTATGATATAATATATCTCTATAGAATAAACTATTAAATATATATAATTTTTGTCTAGTATAATCTGAAATTTCTAGATTTTCGATATTTTCACCTTCTTCATAATCCATTATTAATAAATTTTTTGATGAAAAATAAGATTTAGGTATAATAATATATTCGTCATCTTTATATTCATTATAATAATATTTTAAAAAATAATCTTCATATATCATATTTGTCTGACTTTTCATATTATTTATAAAATTTTTCAATGAAAATATTTTTTTTACATTTTTAACACCATAAATATATTCTATAAAAAATAACATAATATATATACCAAATGCATTTATAAATAAATTAAATATTACTATTTGATATTTTATATTAGGATGAACAACTTTTATAGCAATATCCTTTTTATTATGTTTAAATCTACCTTTATATACTTGTGCAATAGATCCTGATTTAATAGAATAATTATTGTCTAATTCTATTACTTCATCTAAATCCATTTTATATTCACTATTAAAAATATTTCTAGTATAGTCTAATTCATGTATTTTACAATTTTCATATAATTTTTCTAAGCGATGTTTATATAATTTATTATATAAAATATTTGATTTTGATATATCTAATGCTGTTAGATTACTTAATAAAACATTTATCCATTGAAATAATTTTATCATCGTAGAACCATTATACTGTATTGCCAATATTAATTCATCTGCTAATATATTTTTATAATTATCATGTATTGATAAAATATTTGATAGACCAAAATTTACAAATATATTAAGACTACATATTACAAAAAAATAGTTGAGATATAATATCTGTTTTAGATATAAATATAATTCATTAACATAATACATTTAATATAAATTAATCATATTAATTTATATTAATTTTTATCAAATTAATTTAATATTTATAATTTTTGATATTTTATTAAATATAATGTTATAAGTACAAATTATTTAAATTTAATTATATTAATAGATATATTATGAATATATCTGTTGATATAAAAAATATAATTACAAGATATATAAAAAATAAATATAATAAATATATTTTAGATAATCAATTACTATTTATAAAAGAAAGTGAATTAAAAAATGCAATATATAATATCTATGATGAAAATATAAAAGATATTAAATCAACTATTCGTAATGAACTAAAAAAAAAATATGATAAAAAATATCCATCTATTATGGTTGAAAATGTTATTCTAGATATATTTCAAGATAAAAATTATTCTATTGGTGTTATAGTAAATAATATTCTGCATTTGCAAAAAATTAATTATAAATCTTTAAGTGTTCCTATATATAATAATTCATTAAATATAAATATTTCTATTGATAATAATGTTGTCTCTATTGTAAATATCAATAAAGATAACATTGAGGATTATGATAAAAATAACAATGTTTATGATACAATAAATAACTATAAATATATTTATTCTATAAATGATTATTGTTTAACTGATTATAATGATACAAAAAAAATTGATATTCTTAAAAAATGTATAAATGATAATAAGAGTGTTGAATTGGGACTATATTTTAATAAAAATGTAGTTACAAATGAAAATGTAGTTACAAATGAAAATGTAGTT
>CEUJ01018835.1_pt1 | contig 16949 bp, 24 predicted proteins | sample 361531 | NCBI WGS metagenome assembly CEUJ01 (sample SAMEA2622842, study PRJEB7988) | marine metagenome | biome: marine biome (ENVO:00000447); feature: marine epipelagic mixed layer (ENVO:xxxxxxxxx); material: "saline water (ENVO:00002010), including plankton (ENVO:xxxxxxxx)" | depth 140 m | reverse complement strand
TAGTTATACGACGCTACGTAACACACTATTTTGCAAAATTTATTGCGTTTTCCCCAATGTCAAACAATCCTAGCAGTGGCGGACCATTCAAACAGGTTTCTAGACCTCCATCCTTTGCATCAAGAGTGGTTTCAATTAATTTTTTAATTTCATGAAACTTATCCATATCCACATATGCCGTTTGTATTAGGTAAAGAAACGGATCTGAGTTTGATATTCCGTACCAAGAGTCTACACACCCATCTTGTCGTTTTGATAATTCTACCCTAGATTTTACCATCCTCTCAAATCTAGCTTCTTTCCCTTTTACCGTTTGACAAACAATGGTTTCTAATACTGGCATGATTATCACTCAATTACTTTCTCAATTAGTGGAATATTATTTATTTTCTACAAGATAATTAATTATAATTCATGTTTGAGAAGCTTACCGTTCAGAACAGTCGAACCAACAGAAGAGTGGCCGGGCGATAAGCACCACGATTCCCACTGATGGGACTGTAAGATATTCAGATTTGCAACAGCTCCCTTTGCTATTACCCCATGTCGCTCATTAGTTTCATGCGGTGTAGTAAATGATGCATTAATCGTACACGCGGCAAGGGCTGCTAATGGATCTACATTACAACGCTGTACTAAGATCGAAGCGATAAATGGTAAACTTAAGATTTGATTATTGGGGTTGAAATCCGTTGCAATAGTCCATGGTATCTCTTTTTCATTCATTGAATTGAAATCTGGCCAGTCAGCACCCATTGAATACGGGGTTCCAGGCAAAAAGCCTGTATTTACACCTGATTGTTTCATTTTTTCACGCGTTTCCATGCTGGTGTAGTGAGCATGGTCCGCAGTATCCACGTTTAGTTTAGCAGCTAATTCACCACCACCACCATCACAGAACTCATCGATGTGCATCCTCAGTGCCAGCCCGTGTTTTCTAGCGGCCAGCAAAATTTCCTCCGACTCATCGATACCAAACCAGCCCGGTTCACAAAATACATCTGCAGATCTTGCTAACTTAGATTCAACAACTTTGGGTAGTTGTTTTGATATTAATTCATTGGTATATGATTCAATGGTGTGATTTTTCGGTATTGAATGTGCGCCAAGCCATGTCGAATCTATACCGGGTAGAGATTTATCGATGCTTAGTAACTTCGCTATCTCTAATAGTTTTAGTTCATTATCAACATCCAAACCATAACCAGATTTAGTTTCAATAAATGTTGTCCCATTCTTTAGGGCAATTTGTGCTCTCTGTCTTGCCAAATTGAATAATTCTTCTTTTGATGAGTCATTGGTCATAGATACCGTAGCACCTATTCCACCACCCATTGCAGCAATCTCAGCATAGCTTTTGCCTTGCTGTTTGAGTCTAACCTCGTTAGATCTATCTCCGCCCCAAACCAAGTGGGTGTGAGAATCTATCAAACCTGGGATGACAGCCCGGCCGTTGAGATTGTAAGCATTTAGTGAAATTCCATCTGCTTTATGTGAACCATAGTCATCGAGGGCAACAGTTGATTCTACAATATCTACTATTTCACTACCTTCTATAATAATTGCTTTTCCATCGCTTATTATCCACTTATCATTAGTCATTTCATTACCGATTAGCGGTATCTCTGAATCGAATGTTACAATCGGCCCGCAATTGTATAGGACGGTCCGCATACCTAATGCCAAAGGGTGAGGGTTCAAGAATAATGGCTTGTTAGGGGTTAAGGGTGAGATTGTATGTGGACACTTGGAATTGAGTCAACTGCGCACACATTATCGTTTGGATTAGTAGATGAAAACGGCATTCCTTACCCGTCATCGACCTCGACCATCAGGCCGGAAAAAGGCGGTATTCACCCTAGGGAGGCTGCTGACCATCACAAAGAATGTGCAGCAGAGTTGCTCAAAGCAGCATTGAAAAGCCAATCGATTACTGTTAATGATATCTCATCCATAGCCTATTCTCAAGGACCAGGGTTGGGTCCATGTTTAAGAATCGGTGCCTCTATTGCCCGAGGTTTATCCTCCAAGTTTAATGTTCCATTGATTGGCGTCAATCATTGTGTAGCACACATTGAAATTGGCCGTCAGCAATGCGGATGCGATGACCCAGTACTCCTCTATGTATCAGGTGGCAACACCCAAGTCATCGCTCGTCTTGAAGGGAAATATCGCGTATTGGGTGAGACTTTAGACATCGGAATAGGGAATATGCTTGATAAATTCGCAAGGGCTCAAGGCATCCCATTTCCAGGCGGTCCAGTAATAGAAAAATTAGCTGCCAAATGGTTAGAAGAGAATCCAAATGCTTCAATGGAAGGATTAGAATTGCCATACGCCGTAAGGGGCATGGATTTGGCCTTCTCAGGTGTGCTGACAGCCGCTTTAAGGCTCGTAGAAAACGGTCGACCACTTGAAGCCGTTTGTTGGAGCCTTCAAGAGCATGTATTTTCTGCTTGCGTCGAAGTTGCAGAAAGAGCACTAGCTCACACAGGAAAAACTGAACTTCTACTGGGTGGGGGCGTTGCATGCAATAATAGATTAAGGACAATGTGTGAATTGATGTGTGAAGAGAGGGATTCCCAATCGTTTGCCCCTCCTCGTATGTACTGCATTGACAATGGAACAATGATTGGTTTGTTGGGATGGCTTGAATTGAAAGCCGGTAGAGTTACTTCATACGAGACCAGCGCAATTGATCAGTATCTAAGAACTGACCAGACGCCAATCATTTGGGCATGAGTTTAGCCAACGGTTTTAAGAGGCCGATGGTGAGCGTTGGGTTGGGGATATTCAGTGAATGGTAGGAATAGACGTAGAAAGGATGTCCCGTTCAATCCTTTTGCTCAGAATGCTGCAGCAGAAAGAAACCGAAGACATGCTGAAAAAGCGAAAGAGAAGCGTAGAATGGATGCACAAAGCCAAAGCACAAGTGGTGGAGTAAAAAGTCCGGAAAAAGACAAAGCAAAAACCCTACAAGAACTACAGCGTCAAGCAAGAGAGAAACTCAACACCAATAACAACACAAGCATGGCGGAATCCATTGCACCAGAGCCAATTCCAGCAACCCCTGAACCAGTGGTCGAAAAACCGGCCCCTGAACCGACAATCACCGAGACAACTGCCGCCGTTGTAACGAAAAAACCAAAACAAACTCGAGCGGAGAGGTTAGAGGAATTAAAAAGAAAATCTCAACAATCAAAGGACAATGCTAAATTGAGCAAATCTCAAATCAAGCAGGACCCAGAAGTTGCTACCAAACCATTGGAAACTGAAGTTGATAGTGTCGTGTTAACTGATGAAAATGAAACCATCGACATAAGTCCGAAGTCAGAGAGTCCAAGTTCCAACTCTTTGAACGTCTTCAAAACCATTCAAAGTGTTGACAAATCTTCTGCGGGAATTTCAAAGAAGAAGCGGAAGACGCGTAGAATGGATAAAAAAGGTGGCGGAAGGCAGCGTTTGGAAAAGAAACTGAATCGTCAGAAAATACTAGAGTTCAAGTATGTCGCTAGAGAGATTTTAGACAACCCTGATGTGCCAGAAGAGCACAGGTCCAATGTGTTAGGTCAAATAATTGCGAAAGGTGAGCGGATAAGCATAGATGCTGCAATGGAATTTATTGAACAAAAAAATCGAGAACTAATACTAACGGACGAAATTGCTGACAAACTGAGAAGTGAAATAAAGAGCATATCAACTAGGAGATGAAAATATGAGTGAAAATATAATCGCAAATGGAATGGTCGTAAAAGTACACTACAAGGGAACCCTACCAGATAATGGGGAAGTTTTTGATACAAGTGAAGGCAGAGATCCGCTAAAGTTTACTGTCGGAAAAGGCCAGATGATTCCTGGATTCGAGGAAGAATTAATTGGTGCTTCAATGGGCGATAAGAAAACTTTCACCCTAACTGCCGATCGTGCTTATGGACAAAGAGATGAGGAAGCAATATTAGAAATTCCACGTTCACAGTTTGCACAGTTAGAGCAGCAAACAAAATTAGAGCTTGGATTTCAATTAGTTGCACAAATGCCGCATGGTCCAGCCCCATTCACAATTTGTAATCTCTCCGACGATACGGTGACAGCAGACTTCAACCATGCGTTAGCAGGTAAAGATTTGACTTTTGAAGTTGAGGTTGTAGATGTTACTCCAGACCAACCTGGTTGTGGAGATCCCACTTGTGGATGCTGAGTTAAACAACATCAATAGGCTCAGGCCAAGAATAGTAGTTTTGATGAAGCGTCAAGCGGTGGGGGTTTCATGGCAGATGAGAGAAAGCCGAGTTGGAAAACCCTCTCAGGAATTGATATTCCTTTTGAATTCCCTGGCCAACAACATCAGGCTGGACAGCCTCCTTACACCGGCGGAATTCATTCAACTATGTATCGCTCGAGACTATGGACGATGCGACAATATGCTGGTTTTTCAAGCGCTAAAGAAACCAATGAACGGTTTAAACTACTGCTTGACCGTGGCCAAAAAGGTCTATCCGTTGCGTTTGATTTGCCAACTCAATTAGGCCTTGATGCTGACGATGAGTTATCATTAGGCGAGGTTGGAAAGGTTGGTGTGTCTATTTCATGTTTGGATGATATGCGTGAGTTGTTTTCTGGAATACCATTGGACAAAGTTTCCACATCGATGACAATCAATGCTCCTGCTATGATTCTTCTTGCGATGTATATTATTGTTGCAGAAGAGCAAGGAGTTAGTGCAGACAAGGTAAGAGGCACTATACAAAATGATATTCTGAAAGAATATATGGCTCGAGGAACATATGTATTCCCTCCCGATGAGAGTATGCGTCTGATTACCGACATTTTCTCCTACTGTGCGATGAAAGTTCCGTTATGGAATACAATTTCAATCAGTGGCTACCACATAAGAGAAGCAGGATGCACAGCGACTCAAGAAGTTGCGTTTACACTGGCTAGCGCGATTAATTATGTTGATGCGGCACTTGCAACAGGTTTGGACATTGATGACTTCGCACCAAGGTTGTCATTTTTCTTTAACTGTCACAATGACTTTTTTGAGGAAATTGCCAAATTCAGAGCGGCAAGAAAACTCTGGCATGATTTAATCGATGCCAGATATAATTCAACCAATCCAAAATCCAAAATGTTGAGATTTCACACTCAAGTTGCTGGCGTTAGCCTAACCGCGCAACAACCTTTGAACAATATCTCAAGAGTTACTATCCAAGCGCTGGCTGCTGTATGTGGCGGCACACAAAGTCTGCACACTAATTCTTACGATGAAGCCATTGGTTTGCCTACTGAGGAAAGCGCAACAATTGCACTAAGAACACAACAAATAATTGCAGAGGAAAGTGGGGCTGCTGATGTTATTGACCCACTGGCTGGTTCGCACTATGTTGAACATTTAACGGAACAAATTTATGATTCTGCGATGGCAATGATCGAAGAAATCGATGGCAAAGGTGGCGCCATGGCTGCGATTAAGGAAGGTTGGCAACAAAGACAAATTCACAATTCAGCATACTCTCACTTAAATCAAGTTGAGAGCGGTGAGCGTAAAATCGTCGGAGTAAACTTTGGTATGATGGATGAAAATAATCCAATCAAAGCTATGAAACTAGACGATAGCCTTGGTATGCGACAACAAGAAAAACTTGCTAAATTGCGAGCGAACCGCAACCATGATGCTGCCATGAGTTCGTTAGAGGACATAACCAATGCTGCAAATAGTGACGAAAATCTATTCCCATTAGTAATTGATGCAATCAAAAATGATTGTACATTAGGAGAGATAATGGGCGCTATGAAACAAGAGTTTGGAACCTGGATGGCCCCCAGTGGATTTTAGGTGAGATTATGAGAATTAGACTTGATCACATTGGAATTGCAGTAAATGACTTGGATTCGGGTGAAAAATTTTGGAATTTATTAGGATTAATGTCAAAGGGAGAGGATGAAGAAGTTGAAGAACAGGGCGTTATTACTCGATTTCTCCCCATCTCTAGCGAACTCCAAGAACCAGCTATGATTGAATTATTGGAACCAACTGGTGAAGAAACACCAATTGGCAAATTCATTTCTAAGCGAGGAGTAGGAGTACAGCAGATATGTTTTGAGGTGGAAGATATCCACCTTATGATTAAACAGTTGGTAGATTCTGGTATAAGAATGATTGATGAGAGTCCAAGAATCGGTTCAAAAAACTGTCTGATTGCATTTGTGCATCCTAAGTCAACAGGCGGCGTGTTAGTTGAATTATCACAAAAACAATAGGAAACAATCATAATCTATCTCCTAAGTTTTTCAAACATGCGAACCTGTGTTGACCAACTAATGGCTTTGTCTCATATAGATGGGCCGAGACTAAAAGCAGAGGCCAAATTTATTGCTGGAAGATTAGAGGTTCTGAGATACGATAAGAAAATATCTAACGACGCATATCTCGATGCTGGTTCAATATATGGCGCATTCGAAATGTTTGCCAATCTGATAGACATGGGTGTGCCACAAAAAGAAATATTTTCACAACTTAAACAACAACTGGAGAGAGCAAGAAAACTTGAGGTTAAATATCCTGGTTTGAACAGTGCAATAGAATCAGGAAGGGCTAGTTGATTATGACCGCAAATAATACACTGCTTAGAATATCTAACGTAAAGAAAAACTTCTCAGAAGTAGAAGCACTCAGTGGAGTTTCATTTGAGATAAACTCCGGTGAGATTGTAGGTTTAGTAGGCAGTAATGGTGCTGGCAAGACTACCTTGCTTAGGCTAATGTCAGGCGTCTATACTCCTACCAGTGGATCAGTCACTTTAGGAGACAACACCCCAGTCCACGAAATGCGGGATAACCTTGGAGTAGTCCCTGAATCAACGGGTCTGTATTCGAGGTTAACAGCGTGGGAAAATATACGTTATCACAGCAGACTCTACGGAGTTGATGATAAAATAGCTTGGAAAAGGACAGTAAAATTCGCGCAAAGTTTGGAAATGGAAGAAAACCTTGCTCGCTATACTAAAGGATTTTCGCGAGGAATGCGACAAAAAACCGCCTTGCTAAGGGCACTTGCACATGGACCAAAGGTATTGTTACTTGATGAACCAACAGCAGGCCTTGACATCACCAGTGCGCGAACGGTTAGAGCATTGGTGGCACAAATAAAGCAAGAAGGTGGCACAGTTGTCTATTCTACGCATCAGTTATTTGAAGCCCAACAAGTGTGTGATAGGATCATTATAATTCATAATGGAGTAGTAAGGGCTGATGGTTCACCTCAACAACTTATCAAAGAAAATAACTGCGCTAGTTTGGAAGAGGCCTATGTTGCATTAACCCAAGAAAAAGCAAGAGTTAGGTTTGAAGATAGTAAATCAGAATCAGGAATTACCAAACTATGGCATAAATTATTCCGCCCAAAGACGCCAAAATTAATAGAAAATGCAGAGGTGTTTGAAGATGAATAAATCTGGCCATCGGATTAAAACAATAGCTAAGAAAGAAGTTGTTGAATTTGTTAGAGACTGGCGCACTATAGTAGCGATTATCATAATTCCAATCCTAATGTTCCCAGTGCTTTTTATTGTGTTCCCAATATTATTAGAATCAGAAGCTGCTGAACTAGATTCTAAGAATGTTCAGATAGAAATTCAATTTAATGAATATCCAGATGAACTTATTCCGTTATTCAATACGACTACCACCTTAATTACGGAGGTTAATACAACGTTCTCAACTTCATTATCTGACCCCTTGAATGATTTAGAACGGGTTAGAGGTATGGAAATCGATGCCGTTCTTCGACTCAATTATTCTGAAGATGTTTGGTATTACTCAATTATTCATTTGTCTACTTCGGAGAGTTCTAGTGAAGCAAAAGGAAGAATTCTTAACGCATTATTAATTTTTGAAAATAATATTACGGCAGAGCGTATTGATGAGGGTGGCTTAGATGTTGATAATACTCTAGACCCATTGCGCTGGGACGGTGATGTCACAAAGGCAGATGTGGCGACAGAAGGTGAACAAGCAGGACTAATATTATCTCTCTTCATACCATTAGTTCTTGCGATATGGACCTTTTCCAGTGCAATTCAACCGTCGATTGACATGACTGCAGGCGAACGTGAAAGGGGTACGCTTGAGGCCTTGCTAGGGCTACCATGTACTCGCAATGAATTACTCATGGGCAAATGGCTCGGAGTGGCCACAATTACTGGCGTGGGTGTTCTCCTACAAATTGTTGGTTTACTATTTGCAATTGGTTATCTCGCATCATCAGATTTCATTGGTATACCGTCTTTGTCGTTAGAAGCAGTAATCCTCATCATTTTATCGATAATGCTGTTTGCTGTAATGGTGGTGGCATTAGAATTAGCACTGGCAATGCGGTCGCACAGTGTTAAAGAAGCAGGCTCAATATTAGGGCCAGCAATAATATTGATTATATTCCCCGCATTATTCACACAAGTAATAAATTTAGATGGTATCGAAAGTTTTTGGTTTAGCATTCCGGTAATCAACATATTACTTGCATTGCGGGAATTACTCCTTGACCGAGTTATATTCGAGCATGTTATGATTTGGATGATAACATCGATACTATACGCAAGTTTGGCAGCCTATTACGCAGCAAGGCAGTTCAAGCGTGAGGACATAGTTACGACATTGTCATGAGAAAGCAATCAGTGATTCTTTTACTATCTTAATGATTAAGTCGATCTCTTCCGACGTGATTCTAAAGTGCGGTGTAAATCTCAACGCATTATGTCCTCCGTGAATGACACCGAGCCCCCGTCTTCGACACCATGGCTCGACTGCATCGAAGCCAACAACTGGGTATTTTGCCGGCTCTAACTCTGCACTTAACAAAAGGCCTGTACCTTGTACCTTGGTAATGGTTCCAGGTAACTCTTCACCAAGTTGCTTTAGTTTGGCTACAAATTCTTCGCCACGTTCTTTGATATTTTTTCGCAGTTCAGGAGTAATCTGTTCCAATACCGCGACAGCGGTCTCTAAGGCTCGCGGATTGGTGGTCATAGTATTGCCATAAATCCCAACTACGTACATAGATGATGCTCTATCATTCATACCAAGCACTGAAAGCGGATATTGTCCTGCATTGATGGCTTTTGACCATGTTTCCATATCTGGAACTTCAGCATCTTGAAATCCGTCATAATCAATAACCGATAAACATCCTTGACCCCTAATGCCAGCCTGAATTGAATCAACTAACAGCATAGAATCATATTCTTTTGTTAGTTTTCTTGCCGTATCGTAAAATTCTCTACTAACGCACAGGCCGGGGTTTCCTTCACCCTGTATAGGTTCGATAGCAACCAGTTCAATGAAAAATTTCTCTTCGACAGACCGAGCAAACACCTCTTCTAATGCTGCAGGATTATTGGCAGGTACCAGTATCAAATTATCCCTATTTTGGAATGTCGCTAAGTTTTTGTCGTAACCAGACTTGCAAGAATGAGATATTTGTGCGGGCCTATCTGTTCTACCGTGAAAACTTCTTTCCACTGCTATCATCTTAATTGGATAATTTTCATATTTTCCGCCTGGCCCCGTTTGTTTATTTGCATTGATGTCAGCAATTCTTAGTGCTACTGTCATAGACTCAGAGCCGCTGTTCATGCAAATAAATTTGGTAAACGGACAATTGCCCCTGGTATTACCTAATTCTTGCTTGAGCGCATTTGCCAATCTACTGTGGCTAAACGAGGGTGTCATAACATTGGCCATAACCCAATTTTTCGACATCGCGTCAATGACACTGCTTGGTCCATGTCCAGCACCTAACATTCCGTAGCCTCCATTATCATGGACTACAGCTCCATGGCTAGTGATGATCCATGGACCACGAGCAGCTAAAGCGATGTAAGGGTTTACGGTCGCAGGAGCATAAAAATTGACATAATCCTGCTGCAATATAGCAACAAGATCCTGCTCGTCTTGCATCAAGGTTTCAGCGCCTAATCTAAGGACTAGTTCTCGATGGTTTTCAAGACCTTCAATTATGGCGGCAAATAAGTTGTTATCTAAGTTACAGAAATCGCTTATTTCCCTGTCATTGAGTCCAACAGTATCCATTTTCCCTGAATTATTGCGTATTTCTGCCAACGCTTCGAGCGCATCTTCAGCCTTGCTCACTGCCTTCATCAATCATATTGTATTCTCGGCGCTTCTTCAACATTCGCTAAATTATTGCTTAAATTATATGATTAGTGATGGGATGTATTACTAGAGTATTACTATACTAATACTTATATGCAGTAATAAAACCCGGCAATCATGCCAAAAGTCTCGTTAGACATGCCAGCAGAGATTCTTAGTGACATCAAGAAGCACGTTGGTGATGAACGTAAATTTGTAAGTGTGGCAGATGCAATTAGAACTGCATGCCGCAAGTTATTGGACCAATTAGACGAAATAGACAGCCGTAACGGGAGGTAAAAAGTATGCCAACAAGAAACCAAGCGAAAGAAGCAGTAAAGATCCTGCTGGGTTATTTAGAAGATGATGTAGAACGAGAAGGATTACTAGACACACCTGAAAGAGTCATAGACTCTTGGGATGAGATATTCAGCGGCTACAGCATGGATGCTGAAAGTATACTTAGTTCGACTTTCAATGGCGAAGGTTATGACGGCATTGTGTTGCTGAAAAATATTGAATTTCACTCTACTTGTGAACATCATCTGCAACCTTTTAGTGGCAAAGCGCATATTGCTTACATTCCAGTTGACCGAATTGTTGGCATATCCAAATTATCGAGAATTGTTGAGTGCCACGCAAGAAGATTACAGAATCAAGAGCGAATTACAAAAAATATTGCCGACGATTTAGAACGGTATCTGTCTCCGCTTGGTTGTGCAGTAATCATTGAAGCAGCTCATGGCTGTATGAGGTGCCGTGGAGTAAAACAAGCCAATGCATTAATGACGACTTCGGCCCTCAGAGGTGTATTTTTTGACAAGGCTGAACCAAGGCAAGAATTATTCCAACTGATAAATAACTGAGTTGATTGTATGTCATCGGCGCTGAAATCATTGAATCACACAATTGTAAGTGATTCTGACTATGATTACGAGTACGACATTGTAGAGATTTTTCATTCAGTTCAGGGCGAAGGTCACAGAGCGGGAATACCACATGTATTCGTTAGATTCGGCAACTGTAATCTACGCTGTGAATGGTGTGATACTGATTTCCTGAAATATGATAGAATGACTGCTAAATCAATAGTAAATTCTGTCGCAGCATTTGATTGTAAGAATATTATCTTCACGGGTGGTGAACCAATGCTCAACGATTTGTGGCCGCTACAAAGAATTTTGAAATCTAACAATTATCACATCTCGATTGAAACAAATGGCACAATTCCAATAGATGAAGGTCTAATAGACTGGATTTGTGTGTCCCCAAAGGATCAATTATATCCCAATGCTAAGATAAAACAACGTATTGGAGATGAATTAAAATGTGTTTATGTTGGTCAGGATTTATCAATGTATGACGATTTAGTCGACGGTTTCACAAATTTGTATCTCCAACCGTGCTACATGGAAAATGAATCTGTTGAATGGAATGGTAGAAATTTTGCTTTGACTGAAAGTATTGTCAAAAATAACCCGCGATGGAGATTATCGCTGCAAACACACAAATGGATGGGGATTGATTGACGAAAGTAACAGTAATGGCCTTAAGTGGTGGTATGGACTCAACCTCTTTACTACTAAGAAAACTACGGGAAAATAATGAGGTGTATACCATTGGTTTTGATTACGGGCAAAAGCACATCATAGAATTATCAAGAGCGCAAGCAAATATCGAATATTTATCAGAAAAAGGACATAATATTACACACAAAATAGTGGATTTATCCTCACTAATGTCTATGTTTAGTGGCTCATTAACATCTGATGAGGCCATTCCCGAGGGTCATTATGAAGAAGAGCAAATGAAGTCAACTGTAGTGCCCAACAGAAATGCGATTTTTTCATCAATTATTTACGGTTATGCACTAAGTTTGAGCAAAGAATTAGACTGTAATATCACCATATCTTTAGGAGTTCATTCAGGCGACCATGCGATTTATCCAGATTGTCGGCCCGAATTCTATCAAAGTCTCAATCACGCCTTTGAGACAGGTAATTGGGATAGTGAAAATGTAAAGTTTGACCTGCCGTACATTGATGATAATAAAGAATCAATATTGTTGGATGCGATAATTTCTTGTGAGCAATTAAACTTGGATTTCGAGACAATATTCGCTAATACAAACACCTCATATGAACCCGACAATGATGGACGGAGTTCTGGAAAGACAGGTTCAGATATAGAACGAATACTAGCATTCCACGCAATCGGCCGTAAAGATCCCGTCCCATACCAGCAAGATTGGGATGAAGTTCTCGAGCATGCACTATCAATACAGTCTAACTATATGGACAAAATTTACCGGGAAAAATTAACTGAGATTCAATATCAAGTAACTCGCAATGATGCTACTGAGAGAGCATTTAGTGGAATATACGACAAACACTTTGTCACTGGTAATTATTATTGCATATGCTGCAATCACCTCTTATTTACCTCACAAAGTAAGTACAATTCTGGGTGTGGATGGCCTGCATTCCATTCAGAACATGAAAATGCAAACATCACTAGAGTTATTGACAAAAGTCACGGCATGGTCAGGATAGAGGTGAGATGTTCAAAGTGCGACGCCCACCTAGGACATGTGTTTGAAGACGGACCAAGGGAACACGGTGGCGAAAGATACTGCATCAATTCAGCGTCCCTAAATTTCAAGGAGGAATAAAATATGGTAACCAGAATAAGGAGATATGTAGAAACTGACACAGGACATAGAGTTCCAAACCACAAGAGTAAGTGCCGACACATGCACGGGCATAGGTACCGCTTTGAAGCTGAAATTGAAGGTGATGTTGTCGAGACAAGTGGTGTTTCCGAAGAGGGCATGCTAATGGATTTTTCAGACATAAGTGCTATCCTTACTCGGGAAGTTCATGATGTAGTAGACCATGCATTTGTCGTGTATCGTGGTGACAAGACTGCGCGTAAAGCACTAGAGTGTATGGGGGATGAGCACAGAACAGTCATCGTTGATTTCATCCCCACCGCGGAAAATCTGGCAAAGTGGGCTTTTGAACAAGTTGAGCCACATATTGTATCTGCATACGGCAATAAACTGAAACTGGTCGCTATGCACGTTTGGGAGACTCCTAAATCCGTGGCCAGTTGGCATAGATAATTCACTCTATTCTACGACGGCGATTTTTTCTCCAATCATCGTTATCATGAGTGTACTGTAAAGCAGTTGTTGCGTCGATGAGACCTCCGATTAACCTAGTGATCTCATCGCTAGTTGGTGAAGCCATCATTGCCATCCGAATGAGGGAATTCTTGATACTATCCGCCCGTTCTTGGTTTCCTGGAATGGACAAACTAAATTGATTGACTGCCTCAATAAATGTCTCTCTTAGTTTTGGTGGAACGACACTTTCCATAGGGACAATTTCTGGTATTCCAGCGTCAGTACCCTGGTTAACTTGCACTCTATCAGAATGTAGTTGATACAAATAGGCGTTAATTGAGTGGGATAAATTGGCGATTGGATAACCCTCCCACGTTGGTAGTGTAGTCAAAAAATCACAAGATTGTAAATCCTCAGTCGATAATCCTGTACCTTCTCCTCCAAAAATCAGTGCTATCTTGCCGGGATGGTCGTTGAATCGTTGTGATAATTCCCAAGGAAAACAAAAATGTCTGAAAGATGTCTTGCTACCAACCTCGCGCTTTCCCGAGGTTCCAACTACTAGTGTACAATCTTTAACAGCCTCAGAGATTGAATCAAAAACGGCAATATTATCAAGAATAGAGCCTGCGTGTTTAGCTCTATTTCTTGCTTCAACATCGTCAACATCGCACAAAGGATTGACCAGACGCAGCTGATTGTAACCAAAATTGAGCATAGTACGACAAATTGCGCCCAAGTTACCTGGATGTGCGGTGTTGACGCATATTACCACCAGTTGATATGGTGATAATGGTAATGGGATTTTTTTTCTGTCACCCATTTATTCACCCCTGAAAAATTCGTGTATCCACCTTGGGTCACAGGGTTGATAAATGAAAAAAAGGTAACCTCCAGACTCTCTATCGGTCATGATAAGAGAACGTTTACGGATAGAATGTTTCACTTTGAGAAAATCGATTAATAATTGAAGTTCCTCTTTATCATCGCCGTGGACACTAACAGGTTGTCGGTCCCAATCAATGCGCACCGGCATCGAAATACCTCTCAATCGACTCTTCTTTGGCGATAGCGAGTGACATAACCAGCAATCCAGTTACGCAATTTTTTCGAACTAACATCAGTTAGTTGTGAAACCATTAATTTGTTGTGGTCGAAATCATCGGTGAATTTATCGCCGTGTTGTTCGACTAGCGCTATTGCTCTAATTTTGATGAAACTTGGTCTAATATTTCCCATTATAATCACTCCTCAAATAATTTGACTTCGATTGGTATATCTGGCTCGTCGTGTCTAATAACCTGTAGGCGTACCTTTCTGGGCGGATTTTCAATGCCACGTGACCAGATGTGCTCATTTACCGATGGATCAATCCATACTTCTTCATCTTCCTTGACTTTCAAATGCTGAATGACATGGTCTTTGATGATTTGAATGGCTCTTGGAGCACGCTTGAATCTGGTAATACTCCATGCTTTCCTCAGCGGGACAATAAGTTCTGACTCGTTTGGTCTTGCCATACATATCACCTCTGTAGTTTACTGCGTCTCCAATGATGCCTCTTTGGATGTGACACAGTATTTCGGTCGGTCTTTAGCATGACCCATACGGGTACACGTCGGTTTTGCTTGGTTGCCTTCATCAGGCGAATTTTCTTTGCTGCTGGTTTATTTTTTGACATATCGAGCACCTTCTCAGATTCTTCTAATTGACGCATTACTGCGGCTCTTGGACTGTGTGGCTAAAATAGATTTTAGCATATCATCGCTCATTGGCGGAGTGAATTTTTGGTTTTCATGGAGGTTGATAATCAACTTACGTATGGAATCTGCGCGCTCAGGAGTTGCCAAAGATATTCTTGCTAAGCGAGAGCGAGCTTCGCTGGTTAGAAGTTGCTTCATTGCTGAACTCACTGCCTGACTCTCAGCTTGTTTCCTATGAGTTTCTATTTCTGCATCTGCTTGTGCCTTTGCCTGATTTTCCAATTGCTTTTGTAGTTCTAAGCGTCGTTGTTCACGTAAGGCTGTCAGTTGGTCATCCCCACTAACAGACATAATTGACACACTCCCACATCCTCAGTACTTAGCCAAGCCAGGGTACATTTCATTTGCTGCATCTCTGCAAGAGTGAGCAACCTCATCTAGCAACTTTTGGCCAGAGGATGTTACTCTACGACCGGAAAACAACTGTTGCTTTCCTTCACTTGATTCAATTTCTTTTGTTGCTACCAGTTCGACTAATCCGGCAGTCTCAAGTTGTTGCAGAGCGGTACGAATTACGTGTCTTGAGGCGACACCTGGTGTGTTTGGTGAAGAACCGTTATTGACACTGCCGCCATAATCTTGGGCTAAACTTGTTACGCCAACTGGTCCTTGTCGAGCCACTTTTCTAAGAATGGATGCTGCTCTTATAGACCACCAATTTGATTGGGTTGGCGGTCTTTCACGATCTGCTCCGGTCTTGACATAGTCAGACCAATCTGGTTGAGATATTTCACTCATCTCAGCAAGTTTGTCTGCTAATGCTGGGATAAGCATGTCAGCGGGGATATCATAATATGTGGTCATATGGCAACACCAAGCACTTTGCGGACTTAACTCCCCTATATCAATGAAACGGGTGCTGATGTAGAGCCATAACATGAAAATTAGGCTTAATGCAAGTGTTATTGAAGGGGAGAATATAGGAACAATCATGCAGAAGGCGTTAGCACAGAATCCGAATCTGCTTCGGACACTGCTTGGACTATCTTTTACGCTCATTTTCCTACTTGGTTATGCCGTATACGGAGCGACTATATCGCCTTCATACTATCTTTACACCACAGATACTGAGTCCACTGTCATTGAAACTACAGACCCTGTCAAACTCTACGATGAGGATGAGAATGTTACTAATTGGCGATGGACATTTACTGCAGACGGCGATAATCTAACCTGGGTGAATGTGACTGCCGGCGATTTGTCAAGAAATTCGGTCATGAAATTAACTAATTCAGCCGGCTTGTACAGCCATACAAAATTGGGCGACCCTGATGCGACCGAATTTAGTTGTGAGGATAGTTGCTACTTTAACAAAACACACGAACTTATCAGCGACGATGGCGGTGACGAATCAATAATCTCGATGACTACAACAGACCCGGGCAGAAGAAACAACGGTACTGTCTATGCCAATTCTCTTGGCGAGGCTGAAGATAAAGCAAGAGACATTGTGGAATATTTTCACTCACCTACTATAATTATTGTTGATGTTATTGAAGAAGGAGATCGAAGTACTGCTCCTAGTATTATCCTTGAAACGGTGAATGAAGACTTTGATGACATTGCAGTATTTTCGGTTGATGCTGGTACTGAATTCTTATGGGCTGTTGCTGCCGTAGTAGGCTGTTTTTCAATGATTCTCATACCGTCTTTTACGGTATATTTTGCCGCTCGTGCCAAGGAGCGTAAGAACGAGCTTAAGTTGCAAAAAGCCGAGCAGGAAGTCGATGAAACAGTTGAACACAGCGAAGATGCCAATTAACTCATATAGATTAGATGGTTTGTCTCAAATGAGCCGGTTATGAGAGTTAAGCTAACTGTTTTGCTAGTTCTTATGTTAACGATGCAAACAATGCCAAACCACAACCTGGATTTCAAAGATGCCCCAGCAAATTATTCAGCCGCGAAGG
>CEUJ01038413.1_pt1 | contig 16986 bp, 12 predicted proteins | sample 361531 | NCBI WGS metagenome assembly CEUJ01 (sample SAMEA2622842, study PRJEB7988) | marine metagenome | biome: marine biome (ENVO:00000447); feature: marine epipelagic mixed layer (ENVO:xxxxxxxxx); material: "saline water (ENVO:00002010), including plankton (ENVO:xxxxxxxx)" | depth 140 m | reverse complement strand
GAGAAGTATTCCCACTCACCTTTTTCGTTGTGAGGAGATATTTTAGTAACGTTACCTGCTTCGTCTTGAACAAAAACTTCAGCATTAGACGAGTCATCTTTTGCATATATCTGTGCAAGATCGGTACCGCCGGATGGATCACTTGCTAGTGATTTCAGTTCAATGTGTCCTGTGACCCTTAGGCTGGTATCATTCAATAACTGTAAACTGTCAGATCTAAATCTACCTGAGATGTTGTTTGATCCGTTTTTCTTGAACGCAAATTCAAGTATGCCATCCTCAGATCCGTCTGTTTTATCTAAAATTTTACCTGAAATTTTTGCATAAAGAACTTCTTGGTCAGCATCATTCTCACCTTGGAATTTGATCTGTCCGAGGTAGTCTGAGTTTGCAACACTTGAACTGTTTCTTTTCAAATTAATGACTGGTCCTGCCGTGCTTGAATCCTCTGTAGTGGTAATGTCTAATGCATCGCTTGTTGATGTGTTCGTTATTGATGCCCCTGTGCTTGTGGTTTCAAAAACAGTTGTACCATAATGTTTTAATTTTACTGCACCAGTAGAACCATCTGCTACAATATATTCAGTAATTCCACCACTGCTGTTATCTGTTGAAATTACAACATCCTTGTCATCAGCATAAGTCCTGATGTTGATATCACCTGTGGTTTCTTGTATGTTTAAGTTGGTGCCGGTGTGTTTTATATTGGCATCTCCATCTGTACCAAACTTCAGTTCGGTTCCATCTGTGAATGTTTTGTCACCGCTAATTGTTTGTGCGGTCGTGGTTAGTAGTGTAATGTCTGTGCCAGCACCAGCAGATGACCTTAACAGGTTGACTCTGTATGCGTTGACTGTCGTACTTGCGCCTGAAGTACTAGCCGAGGACACAGTCACAGTGGATCCACTTAACGCCGCTGTAAAGGACAGTTGATCTGTGCCTTTTGTGCTTATCTGTGAGTTGGCCACAAATGCATCAGCACCGTCTGTAACCACAAACACTTCAGATATACTTGCCGCACCTTCTGAACTGCTATTACCAACAACAACATAATGGGCGCCATTGGCGTTGTCAGTCGTGAATGTGTCCATTGTATTTGCACTACTTGATGTAGACGTTTGTCCGACTGTTTTTGTGTTAGTACTACTTGCATCAGATTCTGAATCTCCTAGTAGAATTCTATACATTTTAACCGCTGTGTTCGGCTCGTTTGCACTCGCCCGCAATCTGACATCTGACCCACTTATGTCTGCCGTTAAAGATATCAAAGCATTGTCACCTGTGAAAATATCATTGAATGATGTAATAAATGCATCCGTTCCGTTGTGAACTACCAGACACTCTATGTTTTGTAATTCTGTTTTGCTTGTGTTGTTTGCACTGATATAGTATTTGGCACCTCTATACGTGCCTTTAGCAAAAGTGTCTAGATTCTCCGTGGCACTGTCGACATCAGAATTGATTATAGTTGCGGTGTTGCCTGAACTTGATGCAGATGTGTTATCTCCTAACGCAATTTTAAAAAATTTAATAGAATTTACTGCCGCGGTTCCTGTGCCTCTTAATCTCACCGTTCCTGAATTGACATCAGCGGTATAGGTAAGATGTGGGTTATCACCTGACTTAATACCACCTCCTCGCGACACAAAAGCATCTGAGTCATTATGTACTAATGAAATCTGGGCGGCACCTATTTCATCATTGATTTCGTCTTTAGTAACTGCAAGATAAAAAGCACTGTCAAATGTTGATGTAGTGAAAGTGTCAATGTTTGTAGCACTAGTTCCAATTGAAGTTTTTTCTCCGGTACTCGTGTCATCTGATTCAGTGACCGATGACTGTGTTGCTATGTCAATGAATGAACTTGTGTCTGAGTCAAATCTTTCATATGTATCTGTGCTGGTGTTATACCTTAACATTCCAGCAACTCCTGTAGGACGCTGTGCTGTCGTGCCTTTTGGTAGTGTCAACGCTCCGGTCATGCCAGCCAAGTTCAACTCTGTATCAGTAGCAATTAAGTTGTTGTGTGTGACATATAAATTGTTTGATGTGTCTGCACTGGCACGATATATGTTTTGTGCTTCCACAGACTTTTTGGCAAACAATATAGTATTATTTGCACTCGACCCTGATATTCTTAGCCTGGCCTTTCCACTAGATACATCTGCTGTGAAGGTGGCAAGGTCTGAGGTGCCGGTTCTTACTACCGATTCTGATATGGTTGCATCTGTGCCAGCACTATTGACAGTGAGTGTGATCTCAGAATTTTGATATTCTGTGTCACCTGTGTTACCAATGTTGACAAAATATTTTGCTGATCTATTAGCGAAGACGTCAAAGGAGTCTAGAGTTTTTGTTGTTGTGTCGACGTCACTTAGTTTTCCGTAATGAACATTATCATACTCTCCAAGTTGTGTTGCAGAACCTAGATCAGTCCTATAAAGTATTGCTGTTCCTGTAGTGTTACCTGTTGAAGTAGAGCTCAATGTCAAGGTTGCACTTGATATGGCGGCACTGAATGTGTGCGTAAATTCACTTCTGCTTGAAACTTTTGCATAGTCATTGAACATGACATTGGTACCGTCATGCACCAAGCTCATTTCAGATATTTGATAGTCTCCTGCTGTATCATCTTTGATCAATATAATATATTTTGCACCTTGTATATCAGTCTTAGTAAATTGATCTAGTGTCGTGGCTGAAGAACCAATGTTCGTTGACGTTGATATTATTTTTGTGTTTGTGTTTGCCACAGTGCTGTGATGATCACCTAATGCGACTCTGTAGATTCTAAGATTCGTGTGGCTTGATACATTTGTTGCCGCTGATAGTTGAACTTTTGTGCCTGACACTGCAACTGAAAAATCTGCTATCCTCGTAGAATCTTCATTGACATCATAGACTGAAACATATGGTGTTGAGTCATCATGCACCACACTTACTTTCAAGTGTCCTACTATGTTGTTGGTTGTGTCGTCTATTTCTATGTCATACACTGCCCCTCGGAATTCTGTGATGTCAAATTCATCAATCACTGCTGACGTGGTACCTAATTTAAAAAAATTAAACTGTTTTATCGCAGTGTTATTCCCCCCACCACCTCCTGATGATTCTGCGAATGACAAAGTTCCTGAACCGTCTGTTTGTAATACCTGTCCATTGCTTCCATCTGAAGATGGAAAAGTAAAACCTGATACTGTTAAAGTTCCGGTTGTTGTTAGGTTTTCATTGCCAAAACTAATTGCCCCAGATGAGTCTGTGATTGATCCATTTGCTAAAGTTAAGTTGCCAGCAGTGGCTCCTGATGGTAGAGTTGCACTTGTACTTGCTTGAAGAGTTGTAAATGTTCCCGCGGCCGCGGTGTTGGCTCCTATAATGACATTGTCCATGTTTGACGTGCCAGTGCCGTCAATATTGATTGCGCCATTGGCTGTGAAGCCAGTGGTAGTGGTTGTACCGCTTATAGTTAAAGTTGTCGAAGGTTCCGAAGTACCAATACCTACACGACTGTTCGTGACATCGAGATACAGTAGGTTTGTTTCAAATGCAAGGTCGACGCCGTTCCTAGTCAGATTGGACTTCAGTACCGACCCTGTAATACGACCTATGGCCATACTAAGGTACTCCTTTATAATAATGTTAGTGCGGCATATGCCACACACGGTCTCGTTATCATTGCCGACCGACAGCAGTATAGGTATTTATACGGCCACAAAAAAAGGGCGAACTAGTCGCCCTTTAAATTTGGTTGATTTAAGTTTATTACTTAATTCTGCCCTTCATTTGCTCCCAGGCCTCATTCAAATCCATGCCGTTGTCTGCCCAAAAATTTAGGTCAAGAGCATAGTAATTTGTTAGATTTTTTGGATTGGTTGGCAAATGCGGCAATATCTCTGTTTTGCCATCCTTGTACCATGGTTCCCCTGCTTCAATCACTTCCATAGAAGATTTCCTAAACGGAGAGTATGCTAGATATTTTGACATATTTGCACCACTTTGCGTGTTCGTGATGAAACTTAACATTTTTTTTGCATTTTCTGTGTTAGGACCGCCCTTCACAATTACAAAAAAGACATAATCAAACGCCATTCCGTCATACACTTGTGTAATTGGAGCACCTTCACCTACCGCGGCATTAAAAAATCTGCCGTTGTAACCAGTGGCCATAACAACTTCACCACTCATTACAAGATCCGGTGGTTGGGCACCTGCTGACCAAAATACACATCCGCCTTTAGGATCGTTACAAAGTTTTTCAATTTTTGCCATTGCCCTGTCGATGCCTTCCCTTGTACTCAAGACGTCGTAAACTTTATCAGTTGACACTCCATCTGCCACCAATGCCATTTCTAAATTTGTCATTGGATCCTTGTGGATGCTTCTTCTACCAGGAAATTTTTCAGTATCAAAAAAATCTTGTATGGTAGTTGGTTTGTCTCCTTTGAAGTTTGTATGCTTGTATGCGTAATTCCATGTGTAAAGTACATTTGGAAACGCACATTTATTTGGCATATCCAAAAGAAATTCTTCACTTGCAGGAGTTCCATCTGGCGCTGGCGGAAGAATCTCGTCGATGTTTACTTCTAAAAATATTCCTTCGTCACAGCCAACCACAGTGTCGTTTGATAACGCATCTATCACGTCCCACCTTATGTCACCTGCCTCGATTTGTGCTTTAATTTCTGCAAGGCCTCCGGAGTAATCTACCAGGTCAATCTTGATACCTAGTTTTTTTTCTGCTTCGGTAATGTATGCAGGAATTTGTGCTTCGGTCCATGCTCCGCCCCAAGTGGTTAAAGTAACGGCATAACTCGATGTGATGGTAAACAGCGTTGCCATCAATGTAGTTAACAGTTTTTTCATTGTTTTCCTTTTTTTTATTATTAATAATAAGTTAGTATAACTTTTATTATAATTTATGTCTATGAAAATTTCTTATTTGTAATGCTGGCAAAAAAAAAGGGCGACCGAAGCCGCCCTTTGTTCTACTAAAAAGTATGAATATTTATTAGTTGTTTGTTCTCACTGCACAGTTTACCAATTTGATTCCTGCGTCTGATGAACTTTCTAATGCTCTACCAATAACATTGAACGGTGTGATTGACTCACCAGTTGCAACTGCTCTGGCACAACCTTTTACAGTTGATGTAACCAATCTATCACCTTTGTTTACTGCACCTGTTACTCTGACTGGAGTTCTTCCTGTCATTGCAACATATGGATGCGAATCGTTATTACCTGCACCTGCATTCATGGCATATGCTGGAGTATCAGAGATTACACCAAAAACTCTGTCAGATAAATCTGTTGTTGTTTCTGTGATCTCTGCTGATCCGCCAACCTCTACAACTGCACCTGCTGACATAGGAGCGTCTGCTTCGAAACGCTCCGCCACGTCCGCGTATTGTGCCGAAGTTGATGTTGCGTGTACTACGTTTGCCCTAATATCAACTAGGTCTCCTGTAGCCGGTGTTGATGTATTGCCTTCTACTCTTTTGAAAGCAGTAAAGGCACCACCTGCGTTACCGTGTATTGTTGTTCCGTCATCTGCAAATGATTCATCCCAAGCCCAAAATAAGTTCTGTTCTGTGGCTGTTGATGTTTCACCTCTGTTAATTTTCAAACCTGAAATTGAAGGCATACCAGCGTTGTTAGATACGTTTCTGTTGACCTCAATGATGTTGTCTTCAACTGAAAGTGTTGCTGTGTTAATAATTGTTTGTGTACCGTCAACTGTTAAGTTTCCGTGTACTCTTACACCTGAGTCGTCAACTGTTAATTCAGTGTTACTGTTAGCAGTTACGACAAATTTTCCAGTTGCACCAGATCCTGATACTGTGGCATTTGTTGCGTTACTGTCTGTTGTAACTGATGTTGTTGAAATTGCTGATATTTGATCATCAACATATTTCTTGTTGGCAAATTGACCGTCACTGTTTGGTGCCGCGGTTGCTCCGCCTGTAATGGTATTGGCACTTGCTGATATTACAATATCACCAACTGATAATCCATTGTTTACTCTAAAGTTTCTTGTTGTCATGGTTCACTATCCCTCATGATTGTTTGTTAATGTTAATTAGATCGTAAAAAAACGCCCTAACAGTAGTATTTACCATTAGGGCGTGTAGAATTATCGTTAAGGTTGTTTTGCTACTATACTGCTATCAATGAGAACTGAACCTTAGCCGCAGTCTGTCCACCAGTGGTAACTGCCTTAACATTCACTGTACCTGAATCATATTCAAAAGTTACAGTTGCCAAGTCACTTGACTCACCTGATGTGTTTGTCACACCGTACACGTTTCCAAAAGCAGTTGATCCGTTGTGTACAACGTTTGCTTTCATCACAGCGAATTCTGTATTAGATGTGTCGCTAAAGTAAATGAATAACTCAGCACCTCTGTACGTAGATGCATTGAAACTCATTATAGTTGTTGCAGTTGATGTAAAGTTCACCGAACTTGTTTCTGTTCTTGCAATACCACCTGTTACTAATGATGTACCATCAGCACCTGATATTGCATATATTCTAGCACCATTGTGTGGTGCAGAAGTAAATGTTATATTTGTGCCTGATACAGTAAAGTTCTCAGTTGGTTCTTGGGCAACGTTGTCAATATATACGAAAACGTTATTAGCACTTTCTGGTGCTGAGCCAAAGAAACCTGTGAATGTTGTTGTTGATCCGTCACCTGTTGTTGAATCTTTTGAAAAAGTCGGTGCCGATCCTGCTATTGCAAACTCAATGTAAGTTGATCCATCAGTGCAACCTTCATATTTTCCTGTTTGTGAGTTGAACCTGATTATACCTGTTGCACCTGTAGGTCTTGCGGCTGTGTTACCAATCGGTAACCTTACAGCATCAGTCGAACCACTAAGGTCTAAGTCAAAAGCCGGAGTGGCAGTCTTGATACCAACATGGTCTTCCGAACCATCTACGAATAATGCATGAGCATGTCCATTTGATTCTACTCTAAAATCAACACTTGCTGAACTTTCGTTAATTGTTACATTACCACCGTCTAACTCAACGGCACCACTTGCATTTAAAGTTGTTACAGTTGCCGCCGCCGCTGTGTTCGATCCTAAAATACCGTCTAGGTCTACCGCAGTAACGTTCTTTGCTCTTATGTCTGCGTAACTGTCGATTGTGACGTTACCTGCTGTTGTGCCGTCCTCACCTGATGTGACCGCAAATGCAAATTCGTCTTCTGTTTCATCCCAAAGGAATGATACGTTTGCTAGTGAACCTCTGTTAAAAAATAACCCTTGGTCAAAAGTGTTTGCGTCACCACCTGAGTTGTTCTTTGCTAATTGAATTAGCGGATCCTCAATTGTTAATGTTGTGGAATCAATCGTAGTTGTTGTACCATTTACGGTTAAATTACCAGTAACCTCCATTGCTGAACTAATGGCAACTTTTCCTGTACCATTTGGAGTTAAGGTAATGTCACCGTTTGTAACCAATCCTGTAATTGTAGATGCTGTGTTTGAAATTTGTGTTACACCAAGTTGAGTAGAGGCTGTTCTAAAGATAGCAGTTTGACTACCTTCTGTTTTGATGTGTACTTCGTCAACATCAGATGATGGCTCAACATTTACTGATGTGTCCTCATCTGCATCTTTTATTTCACTTCCTGACGCTAGGTTTTTGAAACCACCGCCGGCGTATCCTTCGATTGTGTCTAATGTACTGTTGTATCTGATATCACCGTTTGCTGGTGAACCAGGTCTTTGTCCTGTGCTACCACCTGGCAGTCTTAGTGCATCAGTTGCCGAGACGTGTAATGTAGTGGCTGGAGAGGCTGTACCTATACCAATTCTACTGTTACTAACGTCTAAGGCTAATAAATTTGTTTCGAATGCTAAGTCAGTACCTGCTCTCGTCAGGTTGGCTGATAACATTGGTCCTGTTATTCGTCCTATTGCCATTTTGTTGTCCCCTTATCGATAATCTTTTTTTATTTGTATTGCAAAACTATTGGTATTTATGTAAAATGTGTTTTAACCCAGTGTTAAATACCGTAAGACTATGAAAAACACGTATATTACTGTTGTTGGAAATCTACCCGTACAGTTCGATCTTGCACAATCACGCAAGTTAGGCCCTGTGATAGCATCCGGCAACACCAATAAAGGCACCCATTTCGATTATGCCACAGTAAACACCGAAGTTCTCCTACAGGATATGCTTAATTCACCTAGTTTTAAAAAATCAGAGTTGCTTTGCCCAGAAAAATTATTCAAAAAGTATGTGTTTTTTGATGGCATCACATGCCTGCCGAGCTTCCCTGGATTAAAAAGTTATGATATCGATCCAGAAAAATGCACGCCACAAACTTTAAGTCTTATGTTAGCAGTGTACTTGAGGCAAACAATTGTATTTTTAATTGGCTATGACATTTCGAACCCTCTCGAATTGACAAGATTAAAAAGCATAATGTTGGCCAATCCTAATACAAAATTTATGTATATTTGCAATCCACCCAGAACATATCAGTTGGACGATATGAATAATGGATTCTGTGATTCATTTATCAAATTACAGGAGTTGATAGACCGTGTCAAATAAGGTTATCAAATATAAATTTAGTCTGCGTCTCATGTGGCCGGCCGAGTGTCGTAATCGAAGTGTAGAGATACTGCAAGACAGGCCTGATCTTGTTGATAAAATGGAAAAATACAGAATGAAAATAGATAACGTCTTGCGTATAGTGTGTAGAAAACATTGGCAAGTTGATGCAACATTTATGATGTCTGGAGTAAGGTTGTGGTTTGAGTCGGGACAGGACTGCTATGATTTCATAATAAGGCAACCTGAATTCGAATGGGAAATACAACCTGAACTTTCGGTGATGAATTCTGTTACTAGCCAATTGCAAACATTCAACATTGTATACACACCAACAGGTGTGTCAATAGACTAATCAGCAAAGCCGTGCATCACAACTATTCTGGCACCTTCGTGTGCCGCTTCACCGGCTGTGGTAATTGTACTGCCACTCATGGTATAATTTTGAGTTGGCTCCTGCATCACTCCGTCGATGTATACAATCACATTTTTTAGATCTGTCGGTGTAATTGACATAGTAAATGAAGTGGTAGATCCATCACCAGTAAAAATATCTTTTGTAATAGTACCAGCATCGGCACTAGTCCTCAAATTTGTGTAAGTTGATCCATCTGTCGAAACTTCGTATTTGCCAGTCTGTGTATTGAAACGTATTATTCCTTCTTCTGCGGTTGGACGTTGTGCTGTAGTACCTTTCGGTATGGTCAAAGAGGTTGTGCCTTCAAATATGTAACTTCCTGTTCCAGAGTTGTCAAATGTCATGTCGGCATTCGACGGTGCAGTCAATGTTGATCCTACAAATGTAATATCACCAGTATTTGCAACACTGTTCTGTATACCGATGGTTCCTGTGTATCTAGCACCTGATATGTAAACAGATTTACCTGTGAACGATATTCCGTTAGGAAGATTTGCTCCTATAAAGTGTAACACACCAGATTGATAATCAAAGAACCATTCATCGTTATTACCTGATCCAGTGGCAAAAACTTGGTCCCCACTTGATTCGGCATTACCGGCATCACCAGAAGTGTGAATGTAAACTTTTACCTGATAAGTTGATCCAAACTCAGGTGGTATCCAATCTGTAAGGCCTGTTTTCCATGTTCTGTTTGCCGTCGCTGTGCCGTCATTTGTTGTCTCTTGTGGTGCACTAGTGTTATAACAAGTTACCACGCCCGAGCTTGATCCAGGTTTTGTTGCTGGAATAAGATTTGCCTGGTTTAATACTTTATCACCTCTTAAAAGTAAAGGTGATGCAATGGCTTCGTTGGGCCCTTTCTTGGCCGCATTGGTATCAGTTTTGGTTGCACCAAACCCAATTTTCTTAAAAAGATAATCTACTTTTTTTGCGTCTGTAATTGCCATTAATCTATACTCAGTGCTGTGATACTGTCTCCTGATTCTAATTTTATTCTTATTAAAATATTATTACCTGTGGCATTTGTTGCATTTTCTGTGCCTAAAGTGAAAGTAAATTCCTGTGACGAATAGGTAGTGCCGTCAATTACTCTATCTCCTGAGTTGAATGCACAACCATTTGATCCATTTCCTCCGTTGCCTGTGTCGGCACCGGGTACTCCTGATCCTCCATAAGTTAATGAACAATCCAACCATCCATTTAATGAACTTGCATTGTCAATTGCAGTGCCTGGTGCGGCTATGAACATGCCAGAAACTTTACCTGATAAAGTCACATTAAAGTTAGCCATTGTAGTTCTTCTAAATGCAAAGTTGTAATATTGAGCACCTGACCTACCTGTATTTAGATCCGGTCCAGCAGGTAGGTAACCTGAACTAAGATCAGTTGTAAAGTGTTTGATTGTTCCAAATCTTGATATTGCTTCATTGGTTCCTGCCACTGTGACTGCACCGCTAAATGCGTGATCTGTGTAGTAGTTGGCATTAGAAGAATCATTTAGTGACGGTGTGTCACCTGACAGTGAACCAAATCCACTTATTCTAACAGCGTCGTCGTCGAAGCCGGCGCCAAGAGAATCCGATACAGTGATACCACCTGCTTCGTTATCTAAAGTTAACAATGATGCAGTGTACACCTGAATTTTTGTTGAAGAACTGTTGTAACTTCCAGTTCCGTTTGCGTTTTTACTTCTTGCTCGAATTGTTTTTACTGCCCTCACACTGTCGCTTGTGATAGGTACACTTAAATTTCCTAGTGTGTATGGACTACCCACGCCAGTATTTTTAAGAGGCACACTACCACTCAACATTGTACTTGCACCGTCTATTTGTGCGTAGGTGTATGCCTGGTCAGTAATGACATCACCTGATGTTGATTCTTGGTTGGTGTCATTGTGTACCTGGTGAGGCGAATTGGTATCCTGGAAAGCCTGTCCTGTGAAGTTGGCCACAGTAGTACCTGATACTTGTAATGTTGGTGACCCTGTATTGTAGTAAGGTACACCTGATACGTAACGCAATGATCCCGCACTTGACTGTGATACTGTACCAATTGTTGTGGTTGGTGTTCCTGTGAGAAGATCTCTCACGATGTATACTAAATTGGTGTTACCACCTGCACTGCTTTCGATACGTTGAGCATTTGAACCTGCAGAGTAATCTGTAAGTGCTTGAGTTATCTTTGCTGTGGCAACCAAATATAGTCTTTGTGGATACGAACCATCCACCTCGTCAAAGTCTCTGTGATTTGTTGTGACCAAACTTGTGAACGTGTTGTTATTTGCACCACCCTCTGATGTTGTGAATGTCCTGTTGCCTTTGTCAACATTATTAACTTTTGCTGTGACAGTTTCGTTCACAGTCGAGCCTGTTCCATTTGAATTGTTTGTTAAGAAGTTTGTGACTGTATTTGTGTCAATTGTGCCACTTGTATAACGCCTTGCAGTGGTTGTATCAAGTGAATCTCCCGCAGTCTGAGAAGTAAATGAACTGCTGGCGTCATCAAAGTTTGCACAAAGTTTAGGTGATGTGCCTTGTGCGGCATCATCCAGAGTTAAACTTTTACTTGACAAATTTCCAGGTGCACTTGGCGTTGCTTTCATAACAAATGTTATGTTTTCTTCGTCGTCCTGTGCTATCGTGTCTGGTGTTCCAGATGCTCGAAACCTAAAATTAATATTACCTGCAGAAGTACCCCCATAGTCTTTGTCTAGGGTTGCACCAATTGTTCCTGCTGTGGATCCGTCTTCCCCAACGGTTGTGATTGAACTCGAATCATCGAAAAAATCATACTCATAATTGTCGGCGTTTTGTGACGTATTAGTAAATCTTGCTATTGCTCTGTCGGTTCCATCTAAATCTGTAACATCATACAATGATAAAGAGTTGTCCCCTGATCCGGTGCTAACTGTGACTGATGTTCCGGCAATGTTGGCTCTAACATCTGGCTCAACAATAATGTTTATGTTGGAACTAAAAGGAGAACTTGTATGTCCATTAGAAAGGTTCAGGCTGGTAGTAAATGTTGATGTTACTCCGTTGTTTTGGTTTGAACTGGTCAAATTAAATGTGTTAGCGATAGTTTGACCTGTGTCCCCTGTACCACCACCACCGATTGGTGTAGTTACAGCAGAGTCTCCTTCACCGAAATTATAGGTGTACTGTTGTGTTGCCGAAAAGGCAGAATTTGCTCCTGGATTAGTTGCTGTGTTGTTTGTAAATGTGACAGGAAATCCACTAGTGGCTTCTTCATTAACACCACGTATGGTTGAATCTGCAACAGAGTATAATGGTGTATGTGTAGAATATACTTCGAAGTTTGAGTTTGTGCTTTGAGGGATCACCGCGGGGTTGGCAGTTGGGTGTGATAATAGAGTTAGTCGGATTTGATATTTGGTATCACCAGATCCTGTACCTGCTACTGTTGATCCATCATCCGTGCCACTGTTAGTATATGTGTGTGATAAATTATTTCCAGATGCACCGCCAGCCGCAGTATCGTTTGCGATTGTTTCAGTTACACCGTCTCCCCAATCAACTGAAAATGTGCATGAAGAAACTGTGTTTGTTGTGTTATTTTGTAAGAAAACTGTACTTCCGTTGTCTGCTGTGGTTATCACACTGCCACCATTTCTTGTTGCATTGTTTCTGATTGCAAAAGCAACTGCCGGTGCCGCAGTTGATACAGTGATATGATTTGATTTTGTACGAGTGGCAAATGAGCCAGCCGAATCTGTCGTTGCAGTATTATCAAATGCCTTGACTGTGACAGTCATTGGCGATCCCGAAGACTCATTGTACACATGAGAATAACTTGTCGATGATCCATCACCGACTGTCTCTTCAGTTCCGTCGCCCCACGTGATAGTGTATCTTGTGTTAAGTCCAGCGGCAGGCACTGTCGTGATAGATAAATTCACAGTGTCGCCTAATGATATAGAAGTTGAACTTGCTGTAAAGTCTACACTTTGAATATAGGTACCTTCTCTGATGTTTTCGATTGTTTCATTCAAATCATCTATGGCATCTGTAACTGAACCCGAATCGTTTATCGTAGGCAATGCACCATCCCCAAAGGAAGAATCGGTTGGAAGTCCCAAAGTGACATTAGTTCCTGTGACACCTCCTGCACCAGACACAGTTGCTATCTGATCATCAACATATTTCTTATGAGCGGCATCATCATCCGCAGTTGGTGTTGCAATCTGAATTCTAGCAAGGTTGACGCTTGACAGATCAGTTCTTGTTGATCCATCACTAGTTGTTGTTCCAACTCTAAATTTATTTCTTGTTTCGTCCCAGTAAAATACTGCATCGTTTTCGCCTGCTCTAGATATCATTATACCTGCATCGGTGGCTGTTGAGGCGTTTTCATTGATTGTTATGATATTATCTTCTACAACTAAATTTTGTGAATCTATTGTAGTGGTGGTACCTTGAACTATTAGGTCACCTGTAATGGTTTGATTTCCTTGTATTCTTGTATCTCCGTTGACATCAAGGGCAAAATTACCAGGAGCGTCGGTTTTTACTCCTATTCTTCCGTTGGTGACATCAACATACAGTAAATTCGTATTGAAGGCAAGATCCTGCTGTCGGATCAGATTTGACTCTAATATTTCACCACTTACTTTTGTTATTGCCATAATACTACAATCATATTTACCAATTAGTCATACGGTTGGAAACACACACTAAATAGTCATTATATGGCACTATTACCTATAAACAAACAGGAAAAAGTTTCTAAATCTAGAATTGCTGTTCAGCAGATTGACCTTCACAAAAATAGCCTTAGTGGTGATTTGATCGATGGCGGTACTATCACCGATTTTAGTTCAAGTGGTATCAGAGACGAAGCAGACAGTGTGCAAGTTACTGTAAAGAATGATACAATCGAAATAGAAAATGACCTTCATGTAAAAGGCACAATCAGGGTCGAAAATCTTGAGTACGTGCAGGCGCAGGTACCAAAACTGAATGTGGACCAAGCGTTAATGATTGATCATAATGAGGTAATTTGGAAGACTGAACTGGGTAAAAGTGTCAAAAAAAGTCATCTCACAGAAGTAGGAATACTTAAAAATTTACAGGTGCGTGACGCTTTCTATGTGGCAGATGGAAGGGTCGGTATCAACACAACGGCACCAAGTGCAGACTTTTCTGTCAACTCAGGTGGATATGAGATTATTACAAGAATGCATGAGTCAAACGCCTTTGTTGGCACACATTCTCACGTTGCATTTGCAATAGGTACCGACGATACACCAAGGCTCACTTGCCGAGCTAATGGCGACGTGGTGGTTGGATCAGAAGTAGGACGTCCTGTAAACATGAATGTGTTTGGAAGATTAGGTGTAGGTGTAAAACATCCTAGTCACTCACTAGAAGTAGCAGGTAATTTGAAATTCAGTGAGAGGGTATTCACCTCTGGTAAACAACAACCTAAAGAAGGAAGATGGGACACAGGTTCAGTTGTATGGAATGAAAATCCTGAATTGAATCAACCTGTTGGTTGGGTATGTATTAAAGGCGGCAAGCCTGGCAATTGGCGACCATTCGGAATAATTTATTAAATCCTATATCCTGTTAGAGAAGTGTTTATTCTCCTAGTTTATGCAGATTGTGTATTACTGTGATAATATGACCGTTTGTTGCACCATCATTTGCAGGTGGCGCCGAGCCAAAAGTTATTTGTCCACCAGACAATGTGTAATTGGTTTCTGGCGTCTGATAAACTCCACCAACGAATACTACAAGATCGGATGAACTGCTAGGGCTCACACTTAACGATGCCGCAGTCGATCCATCAAGCGTGTTACCTGATCCATCACCAAACTTCACTGTAGTTCCGTCGCCTTGAAATCTATCAATTGTAAGTGTTTTCTCTCTAGATGCTTCTGATACATTGTACCAGTCAGAACCATTATAAACTTGGTATGTAGAGGTGGTTGTGTTATAAATTATTTGTCCATTGATGCCTGAAGGCCTTTGTGCAGTGGTTACACTAGGTATTGTAACAGCCGAAGCGTTGTCGGCTATCTCTGGGTTTTTGACATATCTACCCATGTCTATTACAATCCTATAGTTGAAATTGTTGCGTTGAATTGTGCCGCTGAGTCTGGAGCCGATATAAAAATTCTCGCACCGGTTTCCAAAATAAGTTTTTCAGTATCTAAAATGTAAGTGTCTCTGGCCTTGATTGTAAGTTGAGAATAAACTAAATGGTTATCACTTACTGATGCACCGTTAGGAACAACATGTATGTCCACAGTACCGTCACCGTCTGTTTTATTTGTGATGTATATCACAGTCACAGCCGTTTCAGCAGAAGCAGTAAATGCCGCCGAACCTGTTGTAGTTGCCACTTGAAAATTTGTTATCGCCATACTTTTATCCTAACGCAATAGCCAAAGCCGTTGCTTTGCTTTTACTTATCAGTTCTCCTACAGCGCCTGAGTTAATATTTGTGTTTCTAAAGAACAGTCCTGTTCCGCCTCCTGCGGCTGTTTTGTTATATAATTTTGTCTGTGTTGTTGCAGTTGGATCAGAGGCCATGTTAGAAAATGATAGCACATCATCTATTACCACTGCGCCTGCACCATTGCTAGTCAGTGTCAAATCTTGATCTGATCTATCTGTGCTAATAGTGTCAATGTTATTTAGGTCTCTGCCAAGGCTGATTGTTATTGTGTCAGGTTCTGTGGCCGCAGTCGTTATCCCATTGGTTCCTGAAAATTGTAATGTATTACCTGATGTAACAGTAACTTGTGCCGAGTCGTCACCTGCAACTTTTAAACTAAAACCGCCTCCGATAGAACTGTCAACATAGCTCTTCGAAGCGGCATGGTTGGCATCACTTGGTGTCGTTGCCACTCTTAGATGTCGATAGGTAAGACTACCAGGCACCGGAACCTCAAACTTGACTGTGGACCCATCCTGGAAATCTGTTGGTGTTGTCGCAACTATAAATTCGTTTTCACTGGCATCAAAAAGTAAAATTGCATTGTTAGAAGAGCCGCCTTGGAACACAATGCCGGCATCTTCTGTGCCTGCTGTTGAATTGTTTCTATTCAATTCTAAAAACTGATCTTCAATTGTTGTGTTTACTACGTTCTGTGTGACTTGTGATCCGTCAATAGTTAAGTCACCTGTGATTCTTACATCTTTTGAATCTAATTTAATGGTATTTGTGCCTGCCGCACCGTCGCCCGACTTGATTGTATAATCTCCTGAAGTACGTAAAGTTTTAGCCATTTGTAGTTATTTATATAAGAGTTGGGGGAGCGTGTAACTCCCCCAAATAAGCACGTGTTTGTTATTACACTACGTCGATTGAGCCGGTGTTTTTCGATGCTTTTGCACCTGATCCACTACCGCCGCCTTCGTCTGTAGTTTCAGTACCTAGTGTGTATTTCACTGAGAAATTATTTCCACTTCCGTCTGTACAATGAACAGTGTTGTTATAGAATCTGTTCACGAATGCAACAGTTGAGTCATCAAGTATCACTTGAACACAGAAACTATTGTGTGTTCCAGATAGTGAACCTGGTGGCACTGCTGTGAGTGTCGAAATTTGCTCAGATGAGTCGTTCAAGTGGATCTTAAATTGATTTGATCCTCTCTGTGAAACTATGTATGCCACAGATGAACTTGTAGTTGAACCACCCGTTCTGAATGCCGTTACCGCTATTCTATTTGTTCCAGCCGCGGTTGCACCTGGAAAATCGGCCAACATTCTGTCTTTTCTTATAGGTCTTCCCATTTTTTTTCTCCTTATTTAGGAGTCCAATCCCAGTTCTCCTGGGTACGCGGTGGTTATCCGCATAAGTCTTCTACATGAGTAGAAGCACGTTTGAACTAGATGTATTTACCAAAATTTTGTGTCAGTAAAGTGCAAAGAAAAAGGGCGGTGTAATTCAATATAAAATAAATCACACCACCCCCTGAGGTTATCGTATTTCTAGATGTTTATATTATTTTCTGTTGTAGAT